>Ga0335075_10004133_pt1 | contig 22764 bp, 24 predicted proteins | sample Lox_Sample_24_FD_206723 | JGI IMG/M metagenome (GOLD analysis project Ga0335075, IMG submission 206723) | Soil microbial communities from Loxahatchee National Wildlife Refuge, Florida, United States - Lox_Sample_2.4 | ecosystem: Environmental > Terrestrial > Soil > Wetlands | place: USA...
CACCACCAATCCGTTTGTCTTTGGGACTGGTTTCTCAATGGCTTCATCCCTGACAGTTTTCATATTGAGTCAAATCACAGGCAACTGGTCATGGTACTCAATTCCATTGATCTAGGTGTATTGTCTCTAACAGAGTCGTCATTCAGGGTCGATCGACTATGGTCCCTTCTCCCTGTATATTATAGCTTTCACTATATTGCCTTTGCGGCTCAACACGACCTAGTTTCTCCGCGTCTAGTCTTATTAACCGGGTTGCAATTGGTGTGGGGAGTACGATTAACCTACAATTACTGGAGGAAGGGCGGCTATTCTCGGTAATTATTATCAAGTTACTTCAAATAGCTTACGGTGATGTAGTGGTTCCGAAGACTACCGCTGGATATATGTTCGAGATTTGGTTGTGTCTTACTTTCCTGCTTCTCTTTCTTCGGCTATTCTCGTCAGTTTCAACTTGGTCTTTGTCAGCGTTATTCAGAATATCTTGTTATTCCTCTTAACCGCTCCGTGCACCGTACCAGGAAAGGTTGAGCTAATTTTCTAGAAACTACCTAGTCCTGTTAGTCGACTCACAGACTCCGCTCGACTATCAAGATGCTTTGTGTACAATTGCTGTACTCTCTTGTATTGCTATTGAGTCGGTGGCAGATGAGCAACAGTGGATTTATCAAAGAGCCAAGCATAGTACACCATCAAGCTCGACTAGATCGCATTCCCGCACTCATCCGACTGCATCGTACTGTGAACCCAAGGACCTAAAGAGAGGATTTATTGCAGGTGGATTGTGGCGATATTCGCGGCATCCAAACTTTGGTTGTGAACAGGCCATCTGGTGTCTATTCTATTCATTCGGATGCATTGCAACGGTGTGCCCGTGGTTGTAGTAATACGTTGTTGATCTTTAGCAAACACTGTACAATTGGACTGTCGTTGGGCCGTTGTCGCTCGTTACTGTCATATTCGCGGTAAACATCTACCGTTTCGAACTGATTGCTTACTTGCCAAGGGATCGACCATCTTGACTGAGTGGATTACAGCCAAAAAATATCCGTACATTCACAGTATTCCGAATATTCTAATAAGACAGAGCCTATAAGCTCTACCAAAAGAGGGTAGCAAAATTCATACCATGGCCTGGGTATTTCTGGCGAGATGAAGACGATGATAAGATCTCAAAGCAAACTTAGATGGAAGTAAACCCAGGTATGATAATATATCCGATATAACTAGGATGGGAACATTTTATTGCATTATCTCCCATCCAGTAGAATAAGTAACGCCAATTCGTTACGGGACTCTCAGGATGTGTGATATAATTCAAGACCTGTTTAAGTATTATAGTGAGATAGAGATCGCATGATAGGACAATCGCCAATTCAGAAATCAACCAGGGGCGAAACTTCGGTGCCTTGGAACTTTTTGCGGTGCATACAAACAGATACATCGCGTCGATCCTCACCTTGTCTTGTCTCTGGTTCCTGGTCCACGTCCTTCTTCCCTCCAGAAGCAAAGAGCAGGTAGGATCATGGCTGCTTCGGTGGATGAACACGTTGATACATTGATATCGGATGACACTACTACTCCTACTACTACAACATCAACACCAATTAGCTCCACTATCGTCGCTGTTGCTCCTTTTGATCCCACTGTGCTCACGGATTATTTGGCTGAGTTGGCATCTGTCATTCTCAATGCCTCACGCGAAGATCTCCAGCTTTCGCTGCTTTCTTACTCTGACACTCTTCAAAAGTGTTCAAAGTTTGCTACGGATCCAAGTAATCTTGTTCTTTATCTGCGAAAAGAGTTTGGCGATGCCACTTCTCAAAACAACAATGGTTAGTCCCTCTCTGCTCTCTACCTTTCTACATTACTGACCTCCCGTTAGATATGTCGGAGAACACAGCCTTTGTGTATTATCTTAGCACAGAGTATTCTGCAGGCCCAACGACTGTAGCCTCTCTGGCCTTAATGAAGCGACCTCAACCTCTCGATGCTAGCATACCACTCCAGAGTCAACTGGTCGTTGTGAATCTACCTGGCCAAGAAGCTGCATCTCCCTACGAGATTCTACATTCTCTTGTTCGATCTGCCGTATCGCCGTATTTCGACTCTTATGCCAGGGGAGAAACAGAACAGACATTGCGACGAGGGAAGGGACTCGACGATGCAAAAACAGGTAATTTCTCTCTGCAAGGAAGGCCTCTAATTCTCTAAGGAATACCCCTTGCCAAGAAGAAGATCGCCGAGCTCGAGTTATCACTCCTACATCTCCAACAGAATGTTGAAATACCAGAAATAATCCTCCCCATACCGCCTCTCGTCCAGAACGCGATCGCCCAGGCACAAGCAAAGAATATCCGACCAACGACATCGCTCCTCCCGCAAGATCTAATCTCCGATCCAGTTTTCCTCAACGGAATTCAAGGTACTGTTAATTCCTGGATCAAGTCAATCCAGACCATCACAAAAATGAATCGTGAACCTTCGAGTGGCACCGCCTCACAAGAGATCAACTTCTGGATCTCCATGGAGAATGCTCTGGATAGCATTGAGAGACAATTGAAAAGTGATGGTGTCACCCTGACTCTGGACCTTCTCCGTCAAGCCAAACGATTTCATGCAACTGTCAGCTTCATTGCTGATACAGGACTCAAAGAAGCTGCTGAAAAAGTTCAAAAGTATAATCAACTCATGCGGGAGTTTCCAATCAACGAATTACTCTCTGCTACTAGTTTGAATCGATTGCAGGAAGCAGTTATTCTCATATTTGGCCACTTGACCAAGAAACTTCGCATCTCACCTTATCCTATCCGAAGAGCTTTGCCCTTGGTGGAAGCAATATCCGGTGATCTGGATACCCAACTTCACAATTTGTTGAGTGGACGACGTCTTATGCATTATGAGTATAGCGAGTTTGAGAAATTAATGAACGCCTCCAACGAGGTCTTCCATACGTGGGATGATCAACTGAAGGAGTTTACAAACGTAGCTCGGGAAGTTACGCGGAAACGTTCGGAAAAATTCATTCCGATCAAGATTGTTCCCAAGCACAAAGACACACAGGAGAGACTGCAATATCTACGGACCTTTCGAAAAGCTCATGAACAATTGCAAAAGACTGTTGCGAATGTTGTCGAGGCCCATGAAAGCGCCCCATCTCGTCGCGGAGACGATGGCATTCGCTTGCTATCAGAGAGCTTTGGAGACATGGATGCTGTTGGGGAAGTACGGCAGGCTTATGAATCGCTTAAAGACGTGGACGTTTTGGATCTCTCAAGTGGTCTGTGCTTTCACGTTCCAAATTAATGCTAGATGGAACTGAATTGTGGGTTGCGGCCGAGAACTCATACAATGAACGCATAGCCCAGGTTGAAAACGCTATAATTGCTCGTCTCCGAGAGCGGCTTGCTAAGGCCAGTACGGCGAATGAGATGTTTCGAGTCTTCTCCAAATACAATGCTCTCTTCGTCCGTCCGAAAATCCGTGGTGCTATTCAAGAGTATCAAAATCAATTGATTGACAATGTCAAAGCCGATATTGCTGCTCTTCATGATCGTTTCAAACTGCAGTATGGGAACTCAGAAGCCCACGCAATGGCTCAATTACGGGATCTCCCTCCAATCTCAGGAGCTATTATATGGGCACGACAGATCGAGAGGCAGTTGAACACCTATATGCGCAGAGTGGAAGACGTTCTTGGTAAAGGCTGGGAGTTGTACGCGGAAGGACAAAAACTTCAAAATGAGAGCATGATCTTCAGAAACAAACTCGATACAAGAGCTGTGAGGACTTGATTACTGACTCTGCTCATATTTAGATCTACGATGCATGGCTTCAAGATGTCTCTCTGAGGCAGCTTACGATTACGGGCTACATTTTCAAGATTGTTCACAACAGAGCTTCCGGATCTCTACAATTACAAGTCAACTTCGATCGCCAAATCATCACATTGTTCAAAGAGGTTCGAAACTTTGTCTGGTTGAATTTCCAAGTTCCTCATGCTATCAGTAATGTCTCGAAAGAAGCAAAACGAGTTTATCCTCACGCCGTCGCATTGATGGAAACAGTAAGGACCTATACACAGACAATCAGGAAAATTGATGCAATGTCTTCCATATCGACGCTTCTCTCAGGTTTCCGAATGGAAGTGCAAAATCTCATAGCAAAAGGTGGGATTTATCTCTCGTCAGTGCTTGTGCTCATAATAGGGATGCAAATGAAATGGGAATCATTTGTGCATTCGTTCGATCCTCATCATAGAGGCCCCGGCTATCTAGCAAATGGGAGTACCGACGGGTCTGCTCATCCCGTTAGGGAGAGTCGCCATATCCAATTTGTGCGCGACTTTGCTTCTGCCACCTCGACGCTACAAACCAAGACCGATACATTAATTGAGATATCAGACAAGGTTTCACATAGTCTAAATGATTTGAAGACATGCCAATACACTTTGACAGCTTTTTCTGAGGCCGTGCACAGAATACAAGATTTGGTACTGTTCTCTCCAAAGAGAATTTCTAACAGACAAGGTCGATCGGTTGAACTTGGAGAACTACGTTAATCTCGGAATTTGGGTGGAGCAACTAAATTCAACAATGCAAGAGATTTTGCTCGGCAGGCTCAAGGAAGCAATCGTTAAATGGACGACGGTATTCAGTTCGGACGACCACTCGAGCGAGATCTACAGTCACAAGGGTCGCAAGCTTGCTTCGACAAACGAAGACAAGTTAAAATCGAGGCAGATAAACCTTAAGCCCATTTTTCATGAGCTCATTATCCGCAATCAAGTCATTTTTCTTGAACCCCCGCTGGAACATGCCAGGACAATCTGCTTCTCTAGTCTGTATCAATGGTTAGGTACTTTGAATATGTGTTGAATTTCTTACAGGTCTAGGTGTTGTTTGCAGCCTTCCACGCGTTCAAGCGTCCCGCTATGAGATATCAGTTCATAAGTCATCTAGCGACATGGAAAGTTCGTCAAATTATTCCTCTCTATTACATGAACTGGCGAACTCGGAATTGAAAGCCGCCTATCTCACGATAGAAAATCGCATGTCGGAAGCTGCGTCATACGTTGATCGCTGGCTACAATTTCAATCTCTCTGGGATTTACAGGCTGATCAAGTATACAATGCTCTAGGAGATGACCTATCCAATTGGTTGCAGATCTTAACTGAGATCCGGAAGTCAAGGGCGACATTCGATACATCTGAGGTTGTGCGATCCTTCGGCCTTATCGCCATCACTTTTGAGCAAGTACAAAGTCGAGTGAATGCGAAATACGATGCCTGGCAAAGGGATATAGTCCAGCATTTTGCTGGGGTTCTGTCTTCTGCAATGAACGCCTCATACTCGGAGCTCAAGAAAGCTCGTACAGATCTCGAACGGCAATCACTCGAAACGTCAAATACAGCGCAAGCAGTCTCGTTCATCACAATTGTGCAGAAGTCCGAACAGAAGACAACGGTTTGGGCTCCGCTTGTCGACATCTTCCAAAAGTCTCAACTTACTTTATCAAGAGAGCGCTATCATTACCCTGACGATTGGTTGGATGTGGAACAGGTTAACGCTGAGTGGTCTGCTTTTAAGGATATACTCGCTCGGAAAAGCAAGCAAGTCCAAGACCAGATACGTACATTCATTTTGCTCCAGTTCTCACGATAGATACTCTCCGTGACAAGATCCTCGATGAAGACCGTCAAGTGGGCAAAAAGATTGCGAATTTAGTTGCAGAATGGAATTCAGAAAAACCTGTCGCTGGGAATATTCCTCCCGAGAATGCACTAGCAACTCTTGCAAATTTCGAAGGTCGCTTCCGGAGCACTGAGAATGATTATGAAACTGTTGCCAAAGCTAAAGAGGCACTTGATTTGCAGCAATCGCCACCGAATCCAGTTCTTCCGCTTCTCGAGGAGTTACAGGATTTCAAGTCCGTATGGACCGCCCTTTCAAGAATATGGGATTCTTTGAAGGACTTAAGAGAGACACTGTGGACAAGCGTGGCCCCACGAAAAATTCGACAAAGTTTAGACAGTCTGGTGGCAATTACAAAGGACATGCCGAGCCGAATGCGACAATACTCAGCTTTTGAATATGTTCAGGGAGTTCTTCAGAAATTGATCAAAATCAACCCGCTCCTTAGTGAGCTCAAGTCTGACTCTGTCAAAGAACGACACTGGACGAAGCTTTTCAAGTCTTGTCGCAGTCGTGATAGATACCTTCCTTCCACTCTTTCACTCGGGATTGTCTGGGATTTGGACCTTTCAGCAAATGAAACGATTTTGCGGGATGTCATTGTCCAAGCGCAAGGGGAGATGGCTTTGGAAGAATACCTCAGACAAGTAACTACCAGAATTTCGCCAACTAATATCTCAGGTTCGAGAGACTTGGACAAACTACATCCTAGATTTGGTGAACTATCAGAACAAGTGCCGATTAGTAAAGGGCTGGGATGACCTTTTTGCCAAGTGTGGAGAAAACCTCAACTCACTGACAGCTATGAAATTTTCTCCTTATTACAAGGTCTTTGAGGAGGATGCCAGTCACTGGGAGGATCGATTGAACAGGATCCACGTAATCTTCGACATTTGGATAGACGTTCAGAGACAGTGGGTCTACCTCGAAGGTATTTTCGCGGGCAACGCCGATATCAAACAGCTATTACCGGTCGAATCCTCTCGTTTCCAGAATATCAACTCAGAATTCTTGTCTCTCATGAAGAAAGTGTCCAAATCGCCATCTGTAATGGATGTGCTGAATATTCAAAATCTCCAAAAATCTCTCGAGCGACTGGCGGATCTCCTCAGCAAAATTCAGAAGGCGCTGGGTGAATACCTTGAACGCGAGCGAGCCGCTTTCCCACGGTTCTATTTTGTTGGCGATGAAGATCTCCTCGAGCTGATTGGTAACAGCCGGGACGTGGTAAGAGCACAGAAACATTTCCGAAAGATGTTCGCTGGTCTACATAGCCTTCGTCTCAGCGATGATCTCAGTACCATAGTTGGTATCAGCTCAAAAGAAGGGGAATCAGTACCACTTCTCAGGCAGATCTCATTCGCCCGCAATCCTAAGATCAATGACTGGCTTTCCGTTCTCGAACATGAAATGAAACAGTCGCTTGCAGCATTAACGTCGCAATCAATTCAAGACTTTACTTCTATCTTCTCTACTGAATTCGATCGCGATTCATTCCTCCCATTTCTGGATCGATTTCCAGCTCAAGTGGTTCTGTTGTCTACGCAGGTTGTCTGGACTAGGTCGGTCGAAGAAATTCTTTCGCGCCAGAGCCACCAGTCACTTACCAACCTTCAGGATCGAATCGAGCATATACTAAAAGGTCTAGCGGAGACTGTGCTGCTTCATCTAGAAACCATTCAAAGAAAGAAATGCGAACATTTGATAACTGAAATGGTTCATCAGAGAGATGTAATTGGATCCTTGATTGAGAATGGCGTCAGTTCAGTTGACGATTTCAACTGGCTATATCAAATGCGCTTCTATCATATCCCAGATGGTGAGGTTATCAGCAACTTAGTCGTTCGCATGGCGGACGCGAGTTTCACTTACGGATATGAATACCTTGGAGTTGGCGAGCGGCTTGTTCAGACTCCACTGACAGACCGCTGCTATCTGACATTAACACAGGCTTTGAGTCAACGTCTCGGAGGATCTCCCTTTGGCCCGGCTGGAACAGGTATGTACTACCAGCTGCTTTGTCTTACTATCTAGGCAAAACGGAGTCAGTCAAGGCACTTGGTTGTCAGCTCGGACGGTTCGTCCTGGTATTTTGTTGTGATGATACCTTCGATTTTAAGGCGATGGCACGAATCTTCCTCGGAATTTGTCAAGTTGGAGCCTGGGGATGTTTTGATGAGTTCAATCGATTGGAGGAACGTATTCTCAGTGCTGTCTCCCAACAGATACAAAGCATTCAACTGGGTCTGCAATCTTTGTCCGACACCGGCAAGGCGACGATTGATTTGACGGGGAGATCATTCGAATTACATAAAGACACTGGTAACTTACCTAGTAGATTGCTCTTACAAAAGGAATTTTCATTACCATGAACCCAGGGTATGCCGGACGGTCAAATCTTCCGGACAATCTGAAGAAACTATTTCGAAGTGTGGCAATGACAAAACCTGATAAGGAATTGATAACCCAGGTTATGCTGTATTCTCAAGGTTTTCAGACCGCAAAGCAACTGGCCATCCGGATTGTTCCCTTTTTCGATCATTGTCTCGAAAAATTATCTCACCAAACACATTACGATTTTGGATTACGTGCCTTGAAGAGTGTGCTTGTGACTTCCGGAAATTTGAAGCGTGGGCGATATCAAGAAGGCTTCGAAAATGGCACAGATGGCATTGCAGAATTTGCTTCGGAAGCCAAACTAATTATACAAGCTCTTCACGAGACTGTTGCACCAAAACTTGTTGGCGACGACGTTTATAAGTTGACATCGTAAATTCCCTAACGCTACAGAACTGACTATTAGCATCGAGACACAGGTCTTCCCCGGAGTGGAATACGAACCTGCAAGGCTTATCGAACTTGTTGAGGAGATTAAGTCCGTCGCAGGGGCCCAACACCTTATCGTTTCTGATAACTGGCTTACCAAAGTCCTGCAACTCTACCAGATCCAGGCTATACATCACGGAGTTATGATGGTTGGGGCCTCAGGGACCGGTAAGTCTACTGCGTGGCGCGTGCTTTTGGAGGCCTTGGGCAAAGTAGACGGAATCGAAGGGGTCTCATATGTCATTGATCCAAAGGTAATGTCAAAGGAAGCCTTGTACGGGAGTTTGGATTCCACGACCCGAGAATGGACAGATGGTCTGTTCACTCAGGTTCTGCGAAGAATCATAGACAATGTCAGAGGAGAAGGTGAGAAGCGGCATTGGATTGTTTTTGACGGCGATGTTGATCCTATCTGGGTGGAAAATCTGAATAGGTACTCTACGAATTGTGAGCTGGAATAATTTTGACAGTGTTTTGGACGATAACAAGATGCTGACACTTCCTAACGGCGAGCGGCTTAACTTACCTGCTACTGTGAGAATTTTGTTTGAAGTGGAAACTCTGAAGTACGCTACTCCAGCAACCGTTAGTCGATGTGGCATGGTATGGTTCAGCGGTGATATTGTCGATTCCGACATGCTCGTGCGGCATTACACGGAGCTATTAAAACACTCAGTATTTGAAGATTTGGACGAAGATGGTCCTGCAGGCACATTGGTATCCAGTACAGCGGTTCGCGACAGTCAGAGCGTGGTGGTAGATGTGGTTGGCAAATATTTCAGCGGTCAATTCATCTCAAAGGCTCTACAACGAGCTAAAGATTTCAATCACATTATGGAATTTACGGACACGCGGGCGCTCAACACTCTATTTTCCCTGATCCAACGTGCTTGCCGCACAATAATCGAATACAATGACCAACACTCGGATTTCCCACTCGAATATGAGCAGATTGAACATTTTATCTCTCGAAAGTTACTACTCTGTTTCATATGGAGCTTTGCCGGCGATTGTCCTCTCAGCACTCGTCAAGTTTTGGGCGACTTCCTGTCTGGTATGACTACTATCTCAGTTCCAGTGGGCAGTGCTTTGCTCGATTTCAACGTAACTCTGCCCTCAGCAACGTGGGATCCGTGGCAAGAAGTTGTACCTGAGCGAGATGTGGATCCTCAGGATGTCAACACAGCCGATACCGTGATCCCAACAGTTGATACTGTCCGACATGAAGAGATTCTCTATTCCTGGATGTCTGAACATCGACCAGTTATACTTTGTGGCCCTCCAGGCTCCGGAAAGACTATGACTTTATTCAACGCTCTCCGAAAGTTGCCTAATTTCGAGGTGGCTTCCATAAACTTCTCAAGCGCAACTACCCCAGATCTGGTTGTAAAATCTCTTGAACAGTATTGTGAGTACAGAAAAACAATGAACGGAACAATTTTAGCTCCGGCACAAATTGGACGCTGGCTGGTACTATTCTGCGATGAGATCAATCTTCCAGCACCTGACACCTACGGCACACAGCGCGTAATATCTTTTATGAGACAGCTTGTGGAGCAGGGTGGATTCTGGAGAAGTGCAACACGGACGTGGATGACGCTTGAACGGATTCAATTTGTTGGCGCTTGCAATCCTCCAACTGATGCAGGTCGCGTCCCACTTTCGCCTCGCTTTTTACGCCATTCTCCAGTCATCATGGTCGATTATCCCGGAACGCAGTCACTTCGTCAGATTTACTCGACATTTGTTCGCGGAGTCCTCAAATGTGCACCTGATCTTCGAGGCTTTGCCGATTCGGTCACTCGGGCAATGGTCGAGTTCTACTCTCAATCCCAGTCAAAATATACAGCTCCGGTGCACTCGCATTATATCTATAGTCCTCGCGAACTCACGCGCTGGGTGCGCGGAATTTATGAGGCAATCCGTCCTCTCGAGGGACTTCGACTGGAAGATTTGGTCAGGATTTGGGCCCATGAAGGACTGCGATTATTTCAGGATCGACTTGTAGGAGAGGAAGAGCGCATCTGGACCAGAGACAACCTATTCTCAATTGCGGAGGACCACTTTCCTGGTGTTGATTTAGCAACGGCCCTTTCAGAGCCCATCATGTTTTCAAATTGGCTATCCAAATTTTATGTGTCAGTCGATCGGGAGGTTCTTCGCGAGTTCACAAAATCACGCCTGAAGACATTCTGTGAAGAAGAGGTCGATGTCCCACTGGTCTTATTCAATGACGTGCTCGATCATGTTCTGCGTATCGATCGTGTATTCCGTCAGCCTCAAGGCCATCTGATCCTCATCGGTATCAGTGGGAGTGGAAAGGTATACCTATATGTTCCGTTGATGCTAAATGTAGACAACCCTTGCACGGTTTGTTGCTTGGATGAATGGCTTGAAAGTCTACCAGATCAAAGTGCACGGAAAATATTCTGCAGGAGACTTTGACGATGACCTCAAAGATGTCCTTCGTAGAGCTGGTTGCAAGGGAGAAAAGATATGCTTTATTATGGATGAAGCGAATGTATTGGATTCTGCTTTCTTGGAAAGGATGAACACTCTCCTTGCGAATGCTGAAATTCCTGGACTGTTCGAAGGAGATGAGTACAATGCATTGATGACAAGCTGCAAAGAAGGTGCGCAGCGTGATGGACTGCTCCTCGACACTCCCGAAGAACTCTATCGCTGGTTCACACAACAAATCATTAAGAATCTTCATGTCGTATTCACCATGAACCCACCAGAAACTGGTCTGTCATCCAAAGCAGCGGCTTCTCCGGCCTTATTCAATCGCTGCGTTTTAAATTGGATGGGTACTTGGAGTGATCAGGCTTACTATCAAGTCGGCATGGAATTTACACGGCTCCTAGATCTCGAAGTACCTGGATATCAAGCTCCTTCCCAAATCCCTGTCGCCTATGGCGATCTCCCTCTTCCTCCCACTCACAGGCAAGCGATTGTCAATGCCATGGTTTTCATTCATGTCTCCGTTGCCAACATAAATCACGATATTCGTCAACGAAAGGGAACTGTCACTTTCCTGACGCCGCGACATTATCTCGATTTCGTCAACCAGTACGTTCGGCTGTATACCGAAAAGAGAGATGATCTAGAAGAGCAACAGAGACACTTAAATGTCGGACTTGAGAAACTCAATGACACAGTTAAGAAAGTTTCTGAACTTCGCTCAAGTCTTGCGGAGAAGCAAAAGCAACTGGAACGCACCAACACCGAAGCTAATGCCAAACTTCAGCAGATGGTGGCCGACCAGAAGGAGACCGAACAGAAACGCATTGCCTCTCTTGAGATTCAGACTTCTTTAGATCAACAAGAGCATCAGATTGCTGAAAGAACTAAAGCCGTGCTAGAGGACCTCGCTAATGCCGAGCCAGCGGTTGAAGAAGCGCGTAAGAGCGTGAGTAATATCAAAAAGCAGCATCTCACAGAAGTGAGGTCCATGCAGAACCCTCCTGAAGCTGTGAAACTTGCAATGGAGTCAGTTTGCTCACTTCTCGGGAATAGGGTTGATGGATGGAAGTCAGTTCAGGCAGTTATTCGGAAAGATGACTTCATTGCTAGTATTGTCAACTACGATAATGAGCGGCAAATGACTCGTCCTCTCAGGGCGAAGATGCAAGCGGAATATCTATCCAACCCCAATTTCACCTTTGAGATCGTCAACAGAGCAAGCAAAGCTTGTGGGCCATTGGTGCAGTGGGTAGCAGCACAGGTTCATTATTCCTCCATTCTAGATAAGGTTGGCCCATTGAGGGAAGAGGTGAAGGCGTTGCAACAGCGAGCAGAGGATACAAGAATGAAGGCAGAAACAATCACTGAGATGATTGAGGAGCTGGAGAAAAGCATTGCTAGGTATAAGGAGGAATATGCAGAGTTGATCAGTCAAACCCAGGCTATCAAAGATGAGATGAGTAGAGTACAGTCGAAGGTTGACAGGAGTATGAAATTGTTGGACAGTCTATCATCTGAAAGACAAAGATGGGACAAAGAAAGCAAGGCATTTGAAGATCAAATTGGGACTCTCGCTGGCGATGTCCTACTTGCCGCAGCTTTCCTATCCTACTCGGGATTCTACGATCAGCAATATCGACGAATCATGTTACAAACTTGGAGACAGCAATTGCAAAATTCTGGCATTGGTTTTAGGGAGGAACAATCCATGATTGAATATCTTTGTACTGCAGATGACAAACTGCAATGGCAAGAGCACTCCCTTCCTAACGATGAAGTATGCCTCGAAAATGCCATCATTCTCAAACGTTTCGATCGTTATCCGTTGATAATCGACCCCTCCAATCGAGCTACAGAATTTCTCCTCCAAGAGTTCAAAGAGCGCAAGCTCGTCGTTACCAGCTTCCTTGACGACTCTTTCATCAAGCACCTGGAGAGTGCCATCCGGTTTGGCAATCCCATTCTCATACAAGATGCCGAACATCTTGATCCAGTGTTGAATCATGTCCTCAATAAGGAATATCAAAGAACAGGAGGTCGAGTACTAGTCAGATTAGGAAAGCAAGAGATCGACTTCGCTCCGTCGTTCCGTCTCTTCATGTCGACTCGCAACCCTTCGGCCGCCTTTACTCCTGATATTTGTAGTCGCGTCACTTTTGTCAATTTCACCATCACGAAAGCGAGTTTGCGCACACAGAGCCTGAACCAAGTTCTTAAAGCGGAACGGCCTGATGTTGATCAGAAACGAACCAATCTTATTAAAGCCCAAGGCGAGTTCCGTTTACATCTTCGTCGCCTAGAGCGGAAACTTCTCGAGGCCCTAAATGCTTCCAAAGGCAACATTCTGGATGATGATGTCGTCTTGGATACCTTACAGACACTCAAGAGTGAGGCTGCAGAGATTGCTCGCAAGGTGGTGAAGACGGAGGAAGTCATGGAAGAGGTGCAGAATATCATGGATCAGTATGAAGTTATTGCTTCTGCATGCACAACGATTTACGTTATCCTCGAACAACTCAACAACCTCAATCACTTCTACAGATTTTCGCTTGACTATTTCCAGGAAATTTTCAAGTTGGTATTGGCAACGCACCATCGCGATTCAAAAAATCCTCAAGCTCGTATTAGTCATCTCGTGAATCAGTTATACATCACCACATTTCAATGGACATCGCGGTCTCTTCTGCATCGAGACCACCTCGTGCTAGCTCTATTACTGGCACAGGCAGCAAGTCTAGAGTTACACAATGATACTTTTGCAGCCTTGTTGTCAGCTTCCCGCGATCCAAGTCACAAAGGGATCTCACTCTCTCACGTCAAATTTTCAAATGACCTCGAATTCGATAGAGACGAACTAAAGAATGCGATCTCCAGACACTCGGAAATGACCCAGCTCCTGAACAGCGATGACGTTGCACTGAGTATACCCACACTCAGGGATCATAGTATCTTCCTTATACTCGAGACGCGATCTAATTATTTAGACGAACTTGCTCTTGCCATGATCTTAATCAAACTATTCCGACCAGAGAGACTCATGGAAATGTCTGAAAGATTTATTAACGAGGTCTTCGGGACCGATTTATCTGCTGAGATTGACTACGATTTCCGCGATGTCGTTCAAAAGACGAGCACTTGTCTGACTCCTGTAGCGCTAGTCTCTGTTCCTGGATATGACGCGAGTTACAAAGTGGAACAGTTGGTGAAGCAACTTAATGTTCGTTGTACATCGATCGCAATGGGGTCAGGTGAAGGTATCAGTCAGGCCGAACTCGCGTTGAATTCCGCAAGCAAAACCGGGTCTTGGATACTCCTCAAGAACGTGCATCTCGCACCTCAATGGCTTGACTACCTTGAGAAACGGCTCCACGGCATTCAACCACATCCAGATTTCCGATTATTCATGACAATGGAGACGAATCCAAGAGTTCCCGTCAATCTAATCAGCATGTCGCGAGTTTTCATGTTCGAACCGCCCCCTGGAATCAAAGCCAATCTCACAAACTCTCTACGAGGCTTGTCTTCTCATTTGGTAACAAAAATGCCTGTCGAACGAGTACGAGTATACTTCCTTCTCGCATGGCTTCATGCTGTTATTCAAGAGCGTCTTCGCTATGTTCCACTTGGATGGTCAAAAGGATACGAATTCAGCGAAGCCGACTTTGATGCCGCTGCTATCACTATTGATCGATGGATTGAGCACACGGCATCCGGTCGTTCAAATATTGCCCCGGAAAAGATACCGTGGCGGGCAATTTCGACGTTATTGAGTGAGTGCGTATACGGAGGTCGCGTCGATGAAGAAAGTGATCAGAAATTACTATCAAGTCTCATTTCTAAATATTTTACCCCTAAAGCCTTCGAGTTGGACTTCAAACTGGTGAATGAATTTGGTCAAATGGTTGTTATTCCAGATGGAAGTAGATTGGAGTCATTCAAATCTTGGACAAACAAGCTTCCTGAACGGGAACCTCCTGTTTGGCTAGGTCTCCCAGATAATTCTGAACGTTTATTATATGCCGAACAAGGTATTTTTATTCATATTCTCGATCTGATAATTTAGGCAAATTAATGCTCCAAAGCGTGGGAAAGATCTGGTTTGCAGTGGGCAAGGGAAATATGTTGGGATCTTAATGGAGTTTTTACTTTTTTTTTTTTCTCATTCCTAATTTAGCTTGATGGATAGATGGCGTTTTACGGAGTATTTCTTAGCGTAGGAGGCGATTTCGTTTCTTTGGGAGGAATATTGTAGGCAGTAGGCTCGTGATTCAATGTATCTGACGAAATATATTGTTCAGATTGACTCTGCCACTGTTGTTGTCTCTCCCACACGTGCGTGGCGTCGATCCTCAAGTCATACCACTGGTGACTGGTGACCTCCGGCTGGGGCCCGAACATAAAAAACGATTTGAAGGATTACAGAGACACTTCACACCGTCCAAAGTTCGATGGCAGTTCACTGGTCCAAGACTGTTAAACCGTCTAAACGGTGATGTCCTCATTCTCAGACCCCACATCGACGGGGGACGATTCTTTAGAGAGTCCCCTCTTGAACGATTCCCAAGACTTGGACCCCGATTCCGACATTCAACCGTTTGAGTCTTCTCATCCGCGTCAGCTTTCAAATGGATCGTCGGTTTTAGAATCACTGCCTCTACTAAGAAGGCCGAGCATCTACCTAGATCGGACAAAGACTAATGTTTCCTTGGGGCCTGGTAGAGGACCTTCATATGGCTCCGATGATGGAGAAGGCGTTGAGGATCATGAAGTCCCCCTGGTACGTGTTCAAAGTGGAGTGAAAAAGGTCGAGGCAATAACGTCAATGTGGACGAAAACATCTTTACTCATTGCATATGTGAGGTACTCTTCACTTGATTGCGCAACCTAACATATGCAGCATCTTTTTGATAGCAAATGTGACATCCCTTGATAATAATACGACTCAAGTCTTGGTACCCTATGCGACGTCGTCCTTCAATACACATTCACTTCTCAGTATTCTGGGGATTGTATCCGGTGTTATGCTCGCCGTTGTCAAAGCACCGATGGCGAAGATTGGGGATGTGTTTGGAAGAATGGAAGCATTTTTACTGAGCATTCTTCTTTACGTTGCCGGTTATCTCCAGATGGCATTATCAAACACCGTCCAAGTTTATGCCGTACGTAATTTAGAAATTGTACAAAAACTCATGTTTAGAGTGCCGTCATATTCTACGCGGCAGGGATAACGGGCCTGCAAATCATGCAACAGATCGTCATTGCCGATACGTCGTCACTCCTCAATCGAGCGCTCTTTTCTTCCATCCCTGACTATCCTTATCTCTGGAACGTTTGGCTCGGTCCTAGTCTTGGTCAATTTTACCTTGACCACTTCTCTTGGCGTTGGGGATATGTTACTTTTGCCGTTCTGCTTCCGTTCTGCGCCATACCCCTTCTTGCTATGCTTTGGTGGAACGCAAGAAAGGCTGAGAAACGAGGTCTTGTGGAAGAAAAGAAATGGCGAAGTATGACATGGAAGCAGTTACTATGGCATCTCTACATAGAACTCGATATACCGGGAATGCTACTACTCACCGTCGGATTTAGCCTTCTCCTACTCCCTTTGGCTCTGGCGGCATCTCATCCAAGCACATGGCGTTCTTCTGCAATAATTATAATGTTTGTCGTCGGAGGACTCTGTTTAATTGCATTCATTGTTTGGGATATCAGATTTGCAGATTTTCCTATTGTTACCTTTCACCTTATGAAAAACCGGACCGTTGCAAGTGGATGTATAGCTGGATTTTGGTATTTCATGGCGTATTTCATTTTTGGACAATATTTTCAGAGTTATTTGCAAGTGGCTCGATTCAATTCTGCGGCGGGAGCTGGTAGAATATCGTATGTCCTTTTTGAAATTAGTTTACTAATTACAGTGAAACTTTCTCTTTTTCAGCTACCGTCTCGAATTTATTGGTTGGACTGGCGATAAAATATACTCGTCGATATCGCATTTATTCGCTCGTGGGTGTCCCTGTTTATATCAGTGGATTAATCCTCACTACATTCTTTCGCGGTCCATCGAATCCCCTATCCTATGTTCTATTCAGTCAAATTGTGACGGGAGTAGGAGGAGGAATGTTTCATGTCCCAGTTCAACTTGGTATCCAAGCTGTTGCCAATCACCAAGAAGTCGGAATCGCAACAGCCATGTTCCTAACCTTTACTTCGCTCGGTGGCAGCGTAGGCTCTGCAATCGCAGGGGCAATTTGGACCGGTGAATTACCGAAACGTCTGACTGAGTATCTACCGGACATGTCAGCAGACGAGCGTAAAAGAATATACAATGATTTTGAATACGCGATGAGCTTTCCTAGGGGAAGTGTGGAGAGGGATGGAATTGTAGCTGCTTATGTGGATGTAATGAAGGCGCTTACTAGGACTGCGGTGTTGACTGCTTTGCCTATGATTGTGTTAGTAACTCTGATGAGAGAGGTGAAACTGGAAAGATCTCCTCAGCGGACGCGAAGTTTAGGAAGTCAAGCTGTTGAAGACGATGATGGCGAACATTCTCCTACGAGGGAATCACAGCCTAGGAGGATCTCGAGAAGACCGACGAATTCTGAACGTCGGTCTAGTTGGTGGTTGTTGGGGAGTTGGGCGTCCAAGTAACATTATAAATCAAATAGATCTCACCCTGTTCATAAAGTACTGTAATTTTTGAGATGGATATACTCATTTTTGCACACGAACTATGTCTAGTAGCGTCGAGCCATCTTCATCGTCATCATCTTCGTCCAACTGATACAACGATCGCCATTGCCAGATCGGATAGCATACCAAGAGACACCATTCTCTTCCTTGCAGTATTAAAGGAGGTGATCTCTACCCAACTTTTCTGTTCCAGCAGATGCCATACAACAAGTAAAACTCACAAAAAGTCCGGTATGATATATAAATGTTCCATGATTCTCATCGAAAATAAAAAAACGCTTTCTATAGTTACAGGATATATTCACATTACTCCTTCTGAGGGCCTTCTTCGCTGACGACGAATCTTGGCGAAGAAAGTGTATCAGCAACTTGATCGACCTCGACGTCTAGGAATTCATGTCGATCTTGAGATTGCGTTCTACCCATGGTGGGACGGACGGATTGCTCTTGAACACTTTTTAACTTCAGATTTAGTGGTTCTGATTCTTTGTATCGTCGTGACTCGGCATTTTCGAGGGGAGCGGTAGAGGGCGCGGAGAATTGACCACTGGATCTGTTGTTCGGGTTGATCGAGGATTTCCGTTCGTATCCACATAACCGTCCGTAGTCAGTGAGTTGATAGATTAAAGACATGTTTGGGCCGATCCAAGGCGATCGATCTTTTACGTATGCGTATGCTTCATGCGTCCCCATTCTCATTTTCTTCATTACCAAAGCTATCACGAGAGTCGCCGAGCGTGAAACTCCACACTAAATCAAGTCAGATGGTATAATAAATGAAAGATACTTGACAATGCACCAGAATTTTTTTGCCTTGTTCTGCGCGTTCGAGAATGTGATCTACTATTCCTGGTAGATCTTGCGATAACGATGAATTGTGGTCCCATGGTATGTGTATGTACTCCACATCATCATACTTGTACGATATTGGTAGACCAGCTTCAGTTTTGAAGGGTAATTGTGAAGGTGAGGTTCCAGACGAAACGCTTGACGGTAATGATGGCGATGGATTGGAGATACTCGAAGTGGGCGAAAATGGCGAGTGCGTTGAATCTGACCTGGGAGAAGAGGGAGTATCTTCTGGTGTATGAGAGAGAATGAACGGATTCACAACTTCCTTCGCAACATTCACTACCACATCATACGTTTTCGCTAATTCGAGATCAGGTTCGGCATAAAGCCATATATTTGGTTCGACAATTAAACGTGGACCATCTGGGTATGCTTTTTCGCGGTCAACGGATTCTTCGTATGTGGTCTCAGTTATAGATGGGTCTGTATGGCGCGTCTTTAGTCGCTCTATGGGTGGAGAGGTGTGATTGGAATCTATTTTGAGACTTGGGAATTGTCTTGACGTAAAAGGGCCAGGAGACTGGACTATAGGTGAGCCGACTGTTGTACTGTGTAATTCCGGGGTAGAGGGATGACGATGTAGAGAATGGATGTTGAGAGTGAGACCTGAAGGCCGTCTTGAGGGTAATCGTGGGGATCGAAAGGGTGATACAGGTGCTGAGGTCGATGAAACTTTAGAAGGAGCAGGGACAGTTAGACTTAGATTTTTTGCATTCCGAGGCCGCTTGGGTGGGGAAGGAGATCTTTGCGATGACGTTGGATAGGGTTCTTCTGGTATTGTTGTAGTTGAAGTTGGAGACCATTCAGCATACGGATCTCGATCTCGATAGTTCTGTTTATAGGGATCAGGGTCCATGCTTGTTGTGTTAAATGGATAAATGCTCAAAGTGAATGGATAATTTCGTTTGAGCGCCAACGACATAGACCTCTGAATGAAGGGGTGAAGATAGATATAACAGACGCGAAATCGGTTGTGTTGCAGATGCGAGGCGACACGAATGACAGATAGAGAGCAGGACTAGGTAGTGATTAAATACCAACGGGTAAGCCGAGAGGAAGGAAGCAGACGGTTGTGTGGCGGGGGAATGCAACGACTCGGAATCTCGCCTTCGATGGCAGTGTTTGTTGCTGTTGTTGTGGGTGGTGGTGGATAGGGAGAGTGGGCTGAATCTGTTTCAAGGTTGGGAAAGCGGGAAAAGGAAGTTGCGAAGTCAAAACACACCAAGGTTGATGTGTTTCGTACCTTAGAACGGGAGAGTCTCGGCTGTGTGATAGACGAGGCGAATTATCCTGCCTCAAAGAATCAGCGTGAGCGCCATTGTCTCTGGTGTTTTGAGGATCTGGAGGCCGACAAAGAAGGGCTACTGGGAAGAGGTGTTGTTGATGGGAGGATAGGCTATTGTATTTTAACCGGGGGGAGGTTTGAGCGAAAAGACGAAAGTAATTTAGACGCAGGAACGGGTAAACGTAATTTCCTCAGTGTGCCACTGTCCCACGGTCGGACCCTTGTGTGATCGGGAAATACAGTACGCTATGAATTTGGGTCGATAATAACGTTTGGGTTGCTCGGCCTCAGTTGCGTAAATAAGACTAGGATCCCGATGATAAAATCCGGATACTCGTTCAAACGCTTTTAATATGTGGTTTACGAGTGCAGCGGGGTAGAGATCAGGACGGACTTGATGACCACAAGAAACACTCGATGAAAGGGGTGGAGAAAGGACGTGGGCAGTAAGTAGTGGGACGTAATGTATGCAAAGTCCTGGGAGGGAGTTGCACCTTTCGAAACACGAAAAAGGTAGGGAAAAAGGTTAAATAAACTCGACGTAGCACACATCTATTGCTAACATATTTATAAGCCCTCTCAGCCTCTAAGCGCGGAATGAAGCAGCTAAAACAGCCCTCCAGCGTAAAGTTATCTATTTATTGGGTTACATTTGTGAATGTGTGAATTTCGGCGTTTTAGCTGTACGCTGCGCCATGTGTTATTTTTAGTCCCATGTCGTAATTAAGGGGCACAATGCCAGAGAAAATCCTAACCCACGAATTTGGAAATAATAGGCGCATACAAGAAATTAAGACAAACAAATCTGCAGTAGCTATCAAATCAATGTGTCTATGCCCATGAGCGGGCGTCGATCAGCAATTAATCTCCCCTGCTTTTGATCGTCGCTTTCGATACAGTACTGACCGCGTCTTTTAAACAGTAAGTCAGCAGAACTGCAGTCATTTTAGGTTAAGAGTCTAGACTCTACCCGTTGCCGTGCGCGACGTTTCAAAGTTCCTAGTGAAGTAGAAATTGTCGTTTCGACTGGCGATCGAAAAAGTTTGGATCTATATTCTTGCACCGAATGCACGAAATAATATGTGTCTGCATACCAGACTAGCTATCCAGCCCAAAACCGGAGGAAAGGAAGACCGAGTAAAACTGCATATGCCAGTGTCAGACTTCAGTATGTATATCTGTATGCAATGAATGTAATGTAATTAAGAGCCGCACTCGAAACGCTATGATCGCAATGCATATTTTCCACATGGCATTCCCCAAATATTTTCCGCCGTGTGGCTCGTTTCAAGGGGTAAGGGGTAGAAAGTAAATCCACAAAATGCAGGCACCACTCCGAAAATCCCAAAAAGGGTCCCTGCACCCTTCAAGATAACAAATTCATCAACTACTCACCCACGCGAGTCAACCAACCAACTTGTCAAAAATGCAGTTCTGTGAAACCTTAATTATTTAGTTGCCCCTGAAATGGCAAAATGCGCAATCCCGCATTTTGGGGTTTCAGGTTATCGTCGGAAATTTAGAATAATCCACAACAGCGCCTCACCGAATTAAATTTACCTCATAGATACGCTCAGGCTACCATAATAGAGGCATTGGCCCAGCACAGACCGACGATCTCTAATTTCTTTAAAATGAGAAGGACACGCTCCTAATCAAACCGCTAGATCTCTAAAATACTTCCGTAGGTTTGACAGGTTGAAAGGTTCCCCTTGCCGGGACAGATGGGACAAAAATAGCTTCATGGTTTTTGAGGCTTATAGTTATGTGCTGTCGTTCCTCGCAAAATGAGATGTATGATGTCTTTCTCTGCAAGAACGTGGAGTGGTGTGTTGGATGAGATGACACAGTTTCGTTCTTGGAATTTGCCCAAGATTCTTGGCCTTTCCACGGACTTCCATTTTCTGACACGTACCATTTTAGTGTGAGGCGTCAAACATGCAGAAAAGGCTTCTAAAATTGGGATTTGCGATATCAATAGCAAGTGAACTCATCTGATCTTTGGAAACGTGTAGAAAAGAGGCTGCGCAGCGGTCGGAGGTCCTCGTGAGCGAGCGCGAAAAGGGAGCGGAGCATGGCTTTTCCATTTGCGAGTCAGCTCCAATTCGGTCTATATATATCGCTTTTCTTTTACCCGAAATAGACCCCATTTGGCTTGGCAGTCTCAACTCGCTGCCTCTCTGATTTAGATCATTTTAGTAGTTTATAGCCCGCCGAACTGCAACCTTGTATATAGCAACCAGATGCGCAAGGACAAGTAAACGCTAATATGTAATTGATATCCCTAACACCTTCGTTTCACATGTTATGAGGCATCATCTGATACCTATTTGTACCGATGCTGGAAACCAACCGAAAAGAGCTAAGTCAACCCGACCACCTCCGCCACTGTTGAATTGGGCATCCATCCCGACATCCTCGACCGGAACTCCCTCCTGGAGAAGTCTCGTTCTCTGTCGATCCGCTGCTCCAGGCACATCTCTTGGCGATATGATACCTTGGTGATTGACGACCCGTTGCCAGGGAACCGTGTCGTCTTGAAGGTGCTTTAAGGCTTGTCCGACTTGACGTGAATTTCGCGGTCGATTGATCAATTTAGCGATGTGACCTGGTGTTAACATTAGACCATGATGTATAGACTACCATAGGTCGTTACTTGGCCTTTCGGAATAAGACGAACCACTTCATAGACATCGTGGTAGAAAGCTCGAGCCTCGTCGGTCGCCATGACTCAGAACCTGGAGGATCGTCGTCACGCACGTGGTCATCGATCTTCAAGTCTTTATGCAAATCCACGGCAAACGCAGGGAATTCTTTATATCTGACAACACGCCAACAAAATTTTTATAAAAACAGACGCACTAAACTATGAAGATACATAATGAAAGTCCATTTAGAGCCTAGATCCACTTTCAAGGAAAGAACTTCCAAGTCGCAATTGCTGAACAGCC
>Ga0335075_10004134_pt1 | contig 22762 bp, 23 predicted proteins | sample Lox_Sample_24_FD_206723 | JGI IMG/M metagenome (GOLD analysis project Ga0335075, IMG submission 206723) | Soil microbial communities from Loxahatchee National Wildlife Refuge, Florida, United States - Lox_Sample_2.4 | ecosystem: Environmental > Terrestrial > Soil > Wetlands | place: USA...
CAAGGTCCGCGCGATCGGGTCGTCCTCGATGCCCGCGTCGGACATCGTCGAGGCACAGTGGGCGGCGCAGCGGCGTGGCCTGGAGCGGTTCCGCGCCGAGCAGCCGGCCTACTCGATCCTCAGCCGCGGCATCGAGACCGAGGTACTGCCCGTCGCCCAGCGCTACGGGATGGGCGTGGTGGTATGGAGCCCGCTCGCGAAGGGGATGCTCACCGGCCGCATCCGCAAGGGCCAGCAGACCGACCTCCGCCGCGCCGCGATCTTCACGAGCTTCAGTGATGAGCGCCGGCTCGACGTCGTCGAGCGGATCGTCCCGCTCGCCGAGCAGGCAGGGCTGCGGATGACGCACCTCGCGATGGCGTTCGTGATCGCTCATCCCGGCGTGACCAGCGCGCTCACCGGCCCGCGCACGATGGGGCAACTGGACGACCTGCTCGCCGGGATCGACGTCGCGCTCGGCGACGACATCCTGGACCGGATCGATGAGATCGTCCCGCCCGGCACCGACGTCGGCACCCCCGACCAGTCCGCCTACCTGCCTCCGGCGCTCCAGCACCCGGACCTCCGCCGCCGCCCCGCAAGCGAACGCGCCGCCGCCTGACCGCGCTCCCGGGAATCCCCGGCCCTCTCCCAGAGGCCCCGCCAGGTAAGGCTAGGGCGAGGTGACGGTGAGCTGTACCGGGCCGCCGGGGATGGCCTGGCCGCTGGGGCTGTACGACGTGGACAGGTTCGCTGAGTCGATCACGGTCATGCCGACGGTGTACACGCCGGGCGCCAGGTTCGCGGGCACCGTGAACGACAGCGGCCAGGTCTCGCCGCTCGTGAGGTACCCGGAGAAGAACGCGCTGGCACCGGCGACCTGGTTCCCTGATGAGTCGTAGAGGGATGCGATGATGTCCGTCACCGGCGCCAGGGTGCTGCCGGTGGTCACGTACAGGGTCACGGTCTGAGCGGAGGCGCTCTCCGGCACCGAGGACGGGCTCAGCGAGGCCGAGGCGATCACCGGGGGCGTGTCCGGCACCTGGGTAATGGTCACTCCCGGGCTGGGCGCGCCGTACTCGGAGCCGTACAGCGCCAGGTCGCCGGCCCCGTCCAGCACGGCGATCCCGCTGATGGTGCAGCTCGGGGTGCCGACGACCACCGTCATCGGGACCGACACAACGTCCCCGGCCACGGTCGCAGCGCCGGACTGCACGCAGGCGCCCGCCGCGTCGACGTAGGCGGCGCTGACGCCGTCGACGGCGCCGGCGACCGTGAACGACACCGTCGAGGTTGCCGAATTCTGCCAGTCGTTGACCTCGCTCGGGCTCGCCGAGAACCCGCTGGCGGTGACCACGGCGTTGGCGGTGACCGTGATCGGCAAGGCGTCGATGTTGCGGTAGACGGCCACGTTCCCCGCGTTGTCGGTGAGGCGGATCGTGGACACCGTCCACGTGCCGGCCGCAGCGCCCGCCGGAATCGTCACCGTCACCGTGCACAGGGCGTCGTTGTCATCGGGGCTCAACTCCCCGTTGCAGAGGTCCACCTCGTCGGCCACCGAGTACACCATCGAGAACGTGCCGCGCGCGGTCTGGCCCTCCGGGCCCCGCAACGTGACGCTGCCGCGCCAGAGGCCCGACTGCGCGTCCAGGACTTCGAGGTAGTAGGTCATCGACCCGCTGGCGCCGTTGTTGTAGACGTACGGCCGCTGGCCCGGGGTGGCGAACATCAGCGAGTCGTAGGTGGGAGCTGTGGAGTCGACGAGTTCGGTGGCGGTCAGGACCGCGTGGAACGCGGCGAGCCTGGCACCGGTCAGCGTCAGCGTGTGGCCCTGGTCATCCTGCGCCGTCACCTCTGACACTTCCCAGCGCGCTGTCGTCGCGTTGGCGTACTGGGGCACGGCGAACGTGTAAGAGAAGCTGGCGTCCTGGGCGGTGCCGGAACCGTTGCCCTGCTCATCGCCGGTGAGCGCGCCGGTCAGGTCGTAGGCGCCCACGGCCGCCATTCCGATGAAGGTTCCCGGCTTGCTGCCTGCCATCCTGATATAGACCAGGCCTGCGACGTCCGTGGCGCTGGGGTCTGAGTCGGTGACCGTCCAATTGAGGGTCACCGTCGCGGTCCCGGTCGAAGCGTCAACGGTCGACTGTGAGAAGCCGAGGGCCGTTACGGCCAGCTTTCCGTGCGCGGCGGGTTGAGCGCCCGCTCCGGTCGCCGCCGACGCAGGTGCGGCCGCGGCCCCCACGGACAGCGTGATCAATGCCGCTGCCGCGGCACCGGTGGCGATCGTCGTACCCGCGTGGGCCAGGCCCGCGTGCGCACGGCTCCGGAAGCGATTGAGAGAACCGTTCATCGCGCGCTCCGCGTCAGTTTCCTGGTACCCCGCCCGGCAGTGGCGCCATAGCCGCACAAGCCACGCTCATCCGTTATGGCATACCAATACGTGATCAAGTATCTGGAAAGGGAGGATGTCCCTATCTTTTGGGATTGTCAAGGGCCCGGGCCCGCGGAGTTGCGGGCTTGCCCGCAGCACCGATGGCCTGGCCATCTAGCCCGCCCGACGCGTGGTCACGTGCGGGCGAAGCGGCGGGTGCACAGCGGCACGAAGATGGCGAGCAGCAGCGCCGTCCAGGCCAGCGTGGCCAGCACCGGGTGCTCTAGCTGCCACGTCCCGTTCGTGGGTGCTCCCGGGTTGCCGAACAGGTCCCTGATCGCGGCGGCCAGCGCGCTGACCGGGTTCCAGTCGGCGATGGCCCGCAGCCAGGCCGGCATCCCGGAGGTCGGCACGTAGACGTTGGACAGCATGGTCACGGGGTAGAGCAGGATCGACGCCTGGCCCGCTGCCTGCTCGCTGCCGAGGACCAGCCCGAGGTACATGCCGATCCACGTGGCGGCGAACTGGAAGGCCGCGAGCAGGGCGAGCGCGGCGACGGCGTAGCCGGCGCCGCGCTCGATCCGCCACCCCACTGCCAGCCCGCACAGCGCCATCAGGACGAAGCTCGCCAGCCCGTACACCAGAGTGGCGGCGGCCTGGCCGAACGGTACCGCCGTACGCGCGATCGGCAGCGACCGGAACCGGTCCACCACGCCACGGGAACTGTCCCGCGCCATCGTGAACATCGACGGCACGATGTTCGCCCCGATCGTCGCGAACAGGCCGGGGACCAGGAACGCGCGGTAGTCGCCGCCGGGCACCGTGATGGCGCTCCCGAAGATGTAGCCGAAGAGGAGCACCATGATCACCGGCGCGCCAAGGGTGAGCGCGATCGCGGTCGGATCGTGCCTGAGCTTGGTGAGCACCCGCTCTGCCGCCGCGGCCCCGTCGGTGAACGCGCCGCTCATGCCGGATACCTTTCGGCAGCCCGCGTGCGGTCCAGGAAGACCTCGTCGAGCGTGGGCCGCCGGACCCTGACATCCTCGGCCGCGATCCCCGCGGCGTCCAGCCTCCGGACGAGCTCCGGCAGGGTCACCGCGCCCGCGCCCGCGGCCACGGGCGCGGTGAGCCGGCGCTCGCCCGGGTCCAGCCGGGGCGGGCCGGTCACGATATCCGCCAGGACCGCCTCGGCGGCATCAAGGCCGGTGGCGTCGGCCAGCACCACGTCGACCCGGCTGCCGAGGGAGTCCTTCAGCTCGTCCGGGCTGCCCTGCGCGGTCACCAGGCCCGCGTCGATGATCACGATCTGATCGGCGATCCGGTCGGCCTCCTCGAGGTACTGCGTCGTCAGCAGGACCGTCGTGCCGTCCGCGGCCAGCGCACGGACGGCGGCCCAGATGTCCGCCCGGCTGCGCGGGTCCAGGCCGGTCGTCGGCTCGTCGAGGAACAGCACCGGGGGCGCCACGACCAGGCTCGCGATCAGGTCTAGCCGCCGCCGCATGCCCCCGGACCAGGTCTTGACGAGCCGGTCGGCCGCGTCGGCGAGGCCGAACCGGTCAAGCAGCTCGGCGGCCCGCGTCCGCGCCCCGCGACGCCCCAGGTGATGCATCAGCCCGAGGATGAACAGGTTCTCCCGGCCGGTGAGGTCGTCGTCGACGGCCGCGTGCTGACCCGCGAGCCCGATCGCCGCGCGCACCAGTCCCGGCTCCCGGAGCACGTCGTGCCCGGCGACCCGGGCCGTGCCCGCGTCGGGCCGGATCAGCGTGGCCAGCACCCGGACCACGGTCGTCTTGCCCGCCCCGTTCGGCCCGAGCAGCGCGCACACGCCGCCGCGCGGCACGCTCAGGTCCACCCCGCGCAGCGCCCGCACCGGCTCTGCCCGCCTTTTGCGAGCCCGCTTCGCACCGCCTGCCGTCTTGCCGGCCGCCTCCGTAGTAGCCGTCTCCGCGGTAGCCGGCACCACGCTGGCTGGCGCCGCACCGGACGGCGCCGCACCGGACGGCGCCGCACCGGACGGCGCCGCACCGGCACGGCCCGCGCCGAAGGACTTCCGCAGCCCCACGGCCTCGATCGCGATCACCCAAGCACCTCCCGAAGTCTTCCCGAGCGAACAACTACGTACATAGTACGTCGTATGCTGTACGTAGTTACTCCGAGGGGGTGGCGAACGCGAATACCGCCTGGCAGGCATGGCCTAGGGTTGAGGATCGGGCGCGCACCTCTGCGCTCGCGGGCCCGGGCGTTCACAGCGAGGAGGGCCGAACGCATGCCTGTCGCCACGCCAGCCGCCGGAGGCCCGCGGCGGCGCGGACCCCGGCCACGGCACACCAGGCGGGACGTGGCGCTGGCCGCCGTGGCGATAGCCGACGCCGACGGCATCGACAAGGTGACCTTCCGCGCGGTCGCGGCCAGGCTCGGCGTGGGCGTTATGTCGCTCTACAACTACGTGCCGGACAAGCAGGCGCTGGTGTACGACATGGTCGGGGAGGTCAGCGCCGAACTTCGGCTTCCCGAGCTGACCGGCGACTGGCGCGCCGACATGCACCGGGTCGCCCACGAGCAGCGCGCTCTCCTGCACCGCCATCCGTGGCTCATCACGGAAAGCTCGCACCTGCAGCCGCTCGGCCCGGCGATGCTCGCCCTCCTTGAATGGGCGCTCGGGGCACTGGAGCCCACCGGCCTGCCCGCACGGGAGCGGCTGGAGACGATCGCCATGCTCAACTGGTTCGTCGGCGACATAGTCCGCGGCGAGCTGGCCGCACGCGCGGCGCCGCCGCCCGAGTCCGAGCAGGCGGCGGCGCAGGCCAGGCAGCTGGCGGAACTGCTCGCCACCGGGCGCTATCCCCGGTTCGCCGCCGCGGTCATGCACCCCGCCCCGCCGGACCCCGACGCGCTCCCGCACTTCGACCGCCTCCTCGACCGCGTCCTGGACGGCCTCATCGGGGTCAGGACGGCGGAGGACGCCGGGTAACTCGCGGTGCGAAAAGGCGCTGATCTCACGTTCCGGTGCTGCCGGCCGTCTACCACGCGACAGCACCGGAACGAGGAGAACGGCGATGACATACACGATCACCGACTCGCCGATCGGCCAGCTGACGCTGGTGGCCGACGGGGGCAAGCTCACCGGCGTGTACTTCCCGCACCACTGGTACGCGCCGGACCCAGCAACGTTCGGCCCGCGGTCCGATGCCGGGTTCGCGGAGGTCACCGAGCAGCTGGCGGAGTATTTCGCGGGTGGCCGGAAGAGCTTCGAGCTGGCGGTGGAACCCCGAGGCGTAGCGTTCAAGTCCCTGGTGTGGGGCCTGATCGGGGAGATCCCCTACGGGCAGACCGTCACCTACGGCGAGCTGGCCCGCAAGGTGGGCGGCGGGGCCACGCCCAAGGACGTCGGCGCAGCGGTGGGCCGCAACCCGCTGAGCGTGATCATCCCCTGCCACCGCGTGGTCGGCAAGGACGGCAGCCTCACCGGTTACGCCGGCGGGCTGGCGCGCAAGAGGTTCCTGCTCGACCTGGAGGAGAGGGCCGCGAGGCTGTTCTGACGCCGGCCCGCCGGGGAGCGCGAGATTAAGCTATTCCGGGATCCAGCGATCAGAGGAGCCTTGCCATGACGGATGAGTCAGCGGCCGCGGCGAAGCAGCCAGGGCTCCCGGTCGCGGTCGACACGACCCGGCCGCATCAGGCACGGGTCTATGACTACTGGCTCGGCGGGAAGGATAATTTCGCCGTCGACCGTGAGGCGGCCGAGCGTGCGCTCGCGGCCTACCCAGGGCTGCGCCGCGGTGTGCGCGCCCAGCGGGCGTTCCTGGCCAGCGTCGTCGACTACCTGGCGCGAAGCCAGGGCATCCGGCAGTTCCTCGACATCGGGACCGGAATCCCCACGGCCAACAACACGCACGAAGTCGCCCACGCGGCCGACCCCGGCGCCCGGGTCGTCTACCTGGACAACGACCCCGTGGTGCTGGCTCACGCCCGCGCCCTGCTGACCGGAGGCCGCCCGGGCACGACGAGCTATATCGACGCCGACGCGCGCGACACCGACAAGGTCCTCACCGAGGCGGCAGCGCTGCTCGACTTCCGCCAGCCGGTCGCCGTCCTGCTCATCGGCATCCTGCAGCTGATCCCGGACCAGGACGATCCCGGCGCGATCGTCACCCGCCTGGTCGAGGCGGTACCGCCGGGCAGCTGGCTGGCGATCTTCCACCCGGCGAACGACATCATGGCCGACCAGATAGGCGAAGTCGCGCGACAGGTCAGCCAGAACGCCGTCACCCCCACGACCCTGCGCAGCAGGCAGGAGATCCTGCAGTTCTTCGACGGCCTTGAGCTGATGGACCCTCCCGGCCTGGTGCAGGTCCACCGGTGGCGCCCAGGTGCGGCGGCCCCGGACACGGGCGACGAAGTGCCGGGCTACGCCGGGCTGGCCCGCATACCGTGAGAACTGCGTCCCGTGCCCCAGGCCAGGGTCGTCGCGACCGGTTACTGGGGGCAGGTCAGGGTATCGAGGGCCTGCTCGACCAGCTCGGGTAGTTCGGGGGTCCCGTCGTTCTCGACCCAGGTGAGGACGGCGGTGCTGGCGGCGGCCAGGCAGGCTGCCACGATGACCCTGTCCTGGAAGCTTGGGTGCGGGTGATCCTGGCCCGCGCTGAGGGCCTGCAGGATGAGCTCCTGGGTGGCGATCTGGTCGGCCCACAGGCGTTCGCGGAGCGCGGGGGTGGCGACGATGAGCTTGTTCTGGGCGAGCAGCGCGTCGCGCTCGGTGTCGTAGACCTGCCGCAGCCCTTGGACCAGAACCGTGCGGATCCGCTGGATGAGGGGCCAGGTGGCCGGGGTCTGCGCCAGCAGTGTGGCGACGAGAGGGTCGTAGCTGTCGGACAGCGCCACGTCTTCCTTGGCGGGGAAGTAGCGGAAGAACGTCATGTGCGAGACGCCTGCCGCCGCGGCGATCTGCTCGACGGTCGTGGCGTCGTATCCGTGCTCGCGGAAAAGGCGCAGCGCGGTGGCGCGGATGCGGTCGCGGGTGGCGGTCTTCTTGCGCTGCCGCCAGTCCGGCTCGGGTTCGGTCACAAGGTCATCGTCGCCTACCGGACTGCAGGGTCGGGGCGGCGGGGGCTTGCGGCGCCGGCGTGCCGCCGGAGGCGGCGCGGCCGGGCAGGTACCGCAGGCTGGTGCCGGCGGCGGCGGCGGCGACTCCGGCGCAGATGAGCATGACGATGCTGAGGCCGTGCAGGAACGCCGTTCCCGCCGCGGCCCGCAGGGCGGAACCGCCCGATGGCAGGCGGCTGGCGAGCTGCACGGCCTGGGTGACGGACGCGCGTGCGGTGGCGGCCTCCGGGCCGGGCAGGCCGGCGAGGGCGGCCCGAAGATCGCGCCCATACGTGGTGGACAGCACGCTGCCGAGCACGGCGACTGTGATAGCCCCGCCGACCTGGCGCAGCGCGTTGTTCGCCGAGGCGCCCATCCCGGCCTCGTCGCCGCCCACGGCGGCCATGACGGCATTCATCGCGGCGGCGATGGCCGCGCCGGTTCCGAGCCCGCACAGCGCCAGCCCGGCCGCGACGAACGTATAGCCCGTGGCCAGACGTACCTGGCTGAGCATGGCGAGCCCTCCTGCCAGCAGGGCCAGCCCGGCGGCCACGGTAAGCCTGGTGCCCGCCGCCCGCACGAGCCGATCGGCCACCCCGCCGACGACCAGCAGCCCGGCCATCAGCGGGAGCAGCCGCAGCCCGGCGCTGACAGGGTCGTCGCCGGCCACGCTCTGCAGGTACTGCGGGAAGAAGAACAAGATTCCGTACAGCGCGACCGACACGGCCACGGTGGCAGCCGTGCCCCAGGAGAAGCCCCGGTCTCGCAGCAGCGCCGGGTCGACGAGCTTGTGCGCGGCGCTCCGCTCGCGCAGCACGAAGGCGGCGATCAGGACCGCCGATCCGGCCAGCAGCCCCCAGGTCGGCACCGCGGTCCAGCCGCGCTCGGGGCCGTCGATGAAGCCCCAGACCAGGCAGACGATCGCGGCGGTGGACAGCAGCGCCCCGGGGATGTCGAGCGGCGCAGGATCAGGGTTGCGCGACTCGGGCATCAGCACCGCGCCCGCGGCCAGGGTCACGCCGGCGGCGGGCACGTTGACCCAGAACACCGACTGCCACGAGAAGTGCTGCAGCAGCAGGCCGCCCAGCACCGGCCCCAGCGGCAGGCCCACCGCGACGGCCGCGGTGAGGATGCCGACGGCCTTGGGGCGCTCACCGTCTCCGAATGCGGCCGGCACGACCGCCAGGGACAGCGGGAACACGATCCCGGCGCCCAGCCCCATCACCGCGCGCGCTGCGATCAGCTCTCCGGTCGAGACCGACAGGGCGCACCACAGCGACGCGGCCATGAACACCGCCAGACCGGCCAGCAGCAGGCGCTTGCGGCCGAGGCGATCTCCGATCAGCCCGGCCGCCAGGACGATCCCGGCGAAGACGAGCGCGTAGGCGTCGTTGAGCCATTGCAGGTCGCCGGTGCCTGCGTGGAGCGCTGCCGAGATGGCCGGCAGCGCGATGTTCAAGATCGTTAGGTCGAGGCTGACGACGACCACCGACAGGCACGTCACGCCCAGCATCCACCAGCGTCCCGGCCGCATGCCACCTCCTGATGTTAGCTACTAAGATGTTATTAACTAACATACAATAAGGGCGGAGCGCAAGCCGGAAGCGGTGCCACTGGGAGGCCCGCAGGGCGCCGTGGTACGGCCGGCTTCCGGCGGGCCACCGACGCAGCCCGCACCGCCCGCGCGCCGGAGTGCGCGAACAGAGCTCGGCAGCACGATCAGGAGGAGCCCGATGCCCGCACCAGACGAGTCGGCCGAGAAGGCAGGCAGGCTTTCGCTGTTTTACAAGAGGCAGGAGGTGACGGTCGCGCGGGCCGAGGTGGCCATCATCTTCCTGGCCCTGATCCGGACGCTGACCGCGTACTACCAGGTGGCAACCTGCCGCGGGGATGTCCTTCCGGCGGGTCAGGTGGCACCGGCGGGAGGTGTCCGGCGCGCCTGCCGGCCGCAGGTTATGCCTGTTGGTCAGCGGCGATCGAGGTGTTGCGAGGTCAGGCCTGGCGTGAAGCTGCGGCTTGGGCGGCGCGCTCGATCGTCGCGCACCGCTCTTCCCAGTAGGCCGCGTCGCGCTCCTCGCCCGTGAACCCGGCTGCGAATCCTGTCCTACGGTCGAGCTGCTCACGCAGGATGTCGGCGTGCCCGGCGTGCCGGTTGGTCTCAGTGAGGATGTGGACCAGGATGTTGAAGAGCTTCACGTTGGGCCGTGGCCACCACGGCACATGGCCCGGGGCGTCGATGTCGAGAGCGTTGATCGTCGCGTCCGAATGTTCCCATGCGAGCCGGTAGAAGCCGACGATCTCCTCGCGTGACTCGTCCTCGGTCGCCCAGAGGTCGGTCCCCCTTGCCGCGGTGTCGTCCCACCGGGGCAGGGGCACGGGGAACGGCCGGCCGAAGACCTCGCCGAAGTACCTGGCTTCCCAGGTCGCCAGGTGCTTGACCATGCCGAGGAGATTGGTCCCGCTGGAGGTCAGGGGGCGGCGGATGTCGTACTCGGAAAGCCCGTCGAGCTTCCACACCATCACCTCGCGGATCAGGCGCAGGTCGTCGTGCAGGTACTCCTTTGCGAATTCGTCGATCATGGGCTCAAGCCTGCCATCCGGAGCACGGAAATCCGCCGCAAACCGGCCATTCGCCGCATCCGCCACTGCGCACGCAGGGCGGCTGACCTGCGGCGGGGTCGTGCGGGCTGGACCCGCTGCGCCGCGGTGCTCAGCGGTTGAAGAGGTCCTCGGGGTAGGTCGCTTCGGGGCGTTTCGTTGCGTGCATCGCCCACAGCAGCTCGGCCAGCTCGGCCGGGTCGACGTCGGGCATGTCGGAGACGGGGCGCCCGGCGGCCTTGGCTGCCTGGCGGTCGGCGTGAAAGGGGCTGTTCTCGATCGCTGCGCCGATGTAGAGCGCGCCGACGTAGACGCCCTGCCCGGCGACCTCGGCGCGCAGAGCCTGGAGGTAGTTGCGCTGCGCGGCCAGCGCGGGACCGGGCCCGCTGATGTACGGCAGGCCCCGCACGGCACTGGCACCCTGCGCGGTGAGGATGGCGCCGTCCCCGCGCTCGAGCATCGACGGAAGGAACTCGTGCACGAGAGCGAGCAGCGTGTAGACGCTCAGCGGCAGGAAAGCCTGGATGTGCTGCGGCGTCAGCGCGGCCGCGGGCACGAAGCCGCCCGCCGACGCGCCGTAATAGAACGCGTCGAGGTCGCCGACCAGGCCGCGGATTTGCCCCGCCAGCCAGGGGACGGCATCGGTGTCGCCCAGGTCGGCCGCGATGACGTGCGCCGCCCCGCCGGCGCCGCCGAGCTCGCTGGCCAGCTGCTCGAGCCGCTCGCGGCCGCGGGCCACCAGCACGACGGTGTAGTCCTCGCGCGCGTACCGTTGGGCGACGGCTCGGCCGAGCGCCGGACCTGCCCCGAACACAGCGATCGACTTCGGCATGCGGAAACTCCTCAGATAGGCTGCCGCCGAACCAACTTGACCCTATGGTCAACTTGACGGTGCCGTCAACTTGTGGAGAACTCGCGGCATGAGTGCTACGGCGCGCACATCCAAAGCCGGAGGCGACCGGGGCCCGGCAGCAGGCTCGCTGCGAGCCGACGCCACCCGCAACGTTGCGCAGATCCGCGCCGCAGCCCTGGCCGCGTTTCACGGGCGCGGATTGGCCACGCCGCTGGAAGAGATCGCCACGGCCGCCGGGGTCAGCAAGGCCACGATCTACAACCGGTTCGGCGGTCGGCAGGGCCTGATAGACGCGGTCATCGAAGAACTGGTTGCCGCCGAGATGTACGCGATCATGGCCAGGGCGCAGCGTGTGGATGACCCCTGGGAAAGCATCGCGACCTACATCACCGACCGGCGCGACCTGCAGTACCGCGAACCCGCGTTCACCGACGCGCTGCGCATGATCTACCCCGAGTCGGGGCGGCTCGTCGCGCTCGCCCGCGCGGCCACCGAGGTGACGGCAAGCCTGATCCGGCAAGGCCACGACGCCGGGGTGGTTCGCCGCGACTTCACCGCCGCGGATCTCTACTACGCCGACGTCGCCAACGGACTCGCCCTCCTCGCCGAGCCCACGCCCTCCCGCGAGGATTACGACCGGCGGACCCGCTTCTTCCTCGACAGCCTGCGCCCGCGCTGACGTGTCGCCGCCCCCGCGCGGGCCAGTTCACCGCGGCGCGTCTGGGTTTCATGATCTGGGTACCTTGACAGCGCTATGAGCTGCTGAGGAACCCAGATCATGGAAAACCCCGGCGCGGCCGCGGCCCGGCAGCCGGGGGCGGGCGTTACCGTTACGCACCGGCGCGGCGGATCCGCCAGAGGCAGGCGGCGGCCAGCACGAGGGCCGCGGCAAAAAAGATCGCGAACTCGTACCACTGCAGCGGCCAGTAGCGGCTGGCGGGCTGGTAGGTCACCGCCTCGTGATAGCTGGTGCCGATCTTCGCGACGCAGTCCTGCAGCCTGGTCACCACGGATTGTGGTGCCTGGCTGTGACCCAGGCCGCCGCCTGCCCCGCCCCCGCCCCCGCCGCGGCCCTGCCCGATACCCGGGCACGCGCGGTCCAGGGCGGCCGTGGTGAGGCCCGCGCCGTGCGCGCCGACGATCCGCATCGAGGTGATCCACGCGTTCGGCAGGTCCGGCGGCGCCGGCATCAGCGTCGGCCTGCCGAACAGCACGGACAGCGTGCCCGCCTGCCCGTAGCCGGTCGACCCCGGGTTGAGCGCCAGGTTCAGCGCCACCGGGCTGATCAGGCGCGGCCGCACCCAGGTGAGCACGGCCAGCCTGGCCGCGACGAACCCGGCCAGCGTGACGGCCATGGCCGGGAGCGTGCGGCGGATCAGCATCCCGGCCAGGACGCCGAGCGCGAACGCGAACGCGGCATAGCCGACGGGCACGATGTCACGCTGGTCGAACGTGCCGAACTGGTTCGCCGCGGCCCGGTCCAGCGGGCCTGACCACCAGGTGACCACGATGCTGAGCAGGCCGGCCGCGGCCATGCTGGTCAGGCCGGCGACGCCGAACCTGACCGCCAGCCAGCGCAGCCGGGTCACGCTCTGCGTCCACACCAGCCGGAACGTGCCCTCCTCGAACTCGCGCGCGGCGAGCGGAGCGCCCCAGAACATCCCGGTCAGAGCCGGCACCACGATCACCAGCACCCCGAGCCAGGCGCGGAGGCTGCCGTCGGCGCGGGCGCCTGCGACGACACCCGCGACCACGGCCAGGGCCGCCAGCCCGGCGGCGGCCACCGCGGCCTGGGCACGGAACTGCCGCCAGGCGAACCGGATCACCGCGCGGCCCTGTTTCCGCGCGCGCGCCCGCGCTCGCCGCCGTCTGCCTCGCTCATGCAGGCCACGACCAGATCGTCAAGCGTGACCGGGCCCGCGCCGGGCCTGCCCGGCGGACGACGCGGCTCCAGCAGCGCGGAGATCTCGCCGGCCAGGCGCACCCGGGAGGCCACGAGCACCACGAGCCAGTCGCAGATCCGCTCCAGGTCCGCCACCAGGTGCGACGACAGCAGCACGGTCGCGCCGTGCCCGGTCACGGTGTCCGCCACCGACTGCAGGAACTCCCGCCGCGCCAGCGGGTCCAGGCTGGCGACGGGCTCGTCGAGGATCAGCAGCTCGGGGCGCTTGGCGATCGCCAAGGTGAGCGCGAGCTGGGCCCGCTGGCCGCCGGACAGCCGCCCGGCCCGCTGCCGCGGGGCGATGCCGAGCCGCTCGATCCGGCGCCAGGCCAGCTCGGCGTCCCAGGCCGGGTTGAGCAGCGCGCCCATCCGCAGGTGGTCCGCGACCGACAGCCCGGGATACACCGGCGTGTCCTGCGCCACGAAGCCCACCCGCCCGAGCTGCGCCGGGTCGGCGGCGGGCCTTCGGCCGAGGACCTCGATCGCGCCAGCGGTCGGCGCCGCCAGCCCGGCGGCCAGCTGCAGCAGGGTCGTCTTGCCCGCCCCGTTCGGGCCGACGAGCCCGGCCACCCGCCCGGCAGGGATCTCCAGCGTGCAGTCGGACAGCGCCCAGCGCCGCCGGTAGCGCTTGCCGAGCCCGCTTGCGGCCAGCGCGGCGTTCATGCGGCTTCCGTGGTTGAGTTACCCATGGAGCCGGTTGTACGCCCCGGCCGGTGGCGGCACGGTGTCGGCGGCTGACACCGTGCTGACACCTGCGGGCTGAGATCGTTGACCGGGACGGGTGCGCCCCGGCGTGACGTTCAAGGAATTTCTGCAGCGAAGGATCGTCGTGCGAGTGCTTGTGGCCGAGGATTTCAGGGTCCTGGCTGCGGCTATCGGGACCGGGCTGCGCCGGGAGGGCATGGCGGTGGACGTGGTGCTCGACGGCGACGACGCTCTGGAACATCTGGCCGTGACCCGCTACGACGTGGTCGTGCTGGACCGGGACCTGCCCGGCACCCACGGTGACGAGGTGTGCCGCCGGATCCTGGCGGGACGCCCGGCGAGCCGGGTGCTGATGCTGACCGCGGCCAGCACCGTGCAGGACCGGGTGGACGGGCTGGGCCTGGGCGCCGACGACTACCTGACCAAGCCGTTCGACTTCGCCGAGCTGGTCGCGCGGGTCCGCGCGCTCGGCCGCCGCTGCAGCCCGGCGCTGCCCCCGGTGCTGCAGGCTGCCGGGCTGACCCTCGACCCGAGCCGCCGGACGGCGTTCCGGGACGGACGGCGGCTTGATCTCAGCCCGAAAGAGTTCGCGGTCCTCGAATGCCTGCTCGCCTCGGCCGGCCGGGTGGTCTCGGCCGAGGATCTCCTCGAACGCGCCTGGGACGAGGCGGCCGACCCGTTCACCACCGCCGTGAAGACCACGGTGCGCCGGCTGCGGGCCAAGCTCGGCGATCCGCCGGTCATCCACACCGAACGCCGCGGCGGGTACCGGGTCGGCGGGCCGTGATGCGCCGGCGCAGGCTGCGGACGAGGCTCGCCTTGCTCTACGGCGGCCTGTTCCTCGCTGCAAGCGCCGCCCTGCTTGCCGTCGCCGGCCTTCCCCTGCTGAGATTCCGCAACACGTCCCGTGTCGGAGCCGGGAGCCTTTCCCTGAACGGTCACGGCAGCGTCCAGGCTGGCTCGAACCTCTACCAGCTCCTCGGCTACTCGGCCGCCGCCCTGGCCGCCGCGGCCGTGCTCGCAGCCGCGGCGGGCTGGCTGATCGCGGACCGGGCGCTGCGGCCACTGCGGGCCATCACCAGGTCCGCCCGCGCGACCTCAGCCGGCAACCTGCGCCAGCGTCTCAGCCTGGACGCCTCGTACGAGGAGTTCACCGAGCTGGGCGAGACGCTGGACGACCTGTACCGCCGGCTGGAGGCGTCGTTCGAATCGCAGCGGCGGTTCGTGGCCAACGCGTCACACGAGCTGCGCACCCCGCTGGCGGCCGAGCGAACCCTGCTGCAGGTAACGCTCGCCGATCCGGACGCCAGCCCGCAGACCCTGCGATCGGCGTGCGAGGAGCTGCTCGAGCTGGGCGCCCAGCAGGAACGGCTGATCGATGCGCTGCTCACCCTTGCCAGCAGCCAGCAGGGCATCATCCGGTGGGAGCCCGTCGACCTCGCCGCGGTCACCGGCGACGTGGTTGCGGCCCGGTGTGAGCAGGCTGCGCGGCACGGCGTGAACGTCGACGCGGCGCTCGGCCCGGCCGTGATCCCCGGCGACTCCCGCCTGGTGGCGATCCTGGTGTCGAACCTGGTCGACAACGCCCTGCGGCACAACGTGCCCGGAGGGATGGCCGAAGTGCGGACGTTCATGACCGCCGGACCGGGCGGGCTGGGCGGCCCGGGCGGATCGCGGGGTGGTTCTGCGGCGATCTCGGTTGCGAATACCGGTCCGGTGATCCCGGCGGCAGGCGTGGGCCAGCTGTTCGAGCCGTTCCGGCAGCTCGGCGCCGACCGTGTCCGTCGCGGCGGCGGGCACGGCCTCGGCCTGGCCATCGTTGAGGCGATCGCCAGCGCCCACGCGGCCGCGCTGACCGCCCGGCCGAGACCCGGCGGAGGCCTGGAGATCACGGTCGCCTTTGACCGCGGCGACGCGGAGGAGATTCCCGGAAAGGGACGCAGTGCCGCGGGGCAGCCACCGCCGCAGCTGGGCTGAAGCCCGGACAGCCGTCCTGCAGCCGGCCGTGATGGCACGTGCGTGCCTGGTCACCTGCTGGCTGGTTGACGACATGCTCGGCCGATCCTCCGCTCTGCCGGCACCTGGTCGGCGTTGCCGTCGGCGTCGCGGCCGCCTGGACCGGCCTGCGGCTTCTCCAGCCCCGCATCCGGCCCGGGTGAAGAGTTCGCGCTAGCCCTGCCAACCGGTACACTCAGGGTCTGCTGCGCTCGTAGCTCAACGGATAGAGCATCTGACTACGGATCAGAAGGTTGGGGGTTCGAGTCCCTCCGAGCGCGCCAGGTCAAAGGCTCCTGCCCGGTTCGAGAGGGGCCTTTTGCTAACGGATTTGCTAACACCGCCATCATCCGGCCTCGATTGAACGGGCGAAGATGACCGCCGCCTCGGCGAGCTGCTCGCTGATCACATGGGCATAGACCCGCAGCGTGATCGACGGATCGGCATGCCCCAGGCGGGCCGCCACCACATGCACGGGCACACCAGACCGCAACAGCGTCGTGGCGTGGACATGACGCAAATAGCCGGTAGATGGTCAGCCAGTCCCGGGCCGCGATCAGCTCGGCCATCGTGCCGCTGACGTGGGTGTTCAGGTTGTCCCACACAACGACGATGGGGCCGCCGGGCTGCTGGTGCGCGGCGTCCAGCAGCCGGGCATAGCCGGTCTCGGTGAAGCCTTTGCGCTGGTCTTTGCCGCGGCTGGTGTGGGTGCGGTAGATCAGCCGGGGCCGGCGTCAGGCGTCAGGACGCGCCGGCGAAATCGACGTCCTTGGCCTCGACCGTCCCGGCCGCCCGCCCCGGCGCCGTCTGGTAGGTCCAGTACAGGTTCGTGTGCGCGATGACCTGGTCCGGAGGGGGCGCACCCCACTTGGTCTGGTCCTCGGTTGTGTGCGCGTCGCTGACCAGTGTCGCGTCATAACCTCTGGCGAAGGCGCCGTGGAGGGTTGACCGGACGCAGGCGTCGGTTTGCGCGCCGACGACCACCAGCCGCCCGACGCCGAGCCCAGACAGCACGCTCTCCAGCGTGGTGTCCTCGAAGGAGTCGCCGTAGTGCTTCTCGACCAGCGGCTCTGAGCCATCCGGAGTCAGCTCGGGGACGAGCTGCCAGTCGCCACTTCCCCTCTTGAGCCCTTCGTCGGAGTGCTGGACCCAGATAACCGGGACGTGTTCCCGCCGCGCCTTCTCGACAAGGCTGCCGATGTTCGCCACGACCGCATCGCGCCGGTAATTCCCGGCCACGACGCCGTTTTGGACATCGATGACGAGCAGCGCGGTGGCTGGCCGGTTGCCAAGAGTGGTCACGGCCCTGCCCTTTCTCGCGGCGGTGCGTTAGCTACGTCTGCCAGCCTAGACCTGGCCTCTGACAGTGCGTGCTCGCTCGCCGCGGTCGCGTCCGGCGCTCACTATCGAGCTTGAAAGGCCAGCCAGGGGCGGAGTTCATCCAGCCCGCCACCATCCGGATACCTCATGCCTCCGGCGTACCGCAGCAGACCTGCTGTCACCAGGGCCGTAACCCCCGCAATTGAAGACCGTTAGCGTGCAGTTACACCCGGGTAGTAGGGGTCCACCGCGATCGCTCGCGGCGAAGCAGCCACGCAGGTCACCCAGCATGCGGACGCCGATCGGTCGGATTCCCAAGCTGACAGCACTGGATGAGCTGATCTTGGGAATATCCTCAGCTTATGCCTCGCCCCGTCTCGGTCAGCAGGGCCAGTCACCCCGGCGGGCGACAGCCTCCGTTCCTCGGCATGTGGGCACTAGTCATAGAGCGCATGCGCGGCCGCGGCTGGGCCTGGTGGTTGTCGGCGCTGTGGATAGTGGCATGCGCTGTCAACACTGGCTACGACTTCTACATCACCACCAAGCCCTACACCTGGGCTGACGTCAGCCTCGGGATTGAGGGGTGGAGCGCAGATCCTGTGGCCGTGCAGATCGCCGTGGTTCTGGCAATTGCCGCATCGCTGGCTCTGCCTATCCCAGCGATGATTGCCGGGTTCATCAGGCTCCGCGGCTGGCGGCCGCGCAGTTGGCTCCGCATAGCTGCGTGGGCGGGAGCGTGGATTGCAGGCTTCGCGCTCATCTACCAGGCCGAGGTCTGGGGAAACTACCCAGCGAACTGTCCTACGACTGCAGACAACTGTCCTGCGATTGGGAGCCCTGCCGCCGTGAGCTGGGGAGAGCTGGCCATCTGCACCGCGTGGCTGGCGCTCGGAGGGGCAATGACCTGGATACTGTCCAGTCCACAGACCCGAGCTGACAGCAGTAGTGACAGCAACCTCGCCACACACTGAGCCAGCACGGCGCCTGTCAGTCCTCGTCACGCGGCCCCGGGTCCTTGTGATCGGGAGGGGGTGTCGCCCTGAACTCCCAGAGCGGGTCAGGTGGAGAGCAAATTTGGCGCCCGTTCGCAAGCTCGACGTATCCGACGGCTGGAGGCCACGGACCGTATGACTCCGGCCACTGGGAGGACGGACAAAGCTCCCACTGGGCGCTGGAGCCCTGGTCCAGGCGGCAAGGTATGGGGTGAGAACCGTCGGTGAAGTCCCTCCAAGGGAGGAACTTGGGCATCACCGGCCGCCGCGCGGGCAGCCCAAACCAGTCGACCAGAGGGATCTTCGACGCCATCACCCCGCAAGCGTTCACGTCCACGGGCGCCCTGCCTATGTTCGCGGCCTCGATTACGAACAGCCCAGCGTCCTCCCGTGCGCTCACCTTCACCACCGGGCCGGTCCGCCAGAAGGTGTACACGTTGAAGATCACGGAGCCAACGCCTGTGACTGCACCGATGAGCGCGAGCGCGAAGGTTCGGAGTGCCGAGGATGATCTCCCAAGTAATGGGTCAGTCGAGTGACAGCAGCCCGGCGTTCGTGGGCGCGAAACCGCAGGCGCCGAAATAGAACGGGCGCAGGTGGTCCTCGAAATCCACGTGCAGATACTCACATCCTGCCGCCTTAGCGCCATCACGGGCGCGAGCGACTAGCTGGGTACCGATACCCTTGCCCCGGGCCTTGACGGCAACCATCGTGTCTTGCAGCCACGCATGAACCAGGCCATCCCATAGCACATTGACGAAGCCCACTAGTTCGGAGTTCTCCCGGGCGACCACCCAGCCCAGGCTGTGGCGATGGACGAGCTCTGCCCAGTTCCATTCCGATTCGTCAAACAGCCTGGTGTCGAAGGCTTCGGCGTGCAGGGCATTTATCTCCTGATTGGTGAAAGGGCCTTGCCATTCGTACATCGTCGTCATGAAGTCAACGTAGCGCCAGCCGGGCGTGGCTATATCACTACAGATCAGAAGGCTGGGGGTTCGAGTCCCTCCGGGCGCGCGATCCTGGAGCGCTACGCTGAGCGGGTGGAGGACCCGTCGCTGCGGCCGCCTGACGCGCGTGCCCGCCCGGGTGTTCTTCTTCACCGACGTCAGCCCCCGGCGATGACCGGCCGGCGGGGCGGGCTGTTGCGGCAGCGGAACTTTCGCCTGTTCTGGACCGGGGAGAGCATCAGCGAGGTCGGCAATTCCATCACCATCATCGTCATTCCACTGGTCGCCATCGACACCCTGCACACGAGCACGTTCATCGTCACGCTGCTGACCGCGATGGTCTGGCTGCCCTGGGTCATCATCGGCATTCCCGCCGGAGCGTGGGTCGACCGGCTGCCACCCCGGCCCGTCATGCTGGCCAGTGATGCGATCTCGGTGGCGGTGTACGCGAGCGTCCCTGTCGCCGCCTGGTGCGGGGTGCTGACCGTGGCGCAACTCATCGCGGTCACGCTGATCGCCGGCGCGGCGACAGTGTTCTTCAACAGCGCCTACCAGGTCCTGCTTCCAGGGGTAGTCGACGAGGCGGACCTTCCCGAGGCGAACGCCAAGCTACTGGGCAGCCGCGAGGTCGCCCAGATCGGCGGGCCAGGGCTCGGCGGGCTGCTCGCCCAGGCGGCCGGCCCCGTGACCGGGCTGCTGGCCGACGCGGTGAGCTTCGCCGTCTCGTTCTGCTGCCTGACCGCCATGCAGCCACCGCGGGATCGCCGGTCGGGTGGCCCCGCCGCCGGGCGCGTGCTCGACGGTCTTCGCTTCGCACGGCGGGATCCCTGCCTGCGCGCGATGACGGCATTCTCGTCGCTCGGCAACCTGGCACTTACCGGTGTCGACGCCCTCCTCGTCGTCTTCCTGGTCCGCACCGTCGGGCTGTCGTCGGCGGCGGCCGGCCTCGTCATGGCTAGCATGGCCGTTGGCGGCGTCCTCGGCGCGTTTGCCGCCCGCCCACTGGGACGACGGTTCGGCACAGCGCGAGCCTTGGTCTTCGTCGTCCCGGCCGGCGGGTGCTTCGCGCTGCTGCTCCCGCTCGCGGATAACGGGCCGCGGCTCGCGTTCGCCAGCGTCGCGATGATCTGCTCCGGTTCCGTCGTCGTCATCTCGAACGTGATCGTGGACAGCTTCGTGCAGACTTACGTCTCGCCGGACATACTCGGCCGGGTCATCTCCGCGACCTGGGCCGTCGGGTTCGCGATGATGCCCGTCGGAGCGCTGCTCGCCGGAGTCCTCGCCACCGCGCTGGGGGTCAGGGCTGCGCTATGGATACTCACTGCCCTGTACGCCGCGTCCGGCCTCACGTTCCTGCTGACTCCCATGCGGCACCTGCGTGACCTGCCGCGGCGCCCGGCCGAGGATAGCGTCCCGGCTGTGCGCGGGGGGCTGATCCATGCACCCGGCGTTGGCGCCGACGGGAGTTCGGAACGCTGAGCAGCGCCGGGACTGCGTGCCCTTCGGATCGCAGAGAGACCGCCGGCCATGCGGAGGGATCTGGTGACCGGGTGGGCTGGCCGTTTACCCGATCCGGGCGTGGATGAGGTCGGCCAGTTCCTCGTTCGTCTGGTGGCACGCCCTGGAGTAGCGGGTGAACTGCGGGAACCCATGCGTCAGGTTTGGATTGTGGACGTACACCTGGGGCAGGTCGGTGACCTGGTGCGAGTACCGCACTCCCAGATCCCGCGCCCCGGCCAGGTCAGCGCCGCACTGGCAGCTGCCCTCCGGGAAATGCGGGATCGTCGTGTCCGGGTGGTCATTCCAGGCCAGGTACGCGCTCGGCGCGCCGGGCTGCCTGCCCGGATTCCGCTTTCCGCCGCCGCGGCGCGGCTTGCGCTCCGGCGGCTTCTTCCCCGGCTGGTCATCAGTACTCGGCGGCATCGACGAGTTCCCCGAATTCCGGGAGATCAGCCGCTCCAGCCGCGCGATCTTCCCGGCCTGCTCCGCTAATTGCGCCCTCAGCTCCGCGTTCCCGGCCTCCAGCTGCGCGTTCTGCGCCCGCAGCCGTGCGTTCGACGCCCGCAGCGCGGCAACCACATCAGGCGCATCCGGCGTATCGGGCACCCCGGTACTACATCACAGCGGGCCTTCAGTCACCCGGTTTCCGCGGCTTCCGGGTTCAGATGAAGCGCCGCTACCTTGGCAGCGTGATCACGAGTGTCCTGGGTGCCCCAGGTTCTGGGAAGAGCACCATCGCCCCGCTCCTGGCCGGGCTGCTGCCATGCCATGCTGTCCTGGACTGGGACGCGTTCATGGGACCCGCTGCTGCTCTCGCCGGGCGGGAGATCCGGGACAATCCCGGGACCTGGCCCGCCTACCGTGAACTCGTTCACGCGGTCATCGGCTCGATAGCGCACCTGCCGGCCGTGCTGCTGGGTGTGTGCACGCCGGATGAACTCACGGACTGGCCGATCGATGCGTGGGTGCTGCTGGACTGCACTGACCAGGAGCGGCGGCGGCGCCTTGGCCGGCACGCCGATCCGCAGCGCCTGGCGGACGCTATCGGTGACGGCCGCGAGTACCGGCAGCTTGGCCTGCCGGTGATCGATACGACCAGCCGCACGCCCAAAGCGGTCGCCGCCGAGCTGGCGCGGCTCATCCAGTCACCCTACGAAAGCCGGGATCCAACGCACATGAGGTGAATGTTTACTGCGGATCGGCTCAGGAAATGCACCTGAGGAGATGTCCAATGAAGATTATCGCGTTCGAGGAACATTATGGCCTTCCGGCTATATACGACGCCGCTGGCAAGGCGACCGATTCGCCTGCTGCTCGGGTCGAGCAGGCCTACAATGCAATCGGTGCTGCCGGCGGATATTTCACCCACGACCCGCAAACCGGGTTTCCGGCAGGCATCTATGATCTGGGTGCAGGGCGGATCGCTGCTATGGACGACGCTGGTATCGATGTGTCGATCCTTTCTTACGCTACTCCGAGCGCTGAAGCCCTCGAGCCGTCGGCAGCGAAGGATCTGACTCGACAGGCGAACGATACCTTGGCGGCGGCGGTCTCTATGTACCCTGACCGCCTCCGCGGGTTTGCGACGCTACCGATGCTCGACCCCGCGGCTGCAGCAAGCGAGCTCGAGCGCACCGTCCGCGACCTGCATTTTGTGGGCGCGCTGATCAACGGCCACGTCAACGGGCGTTACCTTGACGACAAGTTCTTCTGGCCAGTGTTCGAACGTGCCGAAGCGCTCGGCGTACCGATTTACCTGCATCCCCAAATTCCGCCCAAGCCGGTCGTCGACACCTACTACAGCGGCTTCGCTCCCGACATATCTGCGTTTCTGTCGCTTGCCGGGGCCGGTTGGCACATCGACACGGGGGTACACGCCATCCGCCTAATCCTGGGCGGGGTGTTCGACCGGTATCCTGCGCTCCAGATCATTGTAGGCCATCACCTCGAAATACTGGCTTGGTCGGCATGGCGGATGGACTACTCCTTTCCGCCAGGCAGAAATGGCGGGCTGAAACGGACCATCAAGGAGTACCTCCGGGAGAACTTCTACGGCGGAATCCTCGCTGGTGAGTATGCAGGCCAAGAGCCTGGCGCGATAGACAGCAGCTGGAGTCTGTCTTACCAGGCCTATCTGAGCATGGCGAACACGGTCGGTATCGACCGCGTCCTCTTCACCTCGGACTATCCGTACGGCAGCATGAAAGCGGCCCGGCAATTCTTTGACCAGATGCCCATCAACCTGAATGATAAGGAGAAGGTCGCGCACCTCAACGCCGAGCGCCTGCTTTACCCCCGGTTCCGGTAAGCAGGCCTGCCAGCTCTTTGGCGGCCGCCGCCGACGTGGCCGCGTGTTAGCGGCCACGTTGTCTGTTCATGATTTGGCAGCATTCGTTGTTCACGTTCTGGCAGGTCTTGGTGGTGACGAAGGTGCGCGGCCGGTGCTTTAGGCGTCTTGGCGGGGGTGGGGTCCTGGCT
>Ga0335075_10004135_pt1 | contig 22759 bp, 16 predicted proteins | sample Lox_Sample_24_FD_206723 | JGI IMG/M metagenome (GOLD analysis project Ga0335075, IMG submission 206723) | Soil microbial communities from Loxahatchee National Wildlife Refuge, Florida, United States - Lox_Sample_2.4 | ecosystem: Environmental > Terrestrial > Soil > Wetlands | place: USA...
GCTAGCTGCGTTCCACCTACGGGACGCCGCACGGCGGCCTTCGGGTGGGCTGCGGGGCTATGGCGCAGCTGGTAGCGCGTCTGCATGGCATGCAGAAGGTCAGGGGTTCGAATCCCCTTAGCTCCACATAAATTTTCGGATTTCTGTTCGGTTTTAAGTATCAAATCAAGTGCCTAAGTGCTCTGGGCTCGTCGCCTTCTACGTCGATGAAGACGTCGTCCATCACGGTCGCTCCCGCACGGGTCAGTGGGGCAGGTCCATTAGGTGGTCCGCCGCGCGCTCTTTGGGCTTGTCAACTGGCGGACTCGAATCCATCAAATTTAAGTCAACGACGTTGAGCTGTGGCCCCCGCCAGTACCCGGCGGGGGCCACAGCTACTCTGAAGCCAGCACCCAGGGGCAGCCTGCTGTTCCTGGGCCGCGTATCCCTAGGCTGCGATGGGGGTGCCGTCCCCCTGGACGGGGGTGGGGCAGGCGGCGGGACCGCCCTGGATGTCATCCGGCTCCGGCAGGTCTCGCACCAGAACCTTGCCCGAGCGCTCGTCGACCCGGGTGACCTCCACCGAGATCTCCTCGTCCAGCTCGACGAACCCGTCCCGCAGGTCTGCCCGAAGGTCCTCGGTCATCGAGGTGCAGTGCAGCATGACGGGGCGGTGCTGCCCGGGGACGCGCAGCAGGATGAACCCGCCCGAGCCGTTAGCCTCGGGCGCGATCCTGCTCACCGAGCCGACCAGGACATCACCGACCGCCGGCAGCGGACTGCGGGGACCCCCGCTGCTTGCTCCGGGCGAACCGACGCCGACACCGTCTGACGCACCGCGACCGACCTGGACGATCCGGTCGAGCCGGAGCCCGATCCGCCTACGCTCGGGGTCGAAGGTGGTAACGGCGACTTCCACGTCATCGCCTGGCGAGAGCTGCCGACCACCGAGCCGCTGTTCGGGAACCAGCCCGTTGACGCCGTGCGCGACGTGGACGAAGACACCTATTCCCGGGACCACGCTGTCCACCCGGGACCGGAAATCCGTGCCGGGACCGAATGCCAACTCAAGCGCGGGCCAGGGGTTGAGCTGTCCTGGGATCAGCGTGTACTTGACGTTGCCCGCCAGGTCCACCTCGAATGACCCCTCGACCCGAGTACCGACGGGGAACCGCTTGGCCATGTCGCTGATGATCCGGCGCGGGTCCACGTCTGTAGCGTTCAGCACCACGCGCCTGTGGTCGTCTGTGAGGACCATGACGAAGTCACGGTCGGCGATGACTACCTCCCCGGGAACCGGGTTCACGCCGCCGTTGTGCATCGGCATGAGGATCATCTCCGTAGAGGGCTGCTCCATCGCTGCGGGCAGCTCCTTTGCGAGTTCGTCCCGCAGCCGGTTGATTGATTGCCAGTCGTTACCGTACTGGATGTAGCGGAAGTGCCCGCGCACGTCCGACGGGATGTCCTCGGGGTCCTGCGTGAGGACCACGATGCGCTTGCCGAGGGCGAGAGAGAGCGCGAACTCAGCCGCCACGTTGCAAGACCTGGCGGTGAAGTCGGTGAGCACGATCGATGCGCGCTGGATGCCGTGCCATGCGGTCTCGGCGATGTCGCCCTTGCCGTACACCTCGTCGGCGCGGACGATCTTCATGTCGGCTGCCTCGCAGGCCGGAACGATGACGTCGGAGTAGAAGGCGTCGAAGTCGAAGGACTGTCCGCCGGAAAGCTGCTTAACGCCGAAGGGCGCCGCCCAGAACAGCATGTTCGGTTCCGGTCGGCAGTCACGAGCGAGCTTGATGGTCATGGTCCGCACCTCATCTGCTTGTTGGGACGGTTCCCCCGCTCCGTCTCTTCCGGAGCGATTACGCTCAACCCTGGAAGAAATCGCTGACACGCACAGCGGCCCCATCTGACCTCCGGCTGACATGGGCCCGCTACTGCGTCAGCGGACGGTGCGGGCACTACGGCGGGTGGGCCACGTGACTGACGACATCCGAGTGAACGTCCTGGGCCCGGTCGAGCTGATCATCAACGGCGAGCGCAAGCCCCTAGGTAGTGCGTCTGTCCTCGCGAAGGTCCTCGCGCTGCTCGCGCTCGGCCCGGAGGCCGGCCTCCCGGCCGCTCGGCTGACCGGTCTGGTCTGGAAGGAGCGCACCGTGCAGGACCCCGAAAACAGCCTGCAGCGGGCGATGACCCGGCTCAGGCAGGCAGGCCTTGGTGACCGGCTGCCCTCGGAGCGGGATGGCAAGTACCGGCTTGACCTGCGGGCGGACCAGGTTGACGCGCGCAGCCTGCGCGCGACGGCCGACGCGCTCGGCGGCGACAGCCTGCCAAGCGACGCCGAACTCGACGCCGCCCTCGCGCTGTGGCGGGGCGAGCCCGCGCAAGACGCGGGGATCGCCCCCAGCTTCGGTGCCGCGGCACAGGACGCGCGCCGCCGTCTGATCGCCGAGCGCCTCAAGCGCGCGCGGCCCCGCATCCTCATCCTGGATGACAAGGTCGGCGACAAGATCGCCAAGCTCCTCGGCGATTACAACTGCACGGTACTGACGAGCATCGAGGACTTCTGGCCGGTCGCGGACCAGCTTGACGAGCTTTTCGACGCCGCACTGGTAGACCTTCACCTCAGCGAGGACGACGTTGGCGCCGAGGGGCTCGCCGCGGTGGACGCGCTGCGCAACAGGTCATCGGTGCCGACCGTGCTGATGACATTCAAGCCGCAGGAGGGCTCGCTGGACGGACTGATGCGCCGGTACAACCTGTTCGGCTTCTTCGTCAAGAGCGGCAATACCCCGTCTGGCGACTTCACCAGGCTGCGCGAGCTGGTCGCCGAGCTGCTCAGCGACGGCGCCAGTCAGCTCCTGGTACAGCGGCTCGACGAGGACCTAGCGCGCTGCGAGCGCCGGGCCTCCCTGCGGATCCGGATGCACGGTGACAGCAGCATTGCCAAGCGGCAGATGGAGCGGGATGTCGACGAGGTACGCCACCTGATTAGGATCGGCGGCGAGCTGGCCAGCGTGCGGGCCGCGATGGCGGCCTTCACTCGTCGGTGGCTGCCTGAGGATGGCTAAGCATCGGCCACTGGTAGCCGCACCCGCACGTGAGCACCTCCTAGCTCAGCGGACGGCTCGGCGAGCACTTCTAGGCTACCGGAGAGCAGGCGCAGCAGCTCACGCGCGCCGACGAGGCCCTCACCGTTCCCCCGGTGCCGGGAGGACGGCAGCCGCGACATGCCGTCGGCGAGCAGCCGTTGGATCTCCCGCGGCATCCCCGGCCCATTGTCCTCGATATCCACCCAGACGTGACCCGGGTCGGCGGACGGCAGTGACACCGCGACGCTGACCGCACGCTCAGACGGCGGGTTCTCCTCGGCCGCCAACTGCGCGTTGCAGATAAGGTTGTCAAGCGCGATGCGAAGCGCCATCCGGCTGCCGGTGATCAACACCGTGGGAGCGGCTGGCGGCAGGATGTCGACGCAATGGGAGAAGCTCTCGACCTCCCTGGCAATGTTCCGGCAGGTGTCGGTCAGGTCGATCAGCACCCGCTCGTTGCGCCAGACTTCCACTTTCTGGCGCTCCTCGCGCAGCGTCCGGTCGTTCAGGATCCGCGCGGCCGTCTCCGTCTCGGTCTCGCCGAGCAGCTCACGCGTGCGTTCCTCGGCCCGCCGCGCCCGGCGCTGCTCATGGTGCAGCTGCATCTCGGCCAGCCTCCGGAGGAACTGCTCGTTCTGCACCTCCACCTCGATCGACGCGGTCCCGGCTGTCTCGGCGAGTGCCGACGCCAGTTTGGACAGAGCCTGCTTTGCGAGCTGATGGGCGGCCTCATCGCGGCGCAGCAGCCGGGTGATGCCGCACTCTCGCGGCACGGTTGCGCCCGTTGGGTCTACCGTCAAGTAATCGAGCCGCCGCAGCCGATCCAGGACGCTGGGCACGTGCACGAGCTGCTCCACTGGGGTCGTGAGCCCGGCGTCGGCGGCGATGGTGTCCAGCGCCGACCGCAGGTCGTCCGCGGCGGTGAAGAAGACGGCGGTAAACAGTGCCGCTGCGGCCTCATCGCCGAGCTCCGCCTCGATGTCCTCCCTGACGGCGTCACGGTACTGCGAGGACGTGCGCAGCAGGGTGAACGTCTCCGGCTCAAGCCGGGCGAAGCCTTGTTCACGCGCGTACCTGATCGCGAAGTGCAGGGCGTGGACAAGCACCTGCGACCGTGCGCCGCTCTCCTCAAGCAGCGTGTCGACGGCAAGCCCGTCGGGTGAGATGCCGAAGGCGTGCAGCAGCCACCACACCTGCGGCCGGAGGTGGTCGCGCGGCGTCGTGGCGAACGCGTCGTTGGCTATCGCGTCAGTCACTGGCAGCTGCCGGCAGATCGCGCGGATCAGGCCCATTCGGCGCGAGGACGCGGAGCGCGGTCGGCCGCTGTGCCGCCGCTCCGCTTGGAGCAGGCCAAGCAAGTCGGACAAGTCGAGGGTGATTACTCCGTGCTCCTTCCGTTCCCTGACCCGGGTGGACAGCCAGACGACTAGCTCGTCCGCTGGGTATTCCGGCCTGCCCTCCGCGATCACCATCCGCAGCCCTCCGCCCCGCCCGTTGATGGTCATGGGCGGGAGCCGCAGGTCATCGGGAATGCGGAGGATAAGCTCGTGCCCGCCGTCGGGCAGCTCCCTGGTCACTGCGGGCACGCCCTCGATGCCGATCAGCTCCTGGATGGCGTCCGCGAGCAGTGCGGGCGCCCCGGGTTCCGCTGCGGCGAGCTGGCCAAGCGCCCGGAGGAGCTTGTCCCCGGTCTCGTCGACCACGTACTCCTCACGCAGCCTCGGCGGGGCGAAGGCGCGGGCCGCGCCGAACCAGCCAAGGATCTCCCCCAGCCCGGCGTACGTCCAAGGCCATTCCTGCACCGGCTGCTCGACGGGCAGTACAGAAAGGCCGCCAGGACCGGCAACAAGGACCTGCTGTGCGGTCTCGAACTCGCGGGCGGCGAGTAGCGCCTGGATCTCATCATGCCACGCGAGCGCCGGCCCTAGATCGCCGCCGACCTCCGAGATTCCAGCGAAAACGGCATCACGCTCACGCTGGATAGCACCACCCCTCTGCTGCTCGGCGGCTGATATCCGCTCTTCGAGACCGACCAGATGCGTCTGCCCGTCAGCGCGCCGCTCGGTCGCGTCGGCGATCACGGCGGCGACGTCGACGACGTCGGCGCTGTTCCAGCCGATCCGCTCGGCGCGCTCCCGCAACAGCCACGCCTGGCTCTGGGCCTCGTCGGTATCCGCATGCCGCCGCGCCGCCAGTTCCCGGTGCAGCCGGTCCACCCGCGGCCCGTCGGCAAGGCTGCGCTCGGCGATTTCTGCGAGGGTGGTCTCAGCGACCGCGAACTCGCCCTCCCCGATCAGGTACCGTATGGCGCTCTCCGGGGTGTAGCGGCTGGCCAGCCCCCTGGCGATCAGTCGCGCCCGCGTGAGGTCACCGACCCGCTCCGACCAGCGCATGGCGACCGCAAGCTCTGGGTAGCGCCAGGCGTCGCGGGGGACCAAGTCATCCAGCGAGGTTTCCGTCGTGCCCACCTCCCGTGAGTACGTCGAGGTCGTCGAGCGCGATCCGCACTAGTGCCTGCTCCGGGTAGCGCACCTCAGCCGCCGCCTCGCGCAACGGCGGCAGCGCGGCCCCCAATTCCTCGGCCACCTGCCTAGCAAGGCCGATCGTCTCGTCGAACGGGGCGGGTGCCGTTCCGGCTAGGTCGTCGCGCCGCGCGACAGCACGCGCCGCGGAAATGATCGCGGTGATCCGGTCAACGAACGGCGGGCGTAGATGGCCCATGATGAGGTCCGCGCAACCGCTTTCCCTGGTGGCGACGTCAACCCAGGCGCCAATGTCCTTAAGCTGCGGATCGGTCAGCCAGGCCCGGACCGCCATCCGGTCCTGCTGGTCGGCCGCGAGCTTGAGCAGGTTTAGCGAGCCGCCCGCGCGCAGCAGGAGCCGCTGGGTGACGGAACCGGACTTGAAGGGCGGGGAGTACACCTCAAAGGTGCGCAGCGCGGAATCAAGGGCTGCCCATTCGTCGGCCGCCCCGGCGGCGTGCTCGCGCAGCTGGGCGCCGAGCCTCAGCTGGTCGGCGGGCAGCGGGCGCATCGTCGCGTCCCACCAGCGACGAGCGGTGGTGCCTAGTGCCGCCCACGGGCCGCCAGCGGCGGGGATGGCCATGTCTAGCACCTCAGCGAGCTCGTCCGTGCCCGTCACGAGCAGCGCATGGGCGGCGACCGCCAGCACCGCGAACCATTCATCTTCGGTCAGGTCGTCACCGAGCACGGCATCGGCGAGCGCCCCGGCCAGGCCTGGCGTGCCACGCCGCGCCGCGACGTTGAGCAGTACTTGCCTCGGAAGCGCCTGGCTGCCAGGCACCGCCGCCCGCAGCGCAGCGGCGACCTGGAAGTCGGCCGACTCAAACCTCCTGCGCGCCAGCCATTCCCACCAGGGCCGGGCCGCGCCTGCAAGCTGGTCCTGCTGCAGATCGTCATAGCCGCCGAGCACCGCCGCCACGACGGGTTCGAATCGCGCGGCGTCCGCGCCGCACTCCCGTAGCGCGTCGAGCACCGCCAACGCCTCGTCGCCTCGTCCGGCTAGCGCCGCCAGCTCCGCGCCAGACATCGGTTCTGGAGCGACCAGCTCGTCAAGCAGCCGCTGGGCGATCGCGAACGCGCGCAGCTGATCCCCCGCCGCCGCAACGCTCGGCAGGGCGGGCTCGGCGGTGTCGTCAGCCCCGAGCGCGACGCCAAACAAGGCGAGCAGCTGACGGGCAACGCCGCGGCCATAGATGCGGACGCCGACCTCCGAGCGCTGCCGGTGCCGACCCGCGGCGCCATAGTAGCCGTCGAAGGACAGGAAGTTAAAGCTCGTCACCACCGACTCGTCGTCCATGACGAGCACCTTGGCGTGGTTGTTGTCCTTTATCAGGCTGAGCCGTCCGGGACGCTCGGCCGCCGATCGCGTAAGGTCGCTGAGCGACCGTGCCGCGAGCTCACCGGACTCGCGGCGCGCCCTGCGGTACACCAGCGTCACGTCGACTCCGCGCGCCAGGCACTGCTCGACATGTTCGGTGAACGCGCGGTCAACGACGTCCTCGGCGAGGCCGTCCGAGCTGATCAACAGGTACCGGCGCGCTGTGCGCAACGCTGTCCAGAGCAGGTCGCGGTGTTCTCCGTCGCGAATCAGCCGGACCGAAGGCGGCCGTCGTATGACGTCCGCCGCCACAGTGTCGGCGTGGCGCTGCCAGGCCAGTGCCCAGGCAGCAGCGGCCGGGCCACCCGGCTCGTCGACTGCGGCCGCCGCAGTGAGGGGCGGGGTGGTGAGAGGGACCGGGGTGCCGACCGCGGCCGACACCGGGAAGCTGTCGCCATCGGCGATGATCGACCGGGCGATGCTGTAGTCCGGCATAGTATCGCGGGCCCAGGTGAGCAGCTCCATGAGCGCCGGGTGGTGCCGGCCGACCAGAGCGTTGAACAGGACGCCGGTCTCCCGGGTGCCCGGGCCCGACGGCGCGAGGAAGTTGAAGCTTGTCACCACGGCCTGCCGGTCATCGCTGACGACTAGCTTGGCGTGGCTCAGGGAAGAGACACGCGGGCTGATCAGCACGCGCCGGATGTCGCCGCCCTGCCGCTCGAGCTCGCTGAGCGCGTTCCGCATCGCGCCGTCGGGTACGTCCATCCGGCCGATACCCCACAGCAGCACGATCTGCACACCGCGCCGCGCCGCCTCCTCGAGAAGCGGCGCGTAGGACACGAACCCCTCGTAGTTAACCCACGGGCAGGCGAGTATCAGCTGCTGGCGTGCCTCGCTGATCAGCCGCTTGATCGCCGCCTCATGGTCGGGCTGGCCGGCGAGCAGGCGGACCTGCGCCTCGCGCTCGGTGAGCCCTTGAAGCCGCTCGGTGACGCGCCTGCTCTGGTCTGCTAGGTGGTCATGCTCGCGCTGTCGGGTGCCCGGCGGAGCGGTACTCAGTGCCGCCGCAGCGGCGGCGAGCCGAGCGAGCGCCTCGGTGAGCGGCACCGGCTCTTCTGGCCGACCGCCAGCCGCCGCGCGCAGCGCCTGTGCGAACGAGCTCGCCGGCTGATCCTCGACTAGCCGGGTCAGCCGCGACTGTGCCGCGTCCCGATAGCGGCCCGGTACGGCCTCATCGGTCAGCCGGATGACCAGCCGGTCGTCGGTGTCGAGCGCGACCTTGACCCCGAGGGGGCGGTAGCGCCGCTCCGTCACCGGGGTTTGCAGCGCGGCCGGGCTCAGGTAGGCGCGCAGCACGCGCCTGGTCCGCCGCGCGGTGGAATCATGCTCCGCTTCCTCGCGCAGGGTCCACGCGACGGCATCGGCAAGGGCGGCCTGATTCACAGTGGCGAGGGTGGCCTCCCCGCCATTCTCCGGCACCGCGAGCCGTCCGCTAAGCGGCTTGTGCGGCCCGCTCACCGGGGTCAGCATCCCGGTCAAAGTGTCGAGCATGATCGCCTTTGTCTCGTCGCTGGTCTCCGCCCCTGGCAGGCTTTCCAGGGCGTCATCGGCGATCAGTTCGCGGATATGCTGGGTCAGCGAGACCACCTCGTACTGCAGGTCGAGCGTGACGTACCCGGCTCGCCACAGGTCACCGAGCAGATCGACCATAATCCGCGCGCTCAGCCCGAGGACCTCGCATAGGCTCGAGACGGTGTCCACGCCCGCGGCCACTGCCAGCAGCACGTGCAGTTCTACCGGGGACAATGACGCGCCGGCGCCGACGGTTACCCGGACCTCAAAGACGTCACAGCGCGAGTAGATCACCGCGTCGTTCATGCGCCCAGCACCGTATCCGCCGTGCGGCGGACGCCGAACCGCTCGACAGCGCTCGTGACCTTTTCCCAGCACTCGACGCCGCTGCCAGCGAAGTGGTCGAAGCTGCCCACGATGACCAGGAGGTCGCGGGCCCGGCTCAGCATGACGTTGACGCGGCTGGGATCGGCCAGGTGGCCAATGTTCTTGAGCGGCCGGTCCCAGGAGGCCCGCACAGTATCCCGGACGAGAGATAGCACGACCACGTCGGCCTCACGTCCCTGGAATGAGTCGATGGTCCGGACTGCATCGTCCAGACTGGGGTCCGTCTTCCTGAGGACATCGGCCTGCTGGCGGTAGGGCGTTAGGATAGCCAGGCCGCGCCTGCCCGCTTCGTGCCTGGCGATCGGCGCCAGAGACGGCTGCATGCGGCACAGAGCGGCGACGAGCCGGGCCTCGTACGGGTTGCCCCAGTACGGCTCGTCCCGGTGCGTGCCGCTGGTGTCGACCCACACCAGGGTCCGCCCGCGCAGCCAGTCGGGAGACTCGATGACGTGCCCGTCCTCCGGCCGCTTCGTGACCAGGATGCCCTCCGGCAGCGGATCGCGCGGCGCGGGGAAGCTTCCCGGCGAGCTTGGGGGTCGCTTGGGAGCGTAGAACGAGCGGCTGACCACCTGGCAGATGGGATCGTGCATGCGCCGCTGCTCGGTCAACCGCTGCACGGGAGCCCCAGTCTCTGCCTCATCGATCATGGTGCCGAAAAGCTCGAACGCCTTCAGGTAGCCATCTCTGCGGCCGTAGTGCTTGGCGATCTCGGGATCGGGGTCGTTGGCGCACAAGTTCAGGAAGCGCTTGACCTCGTCCAAGCCGTACGCACCGATCTGCCGCTGATCGCCGACCAGCGTCCAGCGCAGCCCGCGCACCAGCGGGAGCGCGAGCTCCGTCGGCCAGGCCTTCGCCGCCTCCTCGATGATGACCCAGTCGAACGGTTCTCGCGACCCGTTGTCGACGAGGGTCTGGTGGGAGGCTGACGAGCATGTGACGAAGACCAGGTTGGCACCCCGGCGTAGCCGGTCGCCCAACTCGATCTCGGTGCCGTCAATCTCGGCGAGCCATGATTCGGCGACGTGCCGCACCTTCGGCAGGTCGATTCGGGATTCCAGCCGGTCCCGCACGCGCCGCCTGATGGTGCGCTTGAGCCGGACCGCGGAGTCATGAACCTGGAAGGCCCGCAGCCGGGGATCGACCCGGTCGTACGCCTGCTCGTTGTATACCCTGATCGCCAGGAAGTCCGCGTCCTGCGGGTCGCCGTCGTCGCTGATCATGCCGAGCTTGCCGAGAACCCGTGCAGCCAGGTTGTCCAGCGCGTAGTGCGATTGGGCCGACACCAGCACGCGAGCCCGCGGGTCGAAGCGCAGATAGGCGTACACCGCCTGCGAGCTCACCTCGGTCTTCCCCGTTCCTGGCGGTCCTTGCAGCGCGTAGATGAGCTGGTGGCAAAGCATGTCGATGACGACATCCGCGCCCTCGCCGGCGAGCGTGCCCGGGGCGCCGACCCACCGCGCAGGGTCGCTCTTGATGCCCAGCGGCTTGATGAGCCGGTTGACCAGGATGCGGTTGCGTACCAGTTCGTGGCGGGCATCGGTCTGGCGTCGTATTGCGGTCCAGGTACCGCTGTCCCCGGCCGGGCTCAGCAGCCCGCTCTCCGGAACCTTGACGCGGGACACGCCGGTGAGCTCGACGGTGTCCTCGCCCCTAGTTCTGGCAAGGAGGAAATCGCCGACACGGCTGTCCGCGCTTACTCTGCCGTCATCACGGTCCATCCGTAGATGGGGCTGTGATTCCTCGGTGCCGTGGCTGACCTCCTCGAAGAACTGAGCGAAAGGCAGGCGCATGCCGCTGCTGCCGAGCAGCTTCGCATGCAGCGCAGGCAGCCGGTCCCTGCGCTGCCGGTCGCGTTCCCTGTCCCAGCGCAGCACCACGGTGTCCGAGCCTGGCAGGAAGTCCGGGTCGCGGCGGAAGGCGTATGTTCTGGCCTGCAGCTGAGCGCCCTGGTACTCAAGCACGAAGTCAAGCGCCTGCGCGAACTCCTGCTCCTTCGGGCTGAGCGGGACAGGCTGCACCACTGTGTCGAAAAGCGACGTCCAGTCCGGCCGTCCCCGGCGGCGCTGGTCAAGCACCTCGGCCGCGATCTGGTCACTGTCCACCTGGACGGAGCCGACCCGTCGCTGCAGTGGCACCTCCTCGAGCCGCCTGAGCCGTTCTGCTGCCCCGGCCCGATCGCGTAGCGCGACATAACTGATGACGTAGACGTTGGAGAGGAGTTCACCTGCGCGGAAGGCCCTGGCCTGCAACTCGTACGGCCGGCAGAACCACGCGGCCCGCTTCCCGACGAGCACCCACCTGGCCTGCCGGAGCTTTTCCGGGGAGTCGCCTCGCCGGTTGGTGACGTATGGCTCGGCGCCCTCAGGTGACTCGACAACCAGCGCACCGCGCAGGTCCTCCTCGATCTTGCTGCTCACGCCGGTGGCTGACTCGTCGTCGAGCCAGCCCCACTGCACCAGGTTCCTGCCCGTCTCCGGTAGGTAGAGCAGCAGGTACGGCTGGTCGGGGGTAGCACTCTGGAGCAGCGAGACAATGCCGTCGTAGTTCTTACTCAGCCGCTGCAGCACGTCGGCGGTCGTCGGCCGCCCGGCCGGCCGGGGATCGAGCATGTCGTCTAGCAAAGCGCCGAGGGGCGTCGGCACCTTCCCGCCTGTGCGCACCTCGTGCCTGACCCACTTGTGGAATTCCGTCAGCGCGGCCAGGCTCGGACTGCCAGGGGATGGCACGGCGCACGGGTCGCGCTCTGCCGGGAAGCCGCCGATGAACCACTCCGCGACGATCACGCCAAGGCTGAAGACGTCGCCGTAATCCAGGCTCGTGCCGTCCAGCACATCCTGGTCATCGGCCCCGTCATCCAGCAGGAAGCGCAGTCGCTCCGGTGGGGCGTAACGCAGGGCCTGCCGCTCCTGACGCAAGTAGAGGTCACGCACCGCCTCACGGCCTGCAGCGTCTACCGAACTGGCGCGCAGGATGTTGGAGAGCAGCGCGCTCATCTCGAAGCGGCTCAGCCGGAGAGACCACTTGTCGTCGTGGCTCGGCTCCTCCTGGTAGGCCTGCAGGGTTCCCGGCCACAGGTTGCGGTGCGCGATCCTGGCGTCGTGCAAGATGCTCAGGGCATCCGCGAGCAGCCAGAACTGGCGCAAGGCGTGGACCGGATCCGCGTGCATGGCGGCCGCGATATCGCCGATGTCGGACGCGTCAATCGCGAAATCGGCCAATGTTCTGATGTAGGCGATGTTGCCGCTCGGCCGGTATCCGAGGAGCGCTGCGATCTTATCCTCGGCGAGATGCCCCCCGTTGAGCACTTCTGGCAGCGCAGGATGCCGCATGCTCGCCACGCGAAGCAGGACCTTGACTTCCTGATCCCACAATTGCGCGACGAGTTCGCCGAGTCCGGCAAATACTTGCAGGTTAACTGCGCGAGGATCGGTCTGCCGGTAGCGGTAGAGCATATCAGGCAGCACCTCGACGCCGCCGAGCTCATCGTCCTCACCACCGGGGGCCGAATACTTCGTGGTGCCCGCGTCGTCGGCAAGCAGGAATTCCCGGACGATCGAATCAATCTCGTCAAGCTGCATGTTGGTCCCCGGACAAGCGGTGCCTTATAAGCCTTTGTGCGGATAATCTAGGCTACAACGACAAGACCTGCTGCAGGTGGGTAAAATATTGTTGGTTTATGTTGGCGCTGTTCGAAAATTTTAAACAATGGCCTGGTGGTCGGACTGTCAGCTTTAGAGCTGACTCGGACGCGCCGGTGAGAGCGGATTCATAGGCGGGCATGGAACGCCTCGGGGCCCAGACAAAGGTTTCCATAGCCGCCTTGTGAGCGGGGCGTCCGGGCAGGACGCGTCGAAGCCGCCGCGGACTGCGGGCCGCGCCTAGAGGCAGGCAACAGTGATACCAGGGCGTCTAACCTGTCGCGGGCTGTGACGTGGACGGCACAGGGTCCGTCCGGGATAAATGAAGTCGAGCAGGGCGGGGTGCCGGGGGCCACGGTCGATCAGTTGCTGTCTCCTGCCGATCTCGGCGAGCTGCACGGGCGGTCCTTCCGAAGACGGAGAGCCTTTTGTCGTGAATGGCAGGATGCGTCGCAGCGTTAGGACGCAGTTACTACGCGAAAGGACCGGCGCTGGACGCGGGGGGACGTCCCCGCTAAGGTGAAGCCGTCCTTACACGTCCTGCTGGCACGGGTGAAATGCCGAACGAGAGGCTGCGAGCGCTCCTGCTAGAGCGCGGCGAAACCCCCGATAAGCTCGCCGAAGTCGTGAGCGTGGACCCCAAGACGGTCGAGCGGTGGATCACCAAGGGGCGCACTCCGTACCGGGCGCACAGATACGCGGTCGCCGCGTTCTTCGGTGTGGACGAGTCCTACATCTGGCCCGACGCACTGGGCCGGGATCAGGTCACGGCTGTCTCCGAGAGTGAGATCGTCGCCGTGTACCCCCACCGCTCGGAGGTTCCGGGGGACGTCTGGGAGCACCTGTTCTCTTCGGCCGAACGAGAGATCGGCGTCTTGGTTTACTCCGGCTTGTTCTTGGCCGAGGACACGCGCGTGCAGCGGATCTTCAAGTCCAAGGCGGGGGCTGGCGTCCGGGTGCGGATTCTGCTCGGGGATCCGGATAGCCAGGTCGTGGCTGATCGCGGGGAAGATGAGGGTGTCGGAGACGCCATGGCGTGGAGGATCCGTAACGTTCTCGCGCTGTACCGGCCGCTGCACGCGGTGGAGGGCGCTGAGTTCCGCTTTCACCGGACGGTGCTGTACAACTCGATCTACGTCGCTGACGACCAAGTGCTCGTCAACACTCACGTCTATGGGACGGCTGCGGCGCAGGCGCCTGTCTGGCATCTGCACAAGCTGGCCGGGGGCGAACTGACCAGCTTGTACCTCGATAGCTTCGAGGGTGTCTGGGAATCCGCGACGCCGGTGGAGGGGAGCTAGGGGACGTGGCTCGCAGAATCGACTTCTACGACGACCCCGCCGCGCCCGAGGCCAACAGCATGGTCCCGTCGGTGAACGTGGTCGTGACCAATGGCGACGGCGAGGTCTTGCTTATCCGGCGGACGGACAATCAGAACTGGGCGGTGCCTGGGGGCGCGATCGACCTAGGCGAATCGATGGTGCAGGCGGCCGTCAGGGAGACCAAAGAAGAGTCCGGCATTATCTGCTCGATCACGGGGCTGGTCGGGATCTATACCGATCCGAAACACGTGATCTTGTACACCAGCAACGGCGAGGCGCGGCAGGAGTTCTCCATTCTCCTGACAGCGCGGGCTACTGGTGGAGCGCCGACACCTAGCGACGAGAGCAGCGAGGTGCGGTGGGTGCCGCGGGCTGATCTTGGCAGCTATTCGATGGATCGGTCGATGCGGCTACGCATCGGCCATTTCCTCGAGGGCCGTGAGGGACCTCACCTGGGCTGACCGCTTACCGTGGTGGTCTGAACCGCCCTAAAGGCCGCCCTCGTCACCTCACATGCCGCTGGCAATCGGTGACGGAGTGTTGACCTGCACCGCAGAGCCAAGCGAAGAGCAAACTGGCGCATTCTTACGACGTAGCTAAGGCCTAGCGCGACGCGGCCGGAGCGGTGCATCAGCCCTTCTATGCGGAACGCCCGGAGTTGCTGGTAGACGTTGGGTTGCTATCTGGTTGCTCGCGGGGTGCGCGTGGGCCGGTCGCACTATTCGATTCTGACAGGGCCGACGATGGGCTCGGTTGGGAGATGTTCATCCAGCCGCGGTGTTGCCTGTCAGCGACACGTACCCGGACCGCCGGTCGATAGGTGCCGACGTCTATGTAGCCTTGGGTGACTATCCCGCGGTAGATGTCCTCGGAGACGACCAAGACGAGCGGCGACTCGGCTTCCCTCAGCGCCCTCTTCACGGTCGAAGACTCAAGCAGCCTGATCGCGATGTCGATGGCCTCGCCGAAAAAGCCCCTGCTGTCACTGTGGACCTCGCCGGCGTGCACCACCGCGCGCAACCGTATCCGCAGCGCCGACGACACAACTGTTGCGTTGTACTCGGTCAGTAGCTCGGCCAGCAGCGGTATCAGCCGGTCGAGCAAGACGACCTTAGGCACGTCATCGTCCGGCCGGATCAGGAGCAGTACTCCGTCACCCCGATCAGTCAGCTGCTCGCGCTGGCTGTCGGCAATCGGCACGGCTTCAAGCGCACGGCTAAGCAGGTCGTACATGGCCCGCCGCTGTTCGGCTTTGACCAGGCTGCTACGCGTGGTGGAACCCTCGAGATCAATGGCGACGATCGAACGATACACAGGGCCGCTCGGGCGGCTGCCATGCAGTTGAGCGATTCTGACTCGTTCCCCGCGTGTCTCGGCTGCCGCATCGCTCTTGACCGCGCGTAGGTTACGTCCGGCATTAGGCTCTTCGCGCATCCATGCGGAGAGACGATTCAGTCCAGCCTGGACATCGTAGTCGCCTTGCTCTGTTGCATCCTGCCTGGCCTGATTGTAAAGATCCTTGGCAGTGATGGTCGTGGGCTCTGCGGATTCTTCATTCTTTCTAGTCACCATGCCACCCCCTTGCCGGCGTCATCTGCTGTGTCTTCGAAGGTTATCTCTGGCCCGATCTCCTCGGCCAGTTCGTCTCGCGCCAGCTTCAGATGTGCCCGCACTGTAGACTGGGTGATCCCGAGGACCTCTGCAATCTCAGCCGAGGACCACTCCTCCCCCCACTTAAGGAACGCTACACGCTGCCGCATCTCCGGCATTCTCGCGATCCTGCTCCAACAACGCTTGAGCACGAGAGAACTAACGGCACGCAGGTAAGTGTCTTGTCCCCGGCTAGACGTGCCCACCACGTGTTCTGAAGGCACCTGACGGGATCCCTTGGTACGCCACGCATCGATCGCCTTGTGCTGCAGGACGCGGTACAACCACTTTCTCCGGGATTCCTGGTCGAGCGAGCATAGCCGTGTCCATTCCAAGGCTGCTGTTTGAAAAGTCAGTTGAACCAAATCCTCGGCATCGGGACGACTGACGTTCGGCAAAGTGCAGGCGTATCTAAACAGCCCGGGAGCTTCGCGACGGAAGAGTTCAGCCACGATCTCGGCTGTCTCGGCGGGTATCCGGCCTTCCACTTCATGACCCAATAGTTGGCTGAGGCGGCGGCACAGAGCCAACGGTTGCCGTGATGGAATCTCCCGCCGGACCGTCATTCATCTCCACTACAATGCCCTCCCGTGTGCCGTTCAAAAGAGCAGTGAAGGTCTTCCGACGCTGCCACTCAGTCAACAAGCGCAGCACGCCGGAGACGACTAGGGCGGCCAGCGTCAATGTGGCGGCCTGCCATGAGACAACGTTCGCCGCCGCAGTAGTCACCATCCACATGGTGGCCTGTGAAGCTCGTACTTGCATCATGACTAGACATCGAAAGAAGAGGCCCCAGCGTTTATACCCAGGCTGTCAGGGCAGCGTACCGCTGACTCGTCACTTTGTCTCGAGCAGAGCATTAAAGGGCAGCAACCGCATTGCCCGCATCGAATCCGGGACTGTACCAGGCCGGTCACCAGCTCCAACGACCGGTTTGAACCTTGCTACAGCCGGATAAGCAAGGAGAAGACCATCGCACTCTCAAGCGTCAAGCGAACCTGTCGTGGCAGCAGCACGCGTATGGCTCTTCGGCGTCCGTAATCGTTGCCATTAACCTTGTGACCTGCTGGGATGACCTTATTGACTTCCTCCGGGTCGTTCACACACCGAGATAGTCCCTTACTTCACCGGGTGGTCGTGTGACTGGTGCGAATCCAGAATCTTAATGTCCCCCCAAGGACAGGTCTTAGGAAGGGGAGGACATGACTCGGTCTACTGCTCGTAGGATCGTCGGCGTGGCTCGGCGGATTGACCGGCTGACGAGATGTTCCGACCCGTAGCGGTCGAGTATTTCTGCTAGGCGCCGGTCGACGTTCATGGGTTCGCCGTCTGGGCTGGTGGTCATGTCGCAGAAGGTGAGTCCGTCAGCCAGTGGCTGGGGCGGGGCTTCGAATTCGTTGCGGAGGACGTTGGCGAGGTCTCGCTCCTCGGCCTCGATGACGGCGCAGGAGTGGTGGGCAACTAGGCGGCACAGCATCGGGGGTGCGTGCTGGACGTCGCGGAGGTAGCGGGCGCCGTCTAGGGCATGCAGGCCTGTCTGGGCAAGCTCGGGGAGGTAGCCGATGTCGTGCAGCCACGCGGCCGCCTCGAGAAGTTCTTTGTCGGCGGCGAAGGCCGGGGTGAGGCTGCGTGCCCGGGCTGCCACGCCTTGGACATGGGCCCAGCGGCGGGGAAGGGTGGCCTCCAGAAGACTACGGGCGAGTTCTTCGGCCCAGGCGGGAAGTGACTGCATGAGCTCAAGGCTACGCAGCCAGGTCAGGACGTTCACGGACGTGACGTGCCGTCTGGAGACGTCTGAAACGTCACTGCTGTTTGCGTGAGTCACTAGCGCAACAGCCTCGCGTCCCAGTGCTGGTTGTCCATAACCCGAAGCTGGGACTCACGGTCATGCACGCTCGACTGCTCGGGTCCCTGCATCAGGCTTTCTTGCGACGCACGCCAGGATGTGCCCACCGGACTGTGGCTGCGGCGGCTGACTTAGGAGCTCGGGCTTCCATGCCATCGCGTCAGTCAAGCCGGGCGGGACGAACTCCAAACCCTCGACAAATGCCGCGATGTGCGCGAGGGAGTGGTTATGCAGCGTGCCCGCCTGGTATTCACGGGCCAGAGCGTCTCCGGTCTCCTTGTCCCCGGATCCTACCGAGAGCACGATGTAGCTGCCTGGCGCTACATTGCGGGCGAAGGTGGCCACGATGTCGCCGGCGGTGGCCGCGTCAAAGAAGTGGAGCACCATCGCGAGAATGACCGCCGTCGGTTCGTCTAGGTCGATGAGGCGCCGTGCGCGGACGTCGGCAAGGATGGCATCCGGCTCCGCCATGTCTCCCCGGATCGCGGTAACGCCTGGACCGCATAGAAGGGCGCGCGCGAACGCCATCACCGCCGGGTCGTTGTCGACATACACCACACGGCAGTCAGGGTTTATTACTTGGGCGATCTCATGGGTGTTCTCTCCCGTGGGCAACCCGCAGCCGAGATCCAGGAATTGCCTGACTCCCTGCTCAGCCAGCCACTCGACGGATTTGGCTAGGAACAACCTGCTCTGCCGGGCGAGCACCGGGAGGTCCGGGTAGACCGCGGTCAGTCGCTCGGCTTCTGTGCGGTCGGCCGCGTAGTGATCTTTGCCGCCGAGCCAGTAGTCGTAGACGCGGGCGATGTTAGGGGTACTTGGGTCGCTCAGCGTTGGCTCTACTGTCTGGCTTTCCTCAGACCGTTGAATCATCCGCGAATTCCTGCCTTCGAACATGACGGGCCGCTGGCGGTCGCCTGGTTTGCTTTCGTTTCCGGTGACCAGGCTGTCGCAGAGCGCGAAACTTCTAAACAACGGCGAGGGACTTCTAGGGACGTCTTCTGCTACGGTCGGAGATGTCGCCGCACTGGGGAGGGCGGGAAGGGTGAACGAGCTACTGCGCCGGTCCCTGCTCCAGGCGGGCCTCCGCGAAGATGACGTCGCCGCCCGCTTGGGCGTTGATCCCAAGACGGTCAGGCGCTGGCTGAACGGGCGCGTCCCCTACCCGCATAACCGTGCTGCCATCGCCGATCTGCTGGGCGTGGAGGAAGCTGACCTGTGGCCTGGCGCCAGTGGCACCCTCACCGCAAGGATCAGGCCTGACGAGCTGCGTACGGTGTACCCGCACCGTTCGGCCGTTCCGCGCGAAGTGTGGATCCAGTTCTTCAGCTCGGCCGAGCGTGAGATCGGCATCCTTGCCTCCAGCGCGTTGTTCCTCGCCGAAGACAGAGGAATCCTCCGTCTCCTCGCCGAAAAGGGACGGGCAGGCGTCAATATCAGGATCGCGCTCGGAGATCCTGAGAGCTCGCATGCCGTCCAGCGCGACGAAGAAGGCACCGGGGATGCCACGGCTGCCAAGATCCGGAAGGCGCTCACCCTTTACCGGTCGCTAGCCAGGCCGGAGAATCTGGAGATTCGCCTGCACCGGACCGTGTTGTACAACTCGATCTATCGCGCCGACGACCAGCTAATTGTTAATCAACATGCGTACGGCATCTCAGCGGCGCATGCCCCGGTCTTTTTCCTACGCGACACTGGGGGCGGAGAGATGGCCGCGCTATACAGTGACGGCTTCGAGAGCGTGTGGGCTGGGGCTATACCGCTCGCGTAGGACAGCGCGGTTGAAGGATGCGGTGGCGGATAGCTGCTGCTAGCGGCTACGTCCTAGCAGAGCGGTTTGCGGTGCCTGCTTTCGCGCAAGTTGCGGTCAATAGCAGCGCATTTCTTCTGTTACTCAAGCTGGCTGAGGCTGCTGCATGAAACCCATGATGGCATTGTCGATGACCTTCGCCTCTCCGGTGGCCATGAAGCCTCCTCGGGCGATCGCGTCCCGGATCGGCTCGCGGCAGCGGCCGCCTATGTCTGCCAGCCTGGGGAACCAGTCCAGGAACGCGGCCCGGTCACTGGGGACACTCTTCTGTCCTGTGAAGAACATGAAGGTGTATTGCCGGTCGATGGGCGGCACCAGATCGGGCAGGATGTGATGGAGGAATTTGCTGCCCGCGACGATCTGGGTCCGCGACGTGCTCACTTTGATGCGGGCGATCACGTCCCAGGCGATCGTGGCGGCTTCACGGGATTCGTTCTCGCTCAAAGTGGTGATGTGCAGCGGCCACAACTGCTGCAGTTCCGGGGACGTCTCCCTCAGAGCGGTGATGATCTGCGCGAAGTCACCCACCTTTGCTGTCTGCGGTCCCATTCTGTGCATGCCCCAGGCGGGCAGGACGGCGTAGATGTATTCGAGGAAGAGACTGTCATCGAGGAGTGACCTGACCGTGTCGTGCTCCCGTCGCCGTTCGATGGCACGCAGGTGGAAGTACAGGCTCGGGCCGGGGAACGCCTGCCTGGCCTCGAACGCCGCAACGTAGTCGGCGAAACCATCGGTAAGCTTCCCAATCCGTGCCGCCAGTTGCTCTGCTTGTCGCTGACTCGGTCTCTGGCGTCGGCGTGGGATGTCAGATGAGTTGCCTGTCCGACCCTGATAGGGCGCGGATTCGCTGCGGTCAGCCGCGGCGTTGACCAACTTGCCTGTGTCGCCGTGGCTTCGGATGATCAGGTTATCTTTTGCCAGTTGCCAGCAGATCGTGTTGACGTAGACGCGGTTCATCTGTGCTGCCCGGGCGATCTGGTCATCGTCGAGCGCCACGCGACTCTGGCGGATGATTCTGAGGACCTGGTCTCGCCGACCGCCCGTACGCGTCATAGGAGCATTATGCCTATGGGCACTAGGTGGCGACTCCGGTCGGCGCATGGCTAACCCGGCTCAAGTCGCGGGCCGTGATGTTAGCGGCGGGATGCGGTGCGATATCCGCCGATATGGCCGGGTTAGCGGTCGGCGACGTCTTGCTGCGGCTGCGACCCGATGGATTGATATGTGAGGCTCAAGCCGCGGGCCATCGTCGGCGGCGTGTGCCCCATTCGCCTCGTTGTGACGCTGCTTGTCCACCCCAACCCTTAGGAGAACCACCACGATCAGTTAGATCACGGTCGGACGCTCGCTCCCCGTCCTTAATGCCCGATACGCGTCATGTTTTGGGTGGCGCTCGGTGCAAGCCGAAGATGATTGGGTGGATGCTTGGAGTATGGGCGGGGATCAGGTTGATTTCTTCATCAGTCATGCCGGGCGAGACCGGCCGTGGGCGGAGTGGGTGGCATGGCACCTGGTGGAGGCTGGCTACACAGTCGAACTGGACGTGTGGGACTGGGCGGCAGGGGAGAACTTTGTCACCAAGATGAGCGACGCCCTTGACAGGGCGGATCGGGTCATGGCGCTATTTTCCGCGGCGTATTTCGAGCGGACACGTTATACCACGCAGGAATGGTCAGCATCGGTGCAGCATATGCCGGGGACCGCGGTGAACCGGATGGTGCCGTTGCGCATCGAGGCTGTGCCCGCGGAACGGATTCCGGCGGTACTGCGCCCGTTGCTATTCCGGGATCTGTTCGGACTCGGAGAGGATGAGGCGCAGCGTGTGCTGCTAGACGTGGTGGCCGGCCCGCGCCGCCCCGATGCGAAGCCGCTGTTCCCTGGCCGGGGCGCCCCAGGGGCGGTGTCGCGGCTAGGCGGACCCGGTCCGCGGCTACCCGGCAGTGTGCCGCGGGTGTGGAATGTGCCAGCTCGTAATCCGGGCTTCACCGGCCGGGATGGGCTGCTTGTGGCAGTGCGAGAGCGGCTGTTGGCCGGAGATAGGGCGGTCGTGCAGGCGCTGCAGGGTATGGGCGGGGTCGGCAAGACTCAGCTGGCCGCTGAGTACGCGCATCGGTTTGCCGGTGACTATGACGTGGCGTGGTAGATTGCCGCCGAGCAGCCGGGACTGATCCGGGACCAACTCGCCCTGCTCGCCGCAGAGCTGGGTTGCGTGCCCGCCGATGCTGACACGTCGGTGGCGGTGCGGGCGGCGAGGGCGGACCTGCGGGCGCGGGGCCGGTGGCTGTTGGTGTTCGACAACGCCGAAAATCCCGAGGATGTGATGCCGTGGCTGCCGGGAGGCATCGCCGGGCACGTACTGATCACCTCACGGATGGGCGACTGGACCGAGATCGCCGCGACGGTCCAGATCGATGTGTTCGCCCGGGCAGAGTCCACAGCGGTGCTGCTTGCCAGAGTCCCCGCGCTCACTGGCGCGGACGCTGACCGGCTCGCCGTGGAGCTTGGAGACTTGCCGCTCGGTATTGCCCAGGCGGCTGGTTACCTGGCCAGCACTGGCATGCCCGCTGGTGCATACCTGGATCTGCTAGCTACCCGAGCCGCCGAGATCCTTGGCGAGGGACGCCCGGCATCCTATCCGCTACCCCTTGCCTCGGTGACCCGGCTGGCTGCGGACCGGCTCGCCGGCGACGAACCAGCCGCTGCGGAGCTGCTGAGGTTGTGTGCCTTCCTCGCGCCCGAACCGGTCCCGATCACGCTGGTCACCACTACCTCGGCCAGCCATGAGCTGCCGCCCGCGCTCGAGGCTCGCGCCGCCGACCCAGTGGCATTCGGCAGACTGCTCACAGTAATCGGCCAACGTGCGCTAGCCCGTATTGACGGCGAGGGCGTGCATATGCACCGGCTCAGCCAGGCCATTCTGCGCGATCACCTCACCCCCGCGCAGGCCGCCGCTGCCCGCGCTACCGCCGAGGCAGTCCTTGCCGCCAACAATCCAGGTGACCATGATGACCCAGCCACCTGGCCCGCGTGGGCGCGAATGCTGCCCCACCTGCTCGCCGTCGAGCCCGCCGCCACCACGAACCCTGGTCTTCGTCACCTCGCCTGCGGCGCGGCCTGGTACCTGCTGAAGCGCGGCGACGTTCGCAGCGGCCACGATCTCGCTGCCCGGCTGTACCAGCAGTGGCGCGACCGGCTCGGCCCCGATGATCGCCACACCTTGTGCGCGGCAGACAGCCTCGCTGAAGGGTTCCGGCAGTCGGATCATTACGCCGACGCCCGGCGGCTCGACGAGGATACTCTCGCCCGCCGACGCCGCGTTCTGGGCGACAACCACCCCTCCGCGCTGGATTCAGCTAACAATCTCGCCGACGACCTGCGCGCGCTCGGTGAGACACAGGCCGCGCATAACCTGAACGAGGACACCCTCAGGCGCCGCCGCAGCGTCCTGGGCGAGGACCATCCCAACACACTAGATTCGGCATGCAACGTGGCCGCGGACCTGCGCGCTATTAGGCGTCATTCACCGTGAGCACCGTTTTCGGGGGTGCGTCATTGGCGGTGAGCACGGGGTTTCGGCTGGGTTCGGGTTGCGGGGTGCTGGTGTGCGACGACAGCGTGTGCAT
>Ga0335075_10004139_pt1 | contig 22745 bp, 19 predicted proteins | sample Lox_Sample_24_FD_206723 | JGI IMG/M metagenome (GOLD analysis project Ga0335075, IMG submission 206723) | Soil microbial communities from Loxahatchee National Wildlife Refuge, Florida, United States - Lox_Sample_2.4 | ecosystem: Environmental > Terrestrial > Soil > Wetlands | place: USA...
GGTGGGTCGGTCAGCAATGCGTGGTCACGCTATTAGTGGGTTCGGCGTTCCCGTTCTCTCCGCGGGCCGCCCTGGTGCGAGCTTCGCTGCTGCTGGCCGGCGGGGCGATCCAGGTGCTGTGGTCTGCTCTGGCCCTTCGGCTATGGACACAGCTGCGTAAGGACCTGGCCGATTTGGCCCACTATGTGCGAGCGGAGCAGGAAGCGCTCCGGACCATGATGGTCGAGATTGCAGGCCACGTGAAGACGGGGCAATACTCGGGCTCGGTGATTCCCTATGCTCTGCGGTTGATGATCACAATGGCGATAAGTACGGAGATCTACCGCGAGCTGCACTTTGCCAGCGGATACTGGATTCCGATGACCGCCCTGCTGGTGCTCAAGCCTGGCATCGCCGACACCGCGAGCCGCGCCATTGCCCGCACGCTGGGCACGATTGCCGGAGCGTCGCTGCTCAGCATTTTCGTATCGCATTTCAGCCCCTCGCCGGTCTGGATCGCGGTATTCACCGTGGCCTTCGCCTGGCTTTCTTATGCCACGCTCAACGTCAACTACGCGCTCTTTGCGGTGTGCATTACCGGATACATCGTCTTCTTGCTTTCGCTGGCTGCCATTCCGGGGAGCGACATCGCGCAACGCCGGGCGATCTGTACAGCTCTTGGAGGGGCGCTGGCGCTAACCGTGCGGTTGGTGGTGCTCTACCGGCGAGGAGCTAAGAGGCGCATCACGGCCAGCCAGCCGGTTTGAGACAAAACTCCGGGCACGGTACTGAGCCAACGCTTTAACCCATCTGCCTGTGCGGCCAGTCCTATTCGACTTCCTGCTTTGCCTTATAACCGTCGCGGGCGATGATGTCGTATTTCAGAGGCTTGTGCTTCTCATCCTGCATGCGGAGTGGGTGGCCTTCGTTGTCCACCAGTTCTACGCGGAGCTTGCGATAGGTCCCATCCTGCTTGGCATTCGTGGGAGTGTAGGTCAGCACGTATTGGTTGCGGATGGACTCGTTGATGAGGCCGAAATCGTCCGGCAATTCACCCTCGAAGCGGGGAAAGAATGACATACCGCCGGTCATGCGAGCGAAGGTATTCATCTGATTGTCGGCCTGGAGGTAATCCATTTCACGAATCTGTCCGCCCATGCCGCCGCGTCCCTCGGTCATCAGGCGAGCCAGCTGTCCGGTGCTGATGGTGAAAATAGTGACATTGGGCGTGTCTTTGATCTTTTGCAGGACCTTGTCGAGGTTGATCTTGGAGAAGGTGTCGCGGCCTGACGAGATCAGGATGATGTATTTACGGCCCTCGACGCGGCTGAGGCGATCGAGCGTCTGGTAAAGGGCGTCGAAAAGGTTGGTCTCGCGCCACATCGGGATTGTGAGTTCATTAAGCGCGTTCATCACCACGCGTTTGTCGGTGGTGAAGTCGGTCAGGATCTGCGTGTGCATGTCATAGGTCATGACCGCGATGTAGTCGTCGGGACGCAGTTCCTGAGCGAAGGTGTAGGCTGCGTTGCGCATGTCGTAGATGAAGTAATAGCTGTTGGCGGCGAACTCCAGGAGCATGACGGCGGTGATGGGAGCTTTGATCTGCTGAAAATGAGTAATTTCCTGGGGCTTGCCATCCTCGAAGATGCGGAAGTTGTCCTCTTTGAGATTGGGAACGAACTGGTGGGTCTTTTCGAGGATGACACCGACATCGACGGTGACGACAGGAACGTCGACGCGAAGGGAGTAATTCTCAAGTCCCGGCGGGTTCTTGACCTTGGGCTCGGGCGGGGGAGGTGGTGTGGGCGCCGCTTCCTTCTTTTTAGGGATCGCGATGGCGCCATTGTCTCCGGCTGGCCCGCCGTCCGCGGGTGTGCTTTGATCTGGTTGCTGCTGGGTGGTTTGCTGCTGGCTGGGCGCGGCCTGGGTGGTGCTTTGCTGTGCCGGGGATTGGCCCAGCAGAAGCAGGCTGGACAGCGCGATTGCGGAGAGACCGGAAACAAGTTTCATAACTAGACCATTTTTTCCTGTTGCTGCGTCCTTGCCGGTCGCAGTCATACGCCGCATTTCCTAACCATAAGCGACGGCGATCCTTTTTCTCCGGACGACGCTGGCAGGAGAAATACTATCGCCTTAATTCTGGGACTAGACGCGCGTCGCGGCAAGAGTGCTCTTTCGTCGTGGCATTTCGCGAATTACGGCGGCACCGTTCTCCCATCCCTCGCGGTACGACCGTAAAGGATGGGGCATCCACTCCGGTCTTACACCAATCCCGATTCTGCTCTAGTCTAAGAGACGTGCAAAAGCTTAGAAAGGACATCATCCTCGCAGCAGCGCTTTTGGGGATGGCGCATGCTTCATTTCTGTCCGGCCAAAGTGCAGTTCAAGCTGCGCTGAGCGCTCAGCCGTCGCCTTCTACCCGGTTTTTTCCGTTAAAGGATATTCACCGCGGACTGCGGGGAACCGCGTATACGGTTTTCGAGGGAACCCAGCCGGAGCCTATGGGGGTGGAGATCCTTGGGGTGCTCCATAACGCCATCGGGCCGCATCAGGACATGATTCTGGCCCGGTTGCTGGGAACCAAGCCCGAGTATACGGGCGTGGTAGCAGGCATGAGCGGCAGCCCGGTGTACATCGATGGGAAGCTGGCAGGGGCGCTGGCCTTCCGGATCGGGGAGTTCAGCAAAGAGCCAATCGCTGGCATTACCCCGATTCAGGAGATGCTGCAGGTCAAGGAACAGGGCACAGGGTCTGACGCTCAGCGTTCAGAAGTCGCAGGTCAAGAGCTCAGGATCGGTGGGCAGGCCGGCAGCCAACAGGAGTCAGGGGACAAAGGACAGAGCGGCATCTCGCAGGTGGCGGCTTCCTCTACCGACCCTTCGGGCCTGCCTGGCTTGACTCCGGGGGCCGATCTGATTCGGCCCATCGATACGCCCCTGGTATTTTCGGGGTTTGGCCCAGAGGCTTTGAACCTCTGGAAGGAGCACGCCCCTTCCCTGGGATTGACTCCGGTAGCCGGACTCGGAGGGGCTTCTGCGGATACTCCGCAGCCGGAGCCGCTGGTTCCGGGGTCTGCAGTCAGCGCGATCCTGGTGCGCGGCGATCTGGATATTTCAGCCACCTGCACCGTGACTTATGTCGACCCAAAGACTTTGCTGGCCTGCGGTCATCCCATCACGCAGTTCGGACCGGTTTCGATGCCGATGACAAAAGCGGAAGTGGTGGCGACACTGCCGTCGCCCTACAACGCTTTTAAGATCATCAACACGACTGAGACTGTCGGCTCGTTTACCCAGGACCGCGAGACTGCCATCATGGGAGAGTTCGGGCTCAAGGCGCGCATGATCCCGCTAACTGTGCATCTGGTACAGGATGGAGCGGACGGCGTCGCGGCGGCCAGGGCTCTCGATGAGAAGACGCTGCATCTGGAGGTGATCGATCAGGAGCAGATCACTCCTTCCGCGGTGATGGTGTCGGTTTTTCAGGGGCTGATGCAATCGAACTGGTATGGAGTGGAGACGACCTACCGGGTGCGCGCGGCGGTGAGGCTGAAGGGCTATCCCGAAGTGAAGTTCGACAGCCTGGTGGCGCCCACGGATTTTGCTCCTTCCAACCTGATGACCGCTCTGCTGCTGGGCGAGCGCTTCAACCGGCTCTATGACAATGCGGCGCGACGCACCCCGATCGAGAGCATCGAGCTGAATGTGGATGCGATGCCGGGACGCCGGACGATGCAAATCCAGGAGGCGCAGGCGGACGAATCTGAAGTCCACGCTGGAGACATAGTATCGATCGAAACGACGCTGCAGCCATGGCGGGGCGAGGTGAGGAATATCCGTATTCCGGTAAAGCTGCCGGCAACTCTTCCCTCCGGAAAAGTAAGATTACTGGTGAGTGACGGCGGCACGCTGGACCGGTTGATGCAGCCAGCGCAAATTGGTGGACCAGCGCTGGATGTAGCAGCTACGATCACCCAGTTGAACAGCCAGCATGCGGCAGATCGGCTGTACGTAACGCTTCTGGCCCCCGATCCGCAGGTAGCGATCGACGGCAGGACGCTCACTTCAGTGCCCCTCTCGCTGGCAAATGTTCTGGAGCCGGCGCGCGAGAATCATGGGATGTCATTGAGTGGTGAGTCGGCGGTCCCGCTCGGGTCGATGGCGGTGGATGCGGTACTAAGTGGTCAACAGGTGATCACACTCCGGGTAGAATGAGTTGGATTTATGACGGCGGTTGCCGGATGATTCCAGGGGCGGCAATCCTGGACTCGCAGTCTGGGATAAGGCGTTCCGAGTAGAGAGTCAATACAGGTCAAATTCCAATGGCATTGATACAGGGCTATGCTGTGCACGCGGCGGGGGCTGAACTCCTGCCGTACAAGTATGACCCGGGCGAACTGAACCCCTACGACGTGGAAGTACGGGTGACACATTGCGGCGTCTGCCACTCGGACGCGCACCTGATCGACAACGATTGGGGAACGAGCCAATATCCCCTGATTCCGGGCCACGAGATTGTGGGGACGGTATCGGCGATCGGCTCTGCGGTGCTGGGGTTCACGGTCGGCGAGCGGGTGGGGGTGGGCTGGCAGGCGAATTCCTGTGGACGCTGCGAGTGGTGCCGCAAGGGCGAGGAGAACCTCTGCGCTGCCGCCCAGCCGACCTGTGTCCACCGGCACGGAGGATTTGCCGAGGCATTGCGGGTGAATGCCCGCTTTGCCATCCCGCTGCCCGAAGCTTTGGACGGAGAGACCACCGCCCCGTTGCTGTGCGCCGGCATTACTGTCTATTCGCCGATACGGGCGCTGGGGATCAATCCTTCGTCGCGGGTTGGCGTGATTGGCGTGGGTGGACTGGGCCATCTTGCCCTCCAGTTCGCTCGCGTCTTCGGCGCCGAGGTGACCGCCTTTTCCACCACGGCGGCGAAAGAGAAAGAGGTCCTGGAACTGGGCGCGCATCATTTTGTGAATTCACGGGAATCAAAGTCAGTCAACGGGCTCGCGGGCAGTTTTGATTTGATTATTTCTACTATCAATGCAGATCTGGACTGGGCCGCGTTCGTGAATACGCTTCGTCCTCATGGAACGCTGTGCTTCGCAGGGGCGCCCCCCAAGCCGGTTAGCCTTCCCGCTTTTCCCCTCATCTCGGTCGCACGGAGCGTTTGCGGATCAAACACGGGCAGCCCGGGGCGCATCTCCGAGATGCTCGACGTGGCGGCCCGGCACGGCGTCAAAGCGAAGATCGAGAAGTTCAAACTCGCGGACGCCAACCAGGCACTTAAACGGCTGCGCAAGAGCCAGGTGCGGTATCGGGCGGTGTTGAGCACGTAGCTGCTAGACTTGCTCCAGCATGATGCGCCGTTCTTCTCTGTTCTTTCTCACCCTTCTTCCGTTCTCACTGATCCCATCCCTGGCGCACTCGCAGGGCACGCGCCTTTGGTCTCAATCGAGATTCGAGGAATTGGAAAAGGGCAAGCCCAACGGCGTTGCCATTACCAGTGACGGCCATCTGATCGCCGGTCCTGAGAGCCGGCTAATCGCTACCACGCCATCCACCTATGTGTGGTCGGTGGCGGCGGACCGCGAGGGAAATGCCTACCTGGCCACAGGAACGCCGGCGACTGTTCTTCGGGTTACCCCGGATGGCAAGTCAACCAAGCTCTTCACATCGAAAGATCTGAGCGTGCAGGTGGTGAGGGTGGGCCCGGACGGCGCAGTGTATGCGGCGACATTGCCATCGGGCAAGGTCTACAGACTCGATCCGCAGGCAGTCGACCGGACTGACGACAACGCAACTGTCGTCTTCGATCCGCCAACCACTGAGGAGAAGCCGAAGTACGTCTGGGATATGGCATTTGATCAGGAGGGTCGGCTGTATGTGGCTACCGGCGGCCCGGCGGGGATTTACCGGATTGCCAAAGGTGAGAAGCCGGAGCTGTTTTTCAAGAGCGACGAGCAGCATATCCGGTCACTGGCATTCGAGGCGAACGGTGACCTGATTGCCGGCTCGGATGGAACGGGGTTGGTCTACCGAATCAATAAGGCCGGCAAGGGGTATGTAATCTTTGATGCTCCGAAGCGGGAGGTCACCTCGGTCGCCGTTTCGCCGCAGGGCATGGTCTATGCGGCCGCGGTTGGCGAGAAGGGGCATTCCACTCTTCCTGCGCTCCCGGTACAAGGAAATACAACTGTCACTGCGACGATTACGATCGTCCAGCCGGGATCGGTGCAGGCGTTTAATGGGAACACCGTGATCCCCGATGGGTCAGAGATCTATGAGATTGCGGCCAACGGCGCCCCCCGGAAACTATGGGCCGATCATGACGACATCGTCTACGCGCTCCGCTGGGAACCCGATGGGCTGGTGGCAGCGACCGGAAACCGGGGCCGCGTATACCGGATCCATGAGGACGGCACTTACTCCGATATCGCACACCTGGAGGCTTCGCATGTGACCGGTTTTGCCGACTCGGAGCGCGGGATGTATGTGAGCACGGCGAATACCGGCAAGGTGTATCTGATGTCCCACGCGGCCGCCGCTGAGGGAACCTACGTCAGCGATGTTTTCGATGCCGGTGTCTTCTCGCAGTGGGGCCGTGCCGAGGTGGATGCGGGAGCCGGGCCGAAGGCTTCCAGCTTCGATCTCTACGCGCGCGGCGGCAATGTGGACAATCCCGAGCGGGCGTGGGGCGACTGGAGAAAGGTGACGCCGAACGTGGGCGCAATCGGCGTCGATCCGGCCCGCTTTGTGCAGTGGAAGGCGGTGCTGCATCCGGGAGCTGAACTGGATTCGGTGGGGCTCAACTATCTTCCCGTGAATGTGGCTCCGGTGGTAGATGAGATTGTGGTCGACGTGGGGGCGCGCGTTAACGCCCAGGGTATGCAGCCGACCTTACCGCAGCAGACCACGATCAATTTTCCAACCTCGCCGAATCCGAATGTCATCAGCTTCACCAGTGAGCCGGGACGCGAGCCGCTGCCGGCGGTGAAAGACAAGAGCGCGGTGACGGCGCGATGGCTGGCGCACGACGACAACGGCGACGATCTGACGTTCTCTATCTATTATCGCGGCGACGGCGAACAGAACTGGAACCTGCTGAAAGACAAGGTTACGGATCGGTACCTGACTTTTGATGCCGGGACGCTGCCCGATGGGCCATATCGGCTGAAGGTAGTTGCGAGCGACGCCCCGTCGCATAATCCCGGCGACGCATTGACCGGGGATCGAGTGAGCGAACGATTCGTGATCGATACCACTCCGCCGGTCGTAAACGGACTCAGCGCAAAGCTGGTGGGGGGCAAGATTCATGTGGAATTGAGCGCGACGGATGCTGCGACTCCGATCGCGCATGCGGAGTATTCGGTGGACACCGGACCATGGCAGTACGTGGAACCGGTGGGCAAGATCTCCGATTCGCTGACCGAGCATTTTGCTTTCGACGCGCCGCTGCATCCGCCGTCCCCGGGTTCGGCTGCACCCGCGAATCCATCCGAACACCTGATCACAGTCCGCGTTTATGACCGGTACGAGAACGTCGTGGCGGCGAAGGCTCTGGTCCAGTAGCGAAGGCTATGCGCTTCGAATTCTTTGTCGCCGCCCGATATCTGAGAGCGAAGCGCCGCCAGGCGGTGGTTGGAGTGATCACCGTCATCTCGATTGTGGGCGTGGCGGTGGGTGTGGCTTCGCTGATCATCGCTTTGGCTATCACGAACGGGATGAGCCGCGACCTGCGCGACCGGCTGGTGAGCTCGACTGCCCATGTCGACCTTATGCGGGTGCAGAATGACGGCATTCGCGACTGGCGGCCATTACTGGAGCGACTGAGGCGCCTGCCTCACGTGACCGCGGACGCTCCGGGATTGTATGAGCCGGTGCTGGTATCAAACGGCTCGCTTTCAGGGGGCGCCATGCTGAAGGGAATTATTCCCAAGTACGAAAGCACGGTGAGCGGTATTCTTTCTCATCTCGAATCGGGTTCGGCAGCTGATCTTGCGCCGAATGCGGAGAATACAGTCGACAGCGCGGGTGAAGCTACGCCCCCCATTGTGGTGGGAAGCGATCTGGCAAACTCCATCGATGCAAAGGTGGGCACGACCGTGATGGCCATCAGCCCGCAGGGGGAGCTGACGCCCTATGGGCTTCTACCAAAGCTGCAACGCTTTCGTATTGTTGGAATCTTTCATTCCGGTTTCTACCAGTACGACTCGAGCTTTGGATACATCCGGTTGAAGGATGCGCAGGCGTTGTTTGGAGAGCCGGATTTGGTCTCAGTGATCTCTTTCAAAGTAGACGATCTCTATCATGCCGATCGCATCGGCAAGGAGATCGAGGCAGCGGCGGGAGCCGGATTTCTGACCACGAACTGGATGGAACAAAATCGCGAGTTGTTCCGGGCGTTGAAGCTGGAGCAAGTGGTGACCTTCATCGTGATCGGGTTGATTGTCTGCGTGGCGGCCCTCAATATCCTGATCGCCCTGACCATGATGGTGATGGAGAAAACGAAGGACATCGCGGTGCTGATGTCGCTTGGGGTGAGGCCGGGCCAGATCCGCCGCATCTTCCTGATGCAGGGTTTTCTGATCAGTGTAGTCGGCACGGCGTTGGGCTTGGTCCTGGGGTATCTGCTTTCCTGGCTCGGTGGCCACTATCAATTCATTCACCTCTCGGCGCAGGTCTATTCGATTGACTATCTGCCGTTTGCGCCTCGCCTGGTGGATGGGATCACGGTTACGCTGGTTTCGCTGGGGGTTTCTCTGCTGGCCACGATTTATCCTTCGAGTTCAGCGGCGCGTGTGCTGCCGGCGGAGGCTTTGCGATACGAGTGAAATGCGTGGTGACGATCCAGCGGGCTTCCTTACTGGCACTGCTTTTTCTTTTTGCGATGTGGGCGTCAGGGACGGGATTGGCGTACTCCGTGCTCACTCATCAGCAGATCATCGACCTGGCGTGGAAGGAGTCGATTCGGCCGGTCCTGCTCAGCCGTTATCCCGGCACGACGGAAGCCCAGCTGCGGCGCGCCCAAGCGTTTGCCTATGGGGGCTGCGCGATTCAGGACGCGGGCTACTATCCGTTCGGCCACGTCTTCATGAGCGACCTCACGCACTATGTGCGGACCGGCGACTTTGTCGCTACGCTCATTCGCAACTCGCGCAATGTGAATGAGCTGGCTTTTGCGCTGGGAGCCCTCTCGCATTATGTTGGCGACAGTTATGGACATCAGGATGCCGTAAATCCTTCGACGGCGATTGAATTCCCTAACCTGGCGGAGAAGTACGGGCCGGTCGTGACGTACGATGAAAGCCCGCACGGGCATGTGCGGACAGAGTTTGCCTTCGATATCAATCAGCTCAGCAAGAAGCGGTTCGCGCCATCGGCCTACCTGCAGCATATCGGTCTCGAGGTGCCGTCGCGGCTGCTGGAGCAGGCATTTTTTGATACCTACGGGCTGCAGCTGCGCAGCATGATGGTCGATCGCAAGGCCGCCATCGGCAGCTATCGGCGCGCCGTGCGCAGCTTCATCCCTGATTTCGCTTATGCCGAGGTGCTGCTGCACAAGAAGAGCTTTCCCGACGATCTGGCTTCGCCGGAGTTCGACAGATTCCAGAAGCGACTGGCGGAGGCCGATTTTAACAACGGCTGGGAGCGGTATCGGAAGAAAGCTGGCGTGCGCACGCACCTGCTGGCGTTTGTGATCGTCATTGTGCCCAAGATCGGGCCGATGTCTTACCTTGCGATCCGCGGTCCCAGTCAGCAGACGGAAGAGAAGTACGTGGAGAGCGTGAACCGCACACTTGACCGCTACGACGCGTTGCTCGGTGATTTAGCCCGGGTGCCTAAGGCCGATCCGCGCGTGATCATGAATCTCGAGAATCGCGATCTTGATACCGGCTACAAGGTAAAGCCGGGAGCGTATGCGCTTACCGATAAGACTTACGCCAAGCTGCTGAACAAACTGACGACCAGGGCCGAGCCGGTCCCGGAGTTGCTGAAGCAGGACATCGAAGCATACTACGCCGACCCAGGGGCTCCTATTGTGACGAAAAAGAATAAGAGGGCCTGGAGGCGGGTTCAGGCAGAACTGGCGCAATTGCGGACCATGCCGGTGGTGCCTTTCCATCAGGCGGAATAAGGACTTGCGAAACCGTGCTTCCGATTCCATATTCGGACACTGTAGCCAAATCGGAATCTCATTGAGCAAAAGATGCCGGCGGTGAATCCTTTGTTTCCATTTTGTGTTTAACAGTGATACAGGTAGATATGGAGTCCTCTTCGTCCGCACCGCAGCCCTTCGAAACGCTCCGTGGAGCCGAGGTGAGTCCTTTTGCGGTGCTGGAACATCCAACGCTCATAAAAATCAGGAATCTGCGCAAGGAATACACCACGGGCCGGGGACGGCTGGTGTTATTTGACGGGTTGAGCTTCGAGGTCGCCGAAGGGGAGATGCTGGCGATCGTTGGCGAGTCGGGGGCAGGAAAAAGCACTCTTTTGCACATTCTTGGCGCTCTTGATACCCCCTCGGAAGGTGACGTATACTGCGCCTCAACCCAGTTGAGAAACCTGTCTTCCAGCCAAGCGGCTTCCTTTCGCAATCGCGAGGTCGGCTACGTGTGGCAATTTCACTATCTTTTGCCTGAATTTACGGCTCTCGAGAACGTGGCTATGCCACTGCTGGCGCGGGGTGAGAAAAGGGACAAAGCCCTCAAAACCGCAGCTAAGTGGCTGAATGAAGTTGAGTTAGGGGATCGCGCCAGCCACCGGGCAGGTGAACTTTCGGGCGGGGAGCAGCAGCGTGTGTCGCTCGCCCGTGCCCTGGTTACGGAGCCTAAAGTGTTACTGGCGGACGAACCAACGGGGGATTTGGATAGCCGCACCGCCGGTGTAGTGTTTGACCTAGTTCAGCGATTGCATCACACGCATCGTTTAACGTCCGTGGTAGTAACGCATAACCCGGATTTGGCATCTCGATGTAGCAGGATTCTGCGCCTGGAAAAGGGGCGTCTGGAAGAGGTTTCTCCGCGGGCTGTTGCGCGAAATGCAGATTAGCGCGGGGAAAGGAAAGGGCCGGGCGGCGCGAGCCGATTCGGCCGGATGTGGGATGGATGCAGACGAGCGCACCCAAACCTAAGGGCCGCACCATCGAGCAGCACGTCTTGGACCCACTTTTCGGTCCGGCTCGGAGCAGTGGGTGCGGTGATAGAGGACGAAGGCTCTGAGCGGCATCGATACCGGGCAGGAAAATCCGCCAGGATTGGAACGCGGCGAGCCCTCAATGGGAATGCCAGGGGGAACATGTTCGAACGCTATACGGAAAAAGCACGGCGCGTAATCTTCTTCGCCCGGTACGAGGCAAGTCAGTTCGGCTCCCCGTACATCGAAACCGAGCATCTGTTGCTCGGTCTTCTGCGCGAAGACAAGGCGTTGACCAATCGCTTCCTTCGCTCACATGCATCGGTTGAATCGATTCGCAAGCAGATCGAGGGGCACACCACGATCCGTGAGAAAGTGTCCACCTCGGTCGATCTGCCCCTCTCGAATGAATGCAAGCGTGTTTTGGCTTATGCAGCGGAGGAGGCCGAACGGCTGTCGCATAAACACATTGGGACCGAACACCTATTGTTGGGACTGCTGCGTGAAGAGAAGTGCTTTGCAGCGGAAATTCTGCACGAACGCGGCCTGAAGCTGCTCGCGATTCGCGAGGAACTGGCGCGCACCACGCAGGAGAAGGCTCCGCAGCAGCAGCGGAATCGCGAGTCGAGTCTGCTGGCTGAGTTCTCGCGCGACCTGACCCAGGCGGCTTTGGATAATCAGCTCGATCCTCTGGTGGGACGCGATGGGGAACTTGAGCGGGTCGTCCAGATCCTATGCCGCCGGACCAAGAACAATCCTGTGCTGATCGGCGAGCCCGGCGTTGGCAAAACAGCTATCGTCGAAGGCCTCGCGCAACGCATTTCTGACGGAGATGTACCAAGCTTCCTCGCCGACAAGCGAGTGCTGGCTCTTGATCTGTCGCTGATCGTTGCCGGAACCAAGTACCGCGGCCAGTTTGAAGAGCGGCTGAAGACCATCATGAAGGAGCTGATGGAGAATCAGAATTCCATCATCTTCATCGACGAGCTGCACACCCTGGTGGGTGCCGGCTCGGCGGAAGGTTCGCTCGACGCGGCCAACATCCTGAAGCCGGCTCTTTCGCGGGGCGAGATTCAGTGCATCGGCGCAACCACGCCGGCCGAATATCGCAAGTCGATTGAAAAGGATCGCTCTCTTGAACGGCGATTCCAGGCGGTCAAGGTACCACCACCGAACGAGGAAGACGCGATCAAGATCATCATGGGCATCAAGGATCGCTATGAGAAGTTTCACGCGGTCAGCTACACCGATGACTCGATCGAGTTCGCGGTCTCGCATTCCAATCGTTACATTCCCGACCGGTTCCTTCCGGACAAGGCCATCGATCTCATTGACGAAGCAGGAGCACGAGTAAAACTGCGCCAGACCTCGCTTCCCGAAGAAATCACCGAGGTGCAGAAGCGGATCAAGTTCATTGTGCACCGCATGGAAAATGCCATTGCGAACCATGAATTCGAGAAGGCTCGCTTTTACTCGGACGAAGAGCGCAAGGAGCGCGAGAACCTGCGCGCCCTGCGGGACAAGTATCACCTGGATGATTCGACCGCCGGCATCGTTGGACGCGAGGACATCGAGGACGTAGTCAGCCGCTGGACAGGCGTGCCCATTACCTCCATCAAGGAAGAAGAGACGCAGAAGCTGCTACGTGTGGAAGAAGAGCTGCACAAGCGCGTGATCTCGCAGGACAAGGCGATTTCGGCGCTGGCGCGGGCCATTCGCCGCTCGCGCGCGGGACTCAAGTCGCCGCATCGTCCGATCGGCTCCTTCCTGTTCCTGGGGCCGACGGGTGTGGGCAAGACGGAGATGGCGCGCACGCTGGCGCAGTTCCTCTTCGGGTCGGAGAAGGCTCTGATCCGCTTCGATATGTCGGAGTTCATGGAGAAGCACTCGGTATCGAAGCTGATTGGTTCGCCTCCGGGATACGTGGGCTACGAGGAGGGTGGACAGTTGACCGAACGGGTCAAGCGCTCACCATATTCTGTGGTCCTGTTGGATGAAATCGAGAAGGCGCACCCGGATGTGTTCAATATCCTGCTGCAGGTCTTCGAAGATGGTCAGCTAACGGACGGCCTGGGCAACACGGTCGACTTCAAGAACACGATTATCATCATGACCTCCAACATCGGCGCCCGGCACCTGCAGCGCAAGCAGGGTCTCGGCTTCCAAAGTGAGCGCGAAGACATGGTGATGGATAAGATCGAAGATCTGGTGAAGCAGGAAGTGAAGCGAACCTTCAATCCTGAATTTCTCAACCGCATCGACGAGATTATCCTCTTCCAATCGCTGACGGATGCAGACCTGATCCAGATTGTCGAATTGCTGATGGCTCAGCTCAACGCGAACCTGGTGCAGAAGGCGATCACGATCTCAGTGACCGACGATGCGAAGAGGTGGATTCTCGATAAGACGCTGATCGACCGCAGCTATGGAGCGCGACCGCTGCGCCGGGCTTTGCAGCGCTATGTCGAAGATCCGCTATCGGAAGCGCTCATCGCAGGCGGCATCACTGAGCGGCCCGCGTTCCTCGAGGTTTATCTCGAGAACAACCAGTTATACTATCGGCCGATCGGCAAGGAAGGTGCGGACAAAGTAGAGGGAGTATTGCTCTACAGCTAACGCATCTCAACACGAAGGCCAAAGGCCCTGCCCGTGATCGCGGACAGGGCCTTTGACTTTCTAGAGCGCATCTAGCGGCGAAACTCAGGTTAAATCTGGACAACCTTTTTCGCTGCGTTAACAGCGTTCGATGCCGAATCTACGACGTCCTCCACGATGTCTTTACCGCGCTTGACATACTTCTCGGCGTGGTCACCGATGGTGTCGGCTGCGTCTTTAAGATAGTCGCCGGCGTCCTCCAGGCCGCGTCTTAGCTGGCGGCGTGTTTTCTCGCCGGACTGCGGCGCATAGATCAAGGCAACCGCGGCGCCTGCGGCCACTCCTACAGTGAATACTGCCCAGAACTTAAGTGCGTTATTCATAAGGACACTCCCTGTGTCGCGAGACTAGACCGTCTTCACGGTATACCCGCTATGAGATTGCTGCAAGCGCTCATTGGTTGCTGAGCCCCGTCGTTTCAGTCGTCTGGCCAACCATGTCTCCGGCTGAAGTTGCATGGCATGGACCTGCACACGAAAGTGTTAGGCGCGATTAACACCTGCACGATGCAATTGTCGCGAAAGTGCTATGGCACCCGCAGTGGAATGGAGAGATTCTGATTCTGTCAAGAGGCCAACAAGGCCTCGACAAAAGAGAGGTACACGCCATGCACGATCTGATTCTCGCCACTGTCTTCGCCGCCATGATTCTGGTCCCGTGCATCGTAGCCTCCGCCAGCGGTAAGGGCAGCGAAGAGGAAGCGTAATTTGCGTTCCTGGCGTCGCCTGCAATCTCCTCGGGCTCTCGTTGTGAAGTTCCTATCATCCCTGTCTTCTTCCGGAATGTGTTGGGTGCAATAACAGAAAAGGCCGCTAACCCGCGGCCTTTTCTGTTGTTCCGGAGCGGTCCGAATTGCTTTACCGGGGCGCTCAGCCAATGCCGATCTTGCTCCAGTCAGAGGTTAGACGTCGACTGGATTCTCGATGGGGCGGACCTGCGCAGCTTCCGGAGGAGCAGGAATCGCAAGCGACTCGGTCAGCCGGGCTCTCATCCTTCGCGAGAGTCTGCGGCCATATTCTATGCTGGGTCCTTCGACCAGATGGAAGAGCGCCGTTGCCACGAGAAACGTTGCGAAGTAGGCCAGCGGCAAAACCACAAACCAAATGTCAATGTGCAGCTTCTTCGCGACCGCGGTCACCGTATCGATGACCAGAACATGTAACAGGTACATGGCATAGCTTCGCTTCCCGGGCACGACCATGAAGGGATGCGACAGAATGTGTCTCAGAATCCCCCATCGCAGAACCAGCGGGGCTACGAGAAATACGACTGCTGCTGAGAAAAAGTGAACCGGTACCGTGCCCGCGCCAACGAGAAAGTAGGCGACGACAACCATCCCCAGCGCGAACCAGGGATTGATCTTCGCGAAATAAGGCTGCATCCTGCTGTGAGTGCTTCGGTCGAGCAGAATGCCGAGTAATGATCCGAATAGGAGCCCCGCATAGGAGCGGGAAGCGAGCCATGGTAGAAAGCAAATGCCCGTTCCTATGGCGAGCAGGACGAAGAATCCGCGCCGGCGAAAAGGATAAAAAGCCAGCACCAGCAGCGGCCAAAAGAGATAAAACTTTTCCTCAAACCCGAGGCTCCAGGTTTGGGCGTACACGTTCCCAGTCGATTCGGGGCGAAACTCCTGGATGAAGGTCAACAGGTAGGGCAATGCACCCTTCAGCTCATGCCACCGTGCGCTGTCATGCGTCAGCCAGATTGCGGGGAAATAGAGGAGCAGAACCAGGTAGTAAACAGGAAGAATCCGGAAGGCCCGGCGCACATAAAAACCCTTGAGCGAGACCGAGCCAGATCTTTCCTTTTCGCGCAGCAACAGAGTGGTGATTAGGAATCCGCTCAGCACGAAAAAGACATCGACGCCCAGCTCCCCATAAAAGAATGAAGGGACCTTTTCGTGCAGATGATAGGACATGACCATCGCGATGCAGACAGCACGCAGGCCATCGAGCGCGGGGAAATACGACGTGGACCAATAGGCCGAGAATGCGCCTTCCGTCTCCTGACCCTTCAATCCCGGAGCCTCCCACACTGATCTTTGGTAAAGGGATGACAGGATTATAGCGGCTCGTTTGCTTCTGTCTGGAAGGGCTGAGAGCTGCCGCCGCATTACCTCGTCACGGTCCGACCTGAGGCCGATGCCGGTATACTCAGACTTAACAGAGGCAAACGTGTCTCGGTCTTGCCTGAATAGACAAATTGTTTCGCAACGGGGAGATTGAAGAACCTTCCCCCAGTTTGAGGAGTCCCTCACCATGTCCAGCATAATTCCGGCATCGCAGAGGTACACGGCGATATGGCAATCTCCCAATCCACATGAGCGGGAGTGGATCGAGGAAATTCTAGGGCCATATATTTCGGAACACGTTACGGACGGCAACCATGAGGTTGTGCTAGACAATGCGATTGTGCTGGAAGCCTTTGTATACTGCTCGGATCCTGCGTATTACGCACGTTTTCGAGGCAAAAATGCCTTCCTGGTTCATTTTCTCGATGAGAATTATGAGGGGGGGTATGAGATATACCGTAATTTCCGCGGCGTGCTGCGGGGTTTTTGGTCCGGTGTGTTTGATCCGAAGTATGTGATGGCGTTGCCGCTCGGCTACTCCAACGGAATGGCACGCGGCGGAAGGGCAATCGGACGAGCCACGACGCGAAAGTATGTTTGGTCATTTGTCGGACAGGCGAACAAATCGTCGAGACCGGACGTTGCCCGAGGGCTGGCGACGATTGAACCGCATTTTATGTATTCCACAGACAACGTGCCGGGACTTTCCATCCTGAATCATGTAAATGGAAAGCCAAGACGTTTTCCTCCGTCAGAATTCTCGCAATTTCTTTTCGATTCAGCCTTTTCTCCTTGCCCAATGGGGAATGCCAACCTGGAGTGCTATCGGGTTTACGAGTCCCTGGAGTGCGGGGCTATCCCAATTCTTGAGAAGCGCTTGACGCTCGACTATTTCCGGAAGTTGCTGGGTGATCATCCAATGCCGACGTTTCGATCTTGGACAGAGGCGCGCCACATGATCGGGAAGATGCTGCGGAATCCAGATGACATCGATCGTCTCCAGGAAGAGTGCATGCAGTGGTGGGATAGCTATAAGCGTGCCTACACGGCACGGGTTGGGGAATTTTTGCAGGAGCGAAGCGGGGATATGGCCGCGGAGATGGGACCGATGGTTTCAAAAATCCAGACGATTCCAGGATGGCAGGTGCTGGAACTGACGCGCCATCACAATACATCCGCGTTGCTGCGGCGGGCGAGCCGGCAAGCGAACCGGCTCCTCACGCGCGGGAAACTGCGAGAGGCTCATCGCCCCGGAGCGAAGGCCGGGTGAGAGGTTTCGGCAGGGGTAAGAGCTTCGCTTTATCCCCACACGACTCGCAACTGCTGATCAAGTAGTGCCTACTTCTTAGCGCTCAGCTGCTGTGCCTGAAGCACGACCAGATCGCTGAGGTCTTTTTTCTCGAGGCCGTAAACCTGCTTGTTGAATTCGTCCACCTTGCTGGACCAGTTCATAGAGCAGAATTTTGGCCCGCACATGGAGCAGAACGCGGTTTCTTTGTAATAGTCGTCGGGCAGCGTCTCGTCGTGCATGGCGCGGGCGGTTTCGGGGTCCAGGGACAGGGCGAACTGTTTCTCCCAGTCGAAGGTGTAGCGAGCATAGCTGATGGCGTCGTCGCGGTCTTGCGCGCCGGGGCGATGCCGGGCGATGTCGGCGGCGTGGGCGGCGATCTTATAGGCGATCATGCCGTCCTTCACGTCCTGCTCGTTGGGCAGGCCGAGATGCTCCTTGGGCGTGACGTAGCAGAGCATCGAAGCACCGTGCCAGCCGATCATGGCCGCTCCAATGGCCGAGGTGATGTGGTCGTAGCCGGGAGCGATGTCGGTGACCAGCGGTCCGAGGGTGTAGAAGGGGGCGCCGAAGCAGTATTCAACCTCTTTGTCGACCTGCTCTTTGATTTTGTCGAGCGGCACGTGGCCAGGGCCCTCGATCATGACCTGGACGTCGTCCTGCCAGGCGCGAGAGGTGAGCTCGCCCAGCGTCTTAAGTTCGGAGAACTGGGCCTCGTCGCTGGCATCGGCGATGGAGCCGGGGCGCAGCCCGTCCCCCAGCGAAAAGCTGACGTCGTACTTGGCCATTACTTTCACGATGCGGTCGAAGTTTTCGTAGAGGAAATTCTGCTTGTGGTGGTGGGTCATCCACTGGGCGAGGATGGCGCCGCCGCGGCTGACGATGCCGGTAATGCGCTTGGCTACCATCGGCACGTACTGGATAAGCACGCCGGCATGCACGGTGAAGTAATCGACGCCCTGCTGGGCCTGCTCCTCGATGACTTCGAGATAGACGTCGATGTTCAAATCCTCCAGCTTCTTTACTCGGTTCAACGCCTCATAGATGGGCACCGTGCCGATAGGCACGGGCGAATGGCGAAGGATGGCGTCACGAATCTCAGGAATGCTACCGCCGGTGGAGAGGTCCATCACAGTGTCGGCACCATGCTGGATGGCCATGTGCAGCTTTCGGAGTTCTTCCCCGATATTCGACGTCAAGGCGGAGTTGCCGATATTAGCGTTCACCTTGCAACGCGTGGCGATGCCGATCCCCATCGGCTCCAGCTCGGGATGATTGACGTTCGCGGGGATGATCAGGCGGCCGGCGGCGATTTCGTCACGCACCAACTCGGCGGAGATGCTTTCGCGATTGGCGACGTAGACCATCTCCTCTGTGATCTTTCCCTGGCGGGCGAAGTGCATCTGGGACAGGTTGGCATCGCCCGAGCGGGCCGCTTCCTGCTTGCGTTTCACGATCCATTCGGCGCGTGGCTGGAGGATTTCGAGGGTTGCGTTTTGTGTAAGGCCGTTGGTCGTCATAGTTACCCCTGGAGAGAAGATCTTTCTGCTGCCGACTTGTCGTCGCCTGGAAATCTAAAATTAGTCCCGGCTTCGTCAGTTCATCTATTCGATGCTGAATACTTGCTGGGATTATAAATTGATGCGGGCGGTACGGCTTGGGCTGCAATTCGCGTCTCCGCCCGGGAATGACTCCAATTCTTGAGGGAAGGGCGGGCAGAGATTGCGGTAAACTGGGAGAGCCATGAAGAAGTCGAACCAAAGCGTAAAGATCGGGGTTGCCGTAGCCATCATCCTGGGAGCGATCGGCTACCTGGCGGTGACCGGGGCGAGCGCGACCAAGAGCTACTACGTCACGATCCAGGAGCTGAATGCGATGGGCTCAAAAGCCTACACGCGCAACCTGCGGGTGGCGGGAAACGTGGTCCCGGGTTCGATTATGCATAACGGCACCAATGCCGACTTTGTGCTGGTGGAAAATACGAACAAGCTGCGAGTTTCCTATACAGGAGAAGAGCCTCCGCCGGACACATTTAAGGATAACGCCCAGGCCCTCGCTATCGGGACCTACGGGCGGGATGGCGTGTTTCACGCAACGCAGCTGCAGGCGAAGTGTGCTTCGAAGTATGCTCCCGCTCCAGGGGCGAAGCCAGGTGTAACCGGAACCGCCGAGGCAATGGCGCCGGTCACGCCAGCAAAATAGATTCGGCCTGTTCTTCCAGTTTAGCGATAGACAAGGCAGCCGCGATTCTCAAGATCGCCAATCCAAGCCGGCATCTCCAGGGTAGTCACCCATCGCAAGTCAAGCTTCTCTAATTTCGGGAGCATAGGGATGGTTTCAGGCAGACTTATCAAAGGGTTACCCCTCAGGTCGATCTGCCTCAGCTCGCACATTCGTCCGACTCCGTCCGGTAAGCACGTGAGCCGATTGTTCCTAAGATGTAGTTCGCGCAATCGTGACAGCTGTTCGATGCAATCGGGAACGCTGATGATCCGGTTATCCGTGGCACGAAGCTCCATAAGGCCCGCGAGGCCGCAGAGCGCGACTGGAAATTCGTCGAAGGCATTTTCGCTGATGTTCAGGTAGCGCAATTTTTTCAAACGTCCCAGCGACGGTGGCAATTGGCGAAGCTGGTTATCGTGGAGATAGAGGAAGCCGGCAAGTTCCTCGAGGTCTCCCAGCGCGTCCGGCACCTGTGCCAGCAGATTGTGGCCGAGATCGAGCACGCGGAGCCTCTTGAGCTGGCCGATCCGGTCTGAGATCTCCGTAAGTCCGTTGTCTGCCAGGACTAGGGTTTCGATCTCAGTTCGCTCCCAGACCCATTCAGGCACGGAGCCCAGTTGCTTCTTCCACAGATTGAGATGGCATGATGACGGCTCCTGCATGGGGCTATCCTACCTTGATTCCCATCGAAGCCTGGGCGGCTCCGAGAAGGCGCGGGAGCCAACTATTTATACTCCGAAGAGCATGGCGCCGCTGGTTGATCTCGATGGGGTTTCGAAGCTTTACGGAAGCTTTGTTGCGCTGCGCAAGGTTTCGCTAAGTTTCGACCGCGGCCGGTGCTATGTGCTGCTGGGAGAGAATGGGGCGGGTAAATCGACGCTCCTGCGCCTGATTGCCGGCCTATTGCGGCCTACGTACGGCAGCGTGCGCGTGTTCGGCGAAGGCTCTCCGGCGGATGCTCGGCACCGTATCGGATACATGAGCCATGCTCCCATGCTGTATGACGAGCTGTCGGGGCTCGAGAATCTAGGCTACTTTGCGAGTCTCTATCGGGATCAGGCTTGTCTTACTCCTGAAGCCGCTTTGCTGGCCGTGGGATTGGACCCAATGCTGGCGCGGCCCGTTGGCCAGTATTCGCAGGGTATGCGGCAGCGGACATCGCTAGCTCGTGTGCTGCTGGCGCAACCCGAACTTTTGCTGCTCGACGAGCCCTTTTCCAATATGGACGCGGCCAGCGCGCAGCAGATGCTGCTGCTGGTGGGCCGCCTGCGCAGCGAGGGCAAGACCGTGATCCTGACCACGCATCAGCGGGAATTGGCCGAGCCGATTGCCAATTTTCTGCTGACGCTGCAAGCAGGGAGCGTGGCTTCGCTGGTCGAAACGCAGCCCGTGGTGGAGTCTCGGCAATGAAGACGAACGCGGCGCGATATCTTGACTCGCTGGGGATCAAATATGAGTTGCGCGAGTACACGGTCGATCCCGAGGAGTTTTCGGCCATTCTGGTGGCGGAGAAGATTGGCCTGCCACCAGAGCAGGTGTTCAAGACGCTGCTGTGCGTGACGACCGATCGCGAGCATGTCTTCGCCGTTGTTCCGGGGAATGATGAGCTGGACTTCAAGAAGCTGGCCCGGGCAGCGGGTGCACGCAAGGTGGAGATGGTGTCGCTCAAAGAGGTTGAGCCGCTGACCGGCTATGTGCGTGGCGGGGTTACGGTGTTTGGGGCGAAGAAGGACTTTCCCGTCTACGCGGATGAGACCATTGAACTGTTCGAGGTGGTCTCGGTTTCCGCTGGGGCGCGCGGCGTGCAGATTGTACTTGCCCCTGAGGACTATCTAAGAGCGTCAAAAGCGCAAATTGCTTCTTTAACCAAAGACGTGCTGCCGTGAAGCCGCCCTATTTTTTGACTCACCTGGCCAAAGACCTGCGCATCGAATGGCGGTCGCGGGATGCGATCAACTCGATGTTGTTCTTTGCCCTGCTAGTGGTGGTGATCTTCAGCCTGGCCTTCGATCCGACGCGATCTTTTGCGCGGCAGATTTCGGCCCCCGTGCTGTGTGTCGCTATTCTGTTCGCTGCAGTGAGCGCGTTGAACCAAACCTGGGCGAGGGAGCTGCGTCACAACGTGCTCGACGCGCACCGGATGTCGCCCGCTCCGGGTCCCTCGTTGTTTCTGGGCAAGGTACTGGCGAATTTTCTCTTCGTCAGCGCGATCGAGCTGATCCTGGCGCCGCTTTTCGTAATTTTTTATAACCTCCACGCGCTCGGCAACACATGGTTGCTGCTCTTGGCAGTACCGTTGGGCACATGGTCGATCCTCATTAACGGGACCTTCTTCGCGGCGCTTTCCATACGTTCGCGCAACCGAGAGTTGCTGCTGCCGCTGATTCTGTTTCCGATCTTTATGCCGGCGCTGCTGGCGATGGTGCTGGCAATTGCGGCGATTCTGAGCGGGGAATCTGATCCGGCGCTCTGGATCAAGGTGCTGGCCGCGTACGATGTGGTGTTTACGACCCTGAGCGTGCTGCTATTCGACACGGTTCTCCAAGCCGAGGACTGAGATTCCGCGTCCAGCGATTCGCGCCTTCGGCGCCTTAGAGCAGACGGCTTGCCCCTACCAGTGGCCGGTGTGCTGAAGGTGGAGCAGCCGGGCCACGGAAAAGGCTACGAGCCACAGTCCTGCGACCATTGAACCGACCGTGACGACCAGTCTGCCTGCATGCCGATCGTGGGGATGCGAGGGAGCGCCTTTACGGATTCCGAAAATCTGTCCCATGAGTCCGATGATGAGGATTGCGCCGCCGAAAATGAGGGTGAACCATGCCATGGCCATCCTTTGTACTCCTTTCGGGGAACGTTTGAAAAGTGCTATGTTGCGTTCACGGAAGCACTCCTGTCCGGTAAACTGTTGTGTACGCCTTAAAGGATAGATGATGAAGGTGCTTCGCTGGTTGTGGGCGGCGACGACGCTGGCTGTTCTGGCCAATGGATTTCGCGTTGCAATGTATGTGGTCCCGGCGGACCGCGACCAGGGCGATCTCTCCCGCATTCTTTACTACCATGTGCCGTCGTGGTGCGGCATGGGACTCTTCTTTGCCATCAACCTGATCTGCTCGGTCGCGTATCTGGCGCTTCGCAATAGAAATCGCGCGCGCGCGTTGAAGGCTGACGCCCTGGCGCTCACTTCCGCAGAGATGGGTGTGGTCTATTGTCTTATTGGCATGACTACCGGTTCGATCTGGGGGCGAGCAGCTTGGGGTATCTGGTGGACGTGGGACGCGCGGCTGACAACGACGCTGGTTCTGTGGCTCATCTACGTGGCGTACCTGCTCCTGCGCCGCTTCGCAAGCGGACCTGAGATGCGGACGCTGGCTGCGGTGCTGGCGATCTTCGGCTATGCGGATGT
>Ga0335075_10004141_pt1 | contig 22739 bp, 24 predicted proteins | sample Lox_Sample_24_FD_206723 | JGI IMG/M metagenome (GOLD analysis project Ga0335075, IMG submission 206723) | Soil microbial communities from Loxahatchee National Wildlife Refuge, Florida, United States - Lox_Sample_2.4 | ecosystem: Environmental > Terrestrial > Soil > Wetlands | place: USA...
AAGCGTCCCGGCGCCGGGGCAGCCCCTACGCTCACGTCGAGTTCATAGGGTCCGAACCGGGTCGGTGCCGATGGCGTGAGGCAGGGGTAGTGGACCTGCGCCGTGAGGGCCTCGCCTTCGCCGTCAGTCGTGACCCGGTAATCGCGCGAACCTGCATACATCGCTGAATTCTTCCGCGTTGGTGCGCCGCAATGGGAACTGCGTCACCTTTTGTCGATGGCGCGCCGGACGCTGCGGGCGCTGCGGTGGAACCGCGATCTGAGTCGCATCAGATTGGTGCCGATTGAACGATAAAGGGGACAAGGGAATCAGTGTTCGCTGCAGCATACGGAATATTGCCACAATGCGGGTCACTCAGCCGGTTACGCAAAACGAGTACGTCGTTCGGGACGGTGCGCTCATCGTCTCCGCCACCAACGCCGACGGCAAGATCGTCCTGGTCAGCCCGGAGTTCATCCAGGTCAGTGGCTTCTCGGCCGAGGAACTGCTGGGCAAGGACCACAGCGCCATGCGTCACCCGGACATGCCGCAGGTGGTGTACGAGGATCTGTGGAAGACGCTGCGCGCCGGCCGGCCCTGGAGCGGGTTGATCAAGAACCGCCGCAAGAACGGCGACTACTACTGGGACATCGCGAACGCGACGCCGCTGCGCGAGGGCGGCGCGATCAGCGGCTACATGACGGTGCGCACCAAGCCCTCCGCGCAGCAGATCCGGGAGGCCGAACTGCTGTACCGCAAGCTCGCGGACGGTACCGACAGCACGCTCAGGTTTGCCGACGGCGCCGTGGTTCGCAGCCACTGGAGTCATGCCATCAACCCGCTGCGCAAGCTCTCGGAGACGGGCCAGCGGTGGCTGGACATCGGTTTCGGGGTGGCCGTGCTCATCGCCGCGGCCATCATGCTGCTGGCGCCGGACCTGGGCAGCAGGCCCTTGCGCACCGCCGTCGCGGCACTCCTGGGACTGCGCTGCCTGATGTGGGTCGCCCACGTCATGCTGACCGACCGCCGGCGCGAGGCGCGCAACGCCGACACCATCAACTTCATTCAGGACCTGTCGGAAGGGCGCTTCGCCACCACCTTCAGGTCCCGCGGCGAGATCCAGCGCGCGCTGATGACGCTGCGGATCAAGATGGGTTACCAGATCGCCGAGGAGCGTCGCAAGGCCTCGCTCCTGCGCCAGGCGCTCACCAGCGCCAGCGCGAGTGTGACGCTCGCGGATGAGAACCTGCGCATCATCTACATCAACGCCTCCGCGCAGCGCCTGTTCCAGCAGGCCGAGTCCGACTTCCGCAAGGACCTGCCGGACTTCGACGCCGACAAGGTCGAGGGCTCCTATCTCGACAGCATCCTGCGCCACCCGGATCACCAGCGGCACCTGGTCGCCGATCAGCGCGAGCCGCTGACCACGGACATCCGCATCGGCGCCCGGGCGCTACGGGTCGTGACGACCCCGGTGCTGGATACCGACGGCCGCCGCATCGGCACGACCGTGGACTGGATCGACCGCACCCCCGAAGTGCGCGCCGAGGAAGAAGTGAATGCCATCGTCAAGGGCGCGCTGGAGGGGGAACTCGACCGCCGCGTCGCGAGCGAAGGCAAGTCGGGGTTCCTGCTGGTGCTCGCGCACGGCGTGAACCAGATGCTGGACAACATGGTGAAGATCATCCGCGACGTGCAGGAAGCCGCAGGTGAAGTGGGGCGCGCCGCGATCGAGATCTCCGACGGCAACCTCGGGCTCTCCGAGCGCACCCAGGAACAGTCTTCGGCGCTGGAAGCCACCGCGGCCTCGATGGAGGAGATGACCAGCACCGTGAAGCAGAATGCCGACAACGCCAGCCAGGCGAACCAGCTGGCGGTGGCCGCCCGCAGCCAGGCCGAAAAGGGCGGCGTCATCGTCGGCAAGGCCGTGGATGCCATGGCCGAGATGAACGTCGCCGCGCAGCGGATCGCCGACATCATCGGCACCATCGACGAAATCGCCTTCCAGACCAACCTGCTGGCGCTGAATGCCGCGGTCGAGGCGGCGCGCGCCGGCGAGCAGGGCCGCGGCTTCGCGGTGGTCGCGGCCGAGGTGCGCAACCTCGCCAGCCGCTCGGCGGTGGCGGCCAAGGAGATCAAGGGCCTGATCCATGACTGCGTGCAGAAGGTCGGCGACAGCTCGAGCCTGGTCACGCAGTCCGGGACCACCCTCAACGACATCCTGGTGTCGGTGAAGAAGGTCGCCGACATCGTCGGGGAGATCGCCGCGGCCTCGCGCGAGCAGTCCGCGGGCATCGAGCAGGTGAACGAGGCGGTCATGCAGATGGATGGCATGACGCAGCAGAACGCCGCACTGATCGAGGAGGCCTCGGCGGCCTCCGGCGCCATGGCGCAGCAGGCGAACCTGCTGGTGGAGACCATGTCCGCCTACCGGCTCGGCACCCCGGCCGGATCCGATGCCGGCCGGCGTCACAAGACCCGGGTGGCGGCGGCCTGACCCTTCAGCGTTTGCGCAACGGCTGCCCGGTCACCGGATTGGTGTAGTGATAGGGCGGCACGAACACGTGCGGGAAGGCCTTGTAGTCGACGGTGAGCGTTCTGTCCGGCTCCATGCCGGGCAGGGGACCTGCCAGCGGCACGCCGCCGTGGTTCCAGCCCTTCTCGAACTCCACGTAGTACGTGGTGTAGAAGTGCAGGTACTCGATCTTCCAGACCCCATCCTCGCGCAGGTACTCGTTCTCGTACGTCCCCTCGCCCCAGCGGGCCTCCCGCCCTAACCACCCGATCTGGATGAAATTGCGCCAGCGCCCGCGCGCGCTGCGGCCGTCGGCGGCGATGGAAATGACCGGCTGCAGCTGCATGTGGTTGAACACGCAGCCGAACTCCAGCTTCGGCAGGGCGTGCAGGTACTTGCGCACCCGCTCCTGGCCGACGAACAGCCCGCGCCCGGCGATCTCCAGGCGCGCGTCGCGCGCGAACAGGTCCGCTGCCTCATCGTACAGGGTCTTGTCGACGTAGTACCCGTAGGCCGCCTGCAGGTTGCAGATGGCCATGTAGTCCTCGGCGGTGCGCGCCTTGATCTCGAGTTGCTCGATCCTGCGCAGCAGCTCATCCATCCGCGCATCTGTGCTCATGCGAACTCCTGATCGACATCGAGATAGCGGCCGCTCATGCCATCGAAGCGTCCGGCGGCCAGTGCCGAGACGAAATCCTGCAGCCTGCGGGTGGCCCGGTCGCTCTGCTCGGCCGTGACCTGCTGCAGCATGCCGACGAGCGGCGCCGCCCACTTCGCGGCATCGGGCAGGGCGAGGGTGTCGCGGGCCATGTCCGTGAGGATGGTCCCCGGCTGGATGGGGAATACCTGGATGTTCTCATCGTGGCGCTCGGCGGCCACGTGCTCGGAGAGGCGGATCAGGGTCGACTTCGCCACGGCATAGGATGAGAAGTTGTTGGCCACGATCACGCCCGCCACCGAGCAGACGTTGATGATGCGGCCACCGCCGCGCTCGACCATCCGCGGCACGATCTCGGTCATGAACAGCAGCGAGCCCAGGACGTGCACGGTCTGTGCCGCCCACCAGGCCTGTGGATCGACGAGGCCGATGGGCCCGAGGGGCCCGGACACCCCGGCATTGTTGACCAGCACGGTCACATCGCCGAAGGCCTGCCGCACGGCGGTCACCGTGCGCTTCACATCCTCCGGGCGCGTGACATCGCAGGGCACGGCGAGCGCCCGCCCACCGGCCGCGCCGATCTCACTCACGACCGCGTCGAGCTGCGCGCGGGAGCGGGAAGCCACGGCCACCGCATGGCCGTCTTCGGCCAGGCGCAGCGCAATCGCGCGGCCGATGCCGCGGCCGCCCCCGGTCACCAATGCCGTCCTGTTCTGAGTCATGCGGGGAATGATAGCAGGGGACTTCGCAACGACCGTGCGGGCTTCGGGTACCATCGCCGCATGGTTGCCCTGTCACCGCCCGCCAACGCCCTCGGCGCCGATACCGACCGGCCCCTGTCCGCGTTGCAGATCCGCGTGTTCCTGTTGTGTGCGGCCGTCGTGCTGCTGGATGGCTATGACCTGCAGGCCATGGCACTGGCCGTGCCGACCCTCGCGGCGCAGTGGCATCTTCCGGCACCCGCTTTCAGCCTGACGCTCAGCGCCTCGCTCCTGGGCCTGGGGCTGGGATCGGCGTTCATCGCGCCGCTGGGCGACCGGCTGGGCCGGCGGCCGCTGCTGCTCGGCGGCATGACCCTGATCCTCGTCACCTCATTGGGGGCGACCACCGCCACCGCGCCCTGGCAGCTGATGGTGTGGCGACTGCTGGTCGGACTGGGTCTGGGGGTGTGCCAGAGCAATGCCTCGGCGCTCACGGCCGAATTCGCGCCGCGCGCCCGGCGCGCCACGATCATGACCCTGATGGGAGTGTGCGTATCGCTGGGCGCCGTGCTGGCCGGTGCGACCGCCCCGCAGGTCCTGGCGGCGGCCGGCTGGCGGGGATTGTTCCTGGTCGGCGCCGCGCTGCCGCTGCTGGTGGTGCTCGTGGCGGCCTTAAGCCTGCCCGAGTCACCGGCGATCCTCGCCCAAGGATCGGGCGGGGAGGGCGCTGCCGTGGCGCTCACGCAGGATCGCGGCAGTCTCGCGGCACTGCTCGCGGCACCGTACCGGGAGCGGACCTTGCGGCTGTGGTTCGTCTATGGCCTCTCGGCCATGCTGCTGTACTTCCTGATGAGCTGGCTGCCGGTGTTCCTGACCAGCGCGGGCTGGTCGCGGTCGCAGGCGCCCCATGGCATCGCACTGCTGCAGTTCGGCGGCATCCTGGGATCCCTGGCGCAGTCCTGGCTGGTGGACCGCCGGCGTGCCATCACCGCACTGGTGGGCGGCTACAGCGTGACCCTGGTGACGGCGCTGCTGTTCCTGTTTCCCGGTACGGCGCCTGCCTGGCCGGCGCTGCTGGTGCTCATGGGCAGTGGCGTGGCGGGGGTCATGATGTCGATCATCGCCCTCGGCGCCATCTTCTATCCGCCGCAGATCCGGGTGACCGGATTTGGCTGGGCCGGGGCCGTGACGCGCATCGGCGCGGTGCTGGGCCCGCTCGCCGGCGGCTGGATCATCGCCGCCGGGGTCACGCCCCGGACGACGCTGGGCCTGATCGCGATCCCCTCGGTGCTGTGCATCGTGGGTACACTGGCCATGCGGCGATCGGTCGCGGAAGCCCAGATGAGCTGAATGACTGAAGCACCCGCATTGGACCGCGCGGCCCTGTACCGGGTACTGGACCGGTATCTCGCGGCACTCAGGGCCCGCGATGCGGCGCGCGTGAGGTGGGCGCCACGGGCCGTGCACGTCGAGAACAACGTGGTGCTCGTGCCGGGCGATGGTCTGTGGGGCACGGTGACCGCCCTGGGTGACTACGAGCTGCGGTTCGCCGACACCCGCACGGGCGAAGTCGGATTCTTCGGGGCCGTGACCGAAACGCGCGACACCTCGCCCTTCGGGCTGCGCCTGAAAGTGGACGCGCAGGGCGCCATTCTCGAGGCGGAAGTCATCATCGTGCGGGCCGCGGACTCGGGCCTCAGGTTCCCGGAACCGCGCTTCGAGAACAAGCCTGCCCTCAATGCCATCCTGCCGGAAGGCTCCCGCACCTCGCGTGCGCGCATGCGGGCTCTCGCCAACGGCTACTTCGACACGCTGCAGCTCAATGACGGCACACTGCACACGCAGTTCTGGGACAGCTGCAACCGCGTCGAGAACGGCGTCCAGACCACCAACAACCCCGACCTCGCGCTGCTGCCGAGCGCCCGGCTCGGGTGCGCGGAGCAGTTTCGCCTCGGGGTGTACCGCTACGATGACCGGCTGCGTGCGCGGCGCTTTCCGCTCATCGATGTGGAGCGCGGTCTCGTCCTGGCCGCGGGCTTCATCGATCACTGCGGCCGCCTCGGCAGCTATTCCCTGACCGACGGCCGCACCGTCGAATCGCCCATCCGCCGGCCGCACAGCTTTTATCTCCTGGAGCTGTTCCGGATCAGGGACGAGAAACTCGAACAGATCGAGGCCGTCTTCATCACCGTGCCCTACCACATGCCTTCGCCGTTTGAGCAAAACGAGGATCGGACCATGAGCAAGATCATCTACCACCTCGTGCAGCACGACGGGGGCTGGGCCTACCGGGTCGATGAGACCTTCTCCGAGACCTTCCCCAGCTACGAAAGCGCCCGCCAGGCGGCGGAGCGCGCGGCGCGGGAACAGGCGCTGCCGGGGGAGGCCACGGTCATTTCCTACGAGGACAAGCAGGGCCACTGGCACCAGGAACGCGTGGCGGGCAACGACCGGCCCGAGCCCGAAGTCGAGGGCTGAGCATCGCGGCCTGCGCTGGGGTTAGACTCGCGGTGTTACACAACAAACCGGAGTGCCCATGAAAGTCTCGATTCGCGTGGCGTGCAGTGCAATCGCCCTGGCCTGTGCGGGGACCGCTGCGGCGCAGGTACCCCCGACCGCGGCACCCGACCAGGCGGCGCTGCTCAAGAGCAACGACCCGCAGCTGGCTGCCAACAAGAAACTGGTGTTCGACATGTGGCGGGCGATCATCCAGGGCGCGCACACCGAACTTGCACCGAAGTACTTCACCAAGGACTACATCCAGCACAATCCCAACGTCGCCACGGGCCGCGACGCGATGGTGCAGTACATGAAGTCCACCCGGCCCGAGCGGCCCATCCAGTCGAGCATCACCTTCCCGGTGGTGACCATCATGGCCGAGGGCGACAAGGTGCTGGTGGCGACCGTCAGCTACTCTCCGGATCCGGAAAACCCCGGCAAGAAATACGCGGGAACGCACTTCGACCTGTTCCGCATCGAGAACGGCAAGATCGCCGAGCACTGGGACAGCGTGCCCAAGGACAAGGCGGCCCTGCACTTCGACCCGAACACCATGAGCAAGCCCTGAGATGGCCGCGCCACGGCGGGTCGTCACCGGTCACGACGGCACCGGCAAATCGGTGGTGCTCAGCGACGGTCCGCCGCCGCAGCATCACCCGATGCAGGGCCCCGCCGTCGGCGCGGACTTCCACGAAATCTGGAACACCACCCACCCGGTGCCTGAACTCTCTGCGACGGAGGCCACCGAACCCAACGAACGGCCGTTCACCATCATGCCGGTGTCGGGGCACCTGCTGCGGATCATCGAGATCTATCCGCCGCAGCAGGGCGGCAAGCGCACGGTCATGCACCGGACCCGCACCCTGGACTACGTCGTGGTGATTTCCGGTGAAATCGTCCTGGTGCTCGATGACAGCGAAGTCATCCTGCGGCAGGGGGACGTCGTGGTTCAGCGCGGCACCGACCACGCCTGGGAGAACCGCGCATCGCAGCCGGCCCGCATGGCATTCTTCCATATCGATGCGCAGTTCAGTGCCGAGCTGCTGAAACTGCTGCCACAACCCCTGCAGCTGATGCGCTGAAACCCGAAAACGCATGCCCACGGCAGTCGCCCTCTCGCACGTTGCCTTCGAGGACCTTGGCTCCCTGGCGCCCGTACTCGAGGAGCGTGGCTTCACGATACGGGCCGTGGATGCCTGTACCGCGGATCTGCCGGGCCTGGATCCCCTCGGCCCGGACCTGCTCGTGGTCCTCGGGGGGCCGGTGGGGGTGTACGAAACGCAGACCTACCCGTTCCTGAGCGCCGAAATCGCGCTCATCCGGCGGCGGCTGCAGGCGCGGCGCCCCCTGATCGGCATCTGTCTGGGTGCACAGCTGATGGCCGTGGCGCTGGGCGCGGCGGTCTATCCGGGAAAGAACGGCAAGGAAATCGGCTGGTCGCCCATCAGTGCGGGGCCCGAGGCGGGCGCCTGTCCGGCCATTGCCGAACTGCTGGCGCCCGCAGTGCAGGTCCTGCACTGGCATGGCGACACCTTCGATCTGCCTCCGGGCAGCGCCCACGTGGCGGCCACGACGCAGTATCCCCACCAGGGCTTCGTCCTGGGGGCCCAGGCCCTGGCGCTGCAGTTCCACCCCGAAGTGCAGGCCGCGGCACTGGAACGCTGGTACGTGGGACATGCCTGCGAACTGGCCGGCGCGCGGATCGATATCGCACGGCTGCGTGCCGACTCGGTCAGGTACACGACCGAGCTGCTGCCCGCCTCCCGGCGCTTCTGGCGGCGCTGGCTGGACGCGGCCTTCGGCGCCGACGCAGGCGTATAATCGTGGGATCTGCCGCGACGGCGGCCATGGGGGAATCACGATGTTGCCCAGACTTTGCACCCGATGGATCCCGGCCCTGCGCGCCCTGCTGGCGGCCGTGCCCCTGGTCGGCATCGGACCGCACCTGGCCGCCGCGGCCGAGCCGGCGGTCGCCATTCCGCCACCGGCCGTGGACCTGCCCAAGGCGGCGGGGCCGCTGCAGACCGCCGTGCTGTCGGGAGGCTGTTTCTGGGGCGTACAGGGTGTCTTCGAGCACCTGGTCGGGGTGAAGAAGGCCCTGTCCGGCTATGCGGGGGGCATCCAAAGCACGGCGAGCTACGAGGTGGTGAGCAGCGGCAGCACCGGGCATGCCGAATCCGTGCAGATCACCTACGACCCCGAGAAGGTCAGCTATGGGCAGATCCTGCAGGTCTTCTTCTCCGTGGCCCACAATCCCACCGAACTCAACCGGCAGGGACCCGATGTGGGCAGCCAGTACCGCTCGGACATCTTCTACGCCAATGACGATCAGAAGCGGGTGGCGGAACACTACATTGCGCAGCTCGACAAGGCGAAAGTGTTCGGCGCTCCCATCGTCACCCAGGTGACGCCGCTCAAGGGGTTCTTTCCGGCCGAGGGCTACCATCAGGATTACCTGCTGCTCAATCCCACCAATCCCTACATCGTCTACAACGATCTGCCCAAGATCCGTAATTTCCAGAAGCTGTTGCCGGTCCTGTACCAGAGTAAGGCCGTGACGGTCACGGCGCTCAAGCAATAGCGAGACTCCATGATCCTGGCGCTGCTGGCGTTCCTGGGCGGCGCGCTCACCATCGTCAGCCCCTGCATTCTGCCGGTGCTGCCGTTCGTGTTCGCCCGCGGCGGCCGCTCGTTCACGACCAGCACCCTGCCGCTGCTTCTGGGTATGGCGCTGACCTTCGCGGGGGTCGCGCTGGCATTGCTCACCCTGTTCGGACTGGCGCTGCTGTCGCGCCGGTTTGCCGACTGGGCCTCGCGCCCGCTCGTGGCCTTCGGCAACCGGGTGGTGCAAAGCGGTGAGCGGGAAGGCCGCGCCAGCGTCGTGCAGTCCCTGCTGCTGGGCTTTGCGACGGGATTTCTCTGGGCGCCCTGCGCAGGGCCGATCCTGGGACTGATCCTGACGGGCGCCGCGCTGAGCGGGCCGAATCCGCGCACCACTGCGGGCGTTCAAACGATCGCTCGGCGCCGCAGAGTGGGTGCGCCGGGGCCTGGGCGTCGCGGTGCTGCTCGCGGTGGTCGCGATCGGCCTGGGCTGGGACACCGGTGTACTCACGCAGCTGTCCCTGAGCGGCACCAACTCGCTGGAGCAGTCGCTGCTGGCAAGGATCCATCCCGAGGGCGGATCCGCGCCCGGGGGGGCGATGGCGATGTCGGCCCAGGGCGGCGGCGCCATGATGATGTCGGCCAGGGGGGCCGGCACTGCCTTGCCGGCCGAGGGACCGATGCCACCGCTGAGCGGCGCGGTCGCGTGGCTGAACTCGGCGCCGCTGACCGCGCAAGATCTGCGCGGCAAGGTCGTACTGATCGATTTCTGGACCTACTCTTGCATCAACTGCCTGCGTGAACTGCCCTACGTGAAGGCCTGGGCAGCAAGTACGCGCCGGCGGGCCTCGTCGTCATCGGCGTGCACACCCCCGAATTCGCCTTCGAGCGGGTCGTGGCCAATGTGCAGAAGGCCGTCAGGGATCTCGGCGTGACCTACCCCGTGGCGGTCGACAGCGACTACCGGATCTGGGGCGCCTTCAACAACCAGTACTGGCCGGCGCTGTACTTCATCGATGCCAACGGCACCATCCGCCATCATCATTTCGGCGAGGGCGAATACGACGAATCCGAGCGCATCATCAAGCAGCTGCTGCACGAGGCGGGCGCGAAAGATGTGACGCCGGGCCTGGCCGACGTGAGCGCGCAGGGCGTGCAGGCGGCGGCGAGCGATCTGTACCAGATCTCGCCTGAGACCTACGTCGGCTACGCGCGGGCGGCGAATTTCGCCTCCCCCGGTGGCGCCCGCAAGGACGAAGCGGCTCGCTATACGGTTCCCGCGACGCTGCGTGCAGATCAGTGGGCCCTCGGGGGCCGCTGGAAGGTCACGAGCGAAGGCGCGATCCTGGAGCAGCCCCACGGCCGGATCGTGTACCGGTTCAATGGCCGGGATCTGCACCTGGTGCTGGGTCCGACCCAGGACGGGCAAGCGGTGCATTTCCGGGTGACACTCGATGGCGCCGCGCCGGGCCCGAACAAGGGCGCCGATGTGAGCGCGGACGGTGCGGGGGTCGTGACCGAACATCGTCTGTACCAGCTCATCCGGCTCGCGCATCCGAAAGATGAGCACACCGTTGAAATCGAGTTCGCGAGCCCGGGGGTCGAGGCCTTCGCCTTCACGTTCGGGTAACTGTTCCCAGTTGAACATCGGAGAACGGACATGGTGAATCGAAGACTCATTTGCGGATCGCTGTTCGCCGGCGGTGTGGGATTGCTGCTGCGCTGCGCCCGCTCGCTTGCGGAAATGACCCAGGTCAGGATCGTGAGATTCAGCGATGCCGGCGCCAACGAGGGCCCGGAACTGGTCGACAAGGTCGTGAAGACCGATGCCGAATGGCGCGCCCTGCTACCCCCGGATTCCTACCAGGTGTCGCGGCATGCGGCCACGGAACGGCCGTTCAGCGGCCAGTACGACCATCTGTTCGAGCGCGGTCTGTATCGCTGCATCTGCTGCGCGACGGCCCTGTACAGCTCGGATACCAAGTTCGATTCCGGCACCGGCTGGCCGAGCTTCTGGATGCCGATCGCCAGGCAGAACGTGGTCGAAAAGAGCGATCACACCCTGGGGATGGAGCGCACGGAAATCCTGTGCGCGCGCTGCGATGCCCACCTCGGACACGTATTCGACGATGGGCCGCGGCCGACCGGACTGCGCTATTGCATGAACTCGGTGGCGCTGAAGTTCGTCAGGCACTCATAGCGCGGGCGCGACGTCACTGCCCGAGGAGATGTCCTGGGCGCCGGAACGGGCGAGCGCGGCTTTGGCTCTGGCGACATCCTCGCCGTTGTCACAATTCACCAGCAGCAGGGTCGGCCCGGCTTCGAACTGCCCGATGTGCCGGTGGGTGCGATCCTCCTGCAGTCGTGTCCCGAGCAGGAAGCCGGCGATCGCGCCCAGGATGGCCCCCACGCACAGGCCCCCGATACCCGTGATCAGCGGCCCGGCGGCCACCAGCGGCGCCAGCGCCGGCGTGTTGAAACCGCCCGACCCGACGACCACCCCCAGGCAACCGATCAGGGCACCACCGGCCGTGGCACCGATGGCGGCGATGGCCGAAGTCCGGGTGCCGCGGGGCGGGGACGCGCTCCGGGCGGGCTGGCCGGGCAGGGACTTGGTATTGCGCTGCTTCGGCAATAACAGGTGGATGCCATCGCTGTTAAAACCGTTCTCGATCAGAACGTTGACCCCGGCCTCCGCCTGCGTCGCAGTGGGATAAACGCCGATCGCCGACAGGTGCGTGGTGGACATCGCGGCTCCTCCTGCATGGCCAGATCTTTCGCCTCACCTGCATGCTGCCCTGCGGTGCGCGGGACAGCCACAGCCTGCGTCGATACCGGCCGTAGGCAGCTTCTGCAGGTTGGGGTAGGAATTCGGCCGCGCCTGTAGGACGGTAACGACGCGCGCCCGTGCCCGCCTACAGCACAGTGCGGTTTCGCCTACAGACGGCCGGAGCGCGAGTGCCGGCATTTGAAATGCCGTGCATGCTAAGGTCGCCACAAAATAAGTGCAGGTGAGGACTCCCGCTACGATGGCTACGCCATTGCCTCGAGATGTGAATGCCCACAGCGAGGCCATCCGTCGACTCTATGGTGCCGTGCGCTCGCAGACCCTCGCCCTGTGTGCGGGTCTGTCCGATGCCGATGCCACGGCCCAGTCCATGCCCGATGCGAGCCCCGCCAAGTGGCATCTCGCGCACACCACCTGGTTCTTCGAGACCATGGTGCTCGCGGTGCACGCGCCGGGCTATCAGCCGTTCGATGCCCGCTTCGGCTTCCTGTTCAATTCCTACTACGAGACCCTCGGGGCCCGCCATGCGCGGCCCAAGCGGGGTCTGCTGACGCGACCGAGCCTGGATGAGGTCGAACGCTATCGTTCGCATATCGACGCCGCGATGGAACGGTTGCTCGAAGCGCCGATGACTGCGGCGCTGCTGGCGCTCATCGAACTGGGCTGCCATCACGAGCAGCAGCACCAGGAACTGTTGCTCACGGACATCCTGCACCTGTTTGCGGAAAATCCGCTGCATCCGGCCTATGCGCCGGCGCGTCGCGGTCCGCGGCCCGCCCGGCAGGCCTCTTCCCTGGCCTACTCGACCTACGATGGCGGCCTCGTCGACATCGGCCATGCCGGCCCTGGGTTCGCGTTCGACTGCGAGGGACCGCGGCATCCGCAGGTGCGACCGGCGTTCCGGCTCGCGAACCGGTGCGTGACCAACCGCGAATGGCTGGAATTCATGGCGGACGGCGGCTACACGACGCCGCTGCTGTGGTTGTCCGATGGCTGGACCGAAGTGCAGCGCCAGGGCTGGCGCGGGCCGCTCTACTGGTGGCAGGAGGACGAGGCGCACTTTCACATGACGCTGCACGGGGCCGAGCCCCTGGATCCGGATGCGCCCGTGTGCCACGTCAGCTATTTCGAGGCCGACGCCTTCGCCACCTGGGCCGGGGCGCGGCTGCCCACGGAGGGCGAGTGGGAATCGGTGGCGCAGGCCCAGGGCTGCGAGGGAAATTTCGCGGATTCGGGAGTGCTGCAGCCGATGCCGGCGGCCGGCCCGAGCCACGCTCCGCAGCAGCTGTTCGGGGATGTGTGGGAGTGGACCCGCAGTGCCTTTTCGCCCTATCCCGGTTTCCGCCCCAGCGCCGATGCCGTCGGCGAATACAACGGCAAGTTCATGTCCGGACAGTACGTGCTGCGCGGCGGCTCCTGCGCGACGCCGGCAGGCCATATCCGCGCCACCTATCGCAATTTCTTCAAACCCGACGCCCGCTGGCAGTTCGCGGGCGTGCGTCTCGCAAAGGATGCCTAGAACCATGGATGCAGCGCTTCACGAAGAGGTACAACGGGATGCGTTTCGGCTGGATGTCCTGCAGGGTCTGGGCCGGCCCCAGAAATCACTGCCCAGCCGCTGGCTCTACGATGCGCGCGGCTGCGAGCTCTTCGAGCAGATCACGACGCTGCCGGAGTACTACCCGACGCGCACCGAGACTTCGATCCTCAAGGCCCATGCGGCGGAGATCGCCGATTTCTGCGGTCCGTACGTCAACCTGCTCGAATACGGCGCGGGGGCGGGCATCAAGACGCAGATCGTCGTCGGGGCGCTCGACAGTCCGCGGGCCTATGTACCCATCGACATCGCGGCGGGATTCCTCGACCTGACGGCCCAGCGCTTCCGCGAACAGTTCGCGGGACTGCGCGTCATGCCGGTGGTGACCGATTTCACGGCCGATTTTTCGTTGCCGCCGCGGGTGCTGGACGAGGGCCGTCGGGTCGCCTTCTTCCCGGGGTCGACCCTCGGCAACCTGAACGCCAAGGAGGCGGGCCTGTTCCTGCAGCGGGTCCGCCGCCAGGTGGGCCCGCAGGGCGCGGCCCTCATCGGCGTCGACCTGCACAAGGACCTCGACGTGCTGCTCGCCGCCTACGATGATGCGGCAGGCATCACGGCCCAGTTCAACCAGAACATCCTGGTGCGCATCAACCGCGAACTCGGCGGACAGTTCGCGCCCTTCCAGTTCCGGCATCTCGCGCGCTGGAACGCACTCGAGGGTGCCGTGGAAATGCACCTGGAGAGTCCCATCGACCAGGTGGTGGGCATCGGCGGCAAAGGCTTCGGGTTCCGCCGCGGCGAGACCATCCACACCGAGAGTTCGCGCAAGTACGACATCAAGGGGTTCTCGGACTTCGCGCGCCGGCACGGCTGGCACACCCTGCGGCTGTGGACCGATCCGCGCCGGCAGTTCGCGATCTTCGGACTGATCTAGGGCGTTCGCTGCAATCCCGCCGGAATCACGAACCGGCCCAGCAGATTGAAGGCGGCGTGCGCCGCCCAGGCCATCAGGGCCGCCGGAATGGCGCCCGTGAGGATGGTCGGCACATCGTTGAGCGACAGCCCTGACACGATCGGCACGCCATAGCCCCCGGCGCCCACGAGGGCCGCGAGGGTGGCCGTGCCGATGCTGATGATGGTGGCGGTCCTGATGCCCGTGAGCAGGGCGGGACTGGCCAGCGGCAGGATGATCCGGGTCAGGATCTGGCCGGAGGTCAGCCCGAAGGCACGGGCGTTCTCCAGGTGCCGCGGATCGATGCTGCGGATGCCGCTGAAGGTCGCCAGCACCACCGGCAGCAGGCTGTAGAGGCACAGTGCCGCCAGGGCCGGCCGCGTGCCGACACCGAACACCGGGATCAGGAAACACAGCAGGGCGAGCGACGGAATCGTCTGGGTGACGGCGCTGAACGTGAGGATGAGGTGTCCGAGCCGGCGCCGGCGTACGGCCAGTATCCCCAACGGGATGCCGATGAGGATCGAAAAGGCCAGCGACACGCCCACCAGCCACAGGTGCTCGAGCGTGCGGCGTCCGATCTGGGAAATCAGGTCCTGACGGGGCGCGCTCGAACCGCGCAATCCCGCCGCGACCTGCGCGACGCTGCGCCTGTCGATATCGACCTGGGCATTGAGATCCTGCATGGTCGATGCGCTGATCCTGCCTTCCCACCGGCGCAGGGCGCGCCACTGTGCCGGGTACTGCGCCACGAAGCCCGACCCCGCGACCCACACGGCCTGGTAGCTCGGGAAGTAGTTCAGGTTGTCCGTCAGCAGCCGCAGCCTGAACTTCCGGATGTTGGCGTCGGTCGAGTAGACGTCGATGACATCCACCGCTCCTTGCGCAATGGCCTGGTAGGTGAGAGCGTGCTCCATGCGGTTCACATGGGCGGGATCGAGGCCCAGGTGGTAACGCTCCTCCAGTCCAGGATAACCGTCCTGCCGGTCCATGAACTCATAGCTGAACCCGGCGCGCAGGCTATGCCGCAGCCGCGCAAGATCGGCGATGGTGCGCAGGTGTTGCTGCTGCGCGAAGGCCTCGGGCACGGCCAGCGCATAGGTGTTGTCGAACCCCAGCGGCTGCGAAATCACGATGCCCATTTTCGCAAGTGCGGTGCGAATCTCGGCCACCGAACGCAGCTGGGGTTGCTTCAAGATGGCGGCGGCCAGCGTGCCGGTATAGTCCGGGTACACATCGATGGCACCCGTATGCAGCGACTCGAACAGGATGCCGGTGCTGCCCATGCCGAGCTTGCGCACGACCGGCACCGGCGGGTGCGAAGCCTCGAGCGTCTGGGCGGCGAGCTCGCCGAGCACGTAGCCTTCGGTGAAGATCTTCGAGCCCACGACGATGCGGTCGGCGGCCCCTGCGGGCGCGCAGAGCAGGACAGCGCACACAATGCCGATGGCGCCCAGGAGCTTCATGGCGGGCCGGCGGTATCCGGGAGGGTGCGCTGGGCCTTGATGAAGGCCGTCACGAACGGATCCGCGGGTCGCAGCACGAGTTCCGGGTAGCTGCCGGTCTGCAGCACGCGGCCTTCATGCAGCAGCGTGATGCACTCGGCCAGGAAGGCGGCCTCGGCCAGATCGTGGGTCACCAGCAGCACGGTTTTCCCCAGGCGGCGGAAGATCGTCTTCAGTTCCGCCTGCAGCGCGCTCCTGATCAGCGGATCGAGCGCCGCCATGGGTTCATCGAGCAGCATCACCGCCGGATCCAGCATCGCCGCGCGCATGAGGGCGACGCGCTGCATCTGCCCGCCGCTCATTTCGTGGGGGAAGCGCTGGAGGACGCCGGAGTCGAGCGCCACCAGCTGCTGCAGTTCGGCGACGCGGGCCCGGATGCGCGCCGGCTCCCAGCGCCGCAGCCGCGGCACCAGCGTGACGTTCTGCTCGCCCGTCAGGTGCGGGAACAGGCCCCCGTCCTGCGGCACGTAACCGATGCGGTCCGCCCAGGCCCCGGGGCCGAATTCGGACAGCGGTCGCCCGTCCACGTTCACGGTGCCGTGATCCAGGCCGATGAGCCGCAGCGTGATCCGCAGCAGCGTGGTCTTGCCCGAGCCGCTGGAACCGATCAGGGCACAGGTGGCCCCGGTGGGGATTGAGAGGCTGACATCAGTCAGCACCTGCTTGCCGTCGAAGGCTTTGGAAATGTGCTCCAGATCAAGCATTTTCTGGCCGCCGCGGTGCAGTACACCGCGCCGTGGACTCCCCTGTAGGACTCGGACTACAGCTCTATGTCGAATGCTTCAGGGTGACGCAGATTCTGTGACACGCACCCGGCGGCGACTTCGCGCATGACGGCTTAATCCTCAATCATATGCGCAATTTGCGTCCGCTCCTGAATCTGCTTTCAAAGCACTGCCGTGCCCTGCCGGAACGACTGCGGCTGGGCATCGTCGCGCGCCTGATCCTGAGTTTCGCGGGCGTGGCAGCGCTGATCGTGGCCGCCAATGTCGTCATCCAGCAGGGCATCCTGGTGGAGAGCACCACGCGGGTCATGCCGCTGGCGGCGCCCCCCGTGCAGCCACCGGTGGTACTGGCGCCGGTGCACGTGGAGGCGCCGGCGCCGGCGCCGGTCGTTCCTGATCCGGAGCCGAAGCGGGCGGCCACGCGCGCCGCCGTGGAAAGCGCCCTGGGGGCCCTGACGCGCTTCGAGCAGGCAAACCAGACGCGGGTGCGGAACCAGAACGCCGCCGTCGACACCGAATACCGGCAGACCGAAGCCGACCTGAGTGCCTCCCTCAAACCCCTCATCAGCAGGTCCGAAGGCCTGCTGACCCCGTCGGCCGCGGCCCGCATCGCCGCGGACCTCAAGGCCTACACGAGCCAGGGCAAGGTGCTCACGGACATCGCCGATTCGCGCCGGACGACCGAAGCGAACCGGATCGCGCTGCTGGAAAGTCTCAACGCCCGCGTCAAGAGTTCGCTCTCGGGCGCCTGGACCATCTTCGGCCGGGTGGTGGCGCGACAGTCCCTGATCCAGCTGAGCACCCAGCTCGATACCCTGCGCCAGAGTTCGGAGGCCCTGGTGGCCGACACTGCGCCGACGGAGTCGCAGCTGGCGGCCATCGTCGATGCCGAACAGCGGCTGCAGAAAACCCTCGCCGCCAACGAGAGCGGGTTCCGGCGCTCGCAGGGGGACGACTGGTACCAGGTGATGAACCTGGACGTGACGCAGCTGAGCTCGCTGCGCGTGAACTCCTCCCAGCTCGCCGGCGAACTCGCCGGGGCGTTCCAGGACTTCTACGAGCGGGGCAACAAGCTGCGCAATGCGCTGTTCGTGGCCCAGAGTGCGGCCGTCGCGGCGCCGAGTGCCGCACCGAAGCCCGTGGCGGCGGTTACCGCGGGGGCGCCGGCCTACGTCCCGCCGCTCATCAACGCCGTCCCCGCGCCGGTGGTGCCGCGGCGGGCGCTGGTGGAGACCCGCTCGGTCCGCAACCTGCCCGCCGACCCGGCGTCGCGCAAGGCGGTGGCCTGGGCGAGCGGTGCCGCGGCCATGATCATGATCATCATCTGCATCGGGATCGTGCTGTCCATCGTCGCGCCCGTGCGGCGCCTGGTCCGGGCCACCTCCCAGATCGCCGCCGGGAATGATGCCGTGCACGTGCGCAGCGATGGCATCACGGAACTGGACTCCCTGGCGACGGCCTTCAATGCCATGTCCGCGGAACTCACCGCGGCCCGGGCCGCGAGTCGCGACTACCAGGCCGATCTCGAGCGCAAGGTGCAGGAGCGCACGCGCAGCCTTCAGGAATTGTCGGAGCGCGATCCGCTCACGGGCCTGCCGAACCGCCGGCATCTGTTCGCGCTCCTGGATATCGCCATCGAACGGGCCCGCGCCGAGGGACACCTGGTCGGCGTCATGTTCCTCGACATCGACAATTTCAAGTACATCAACGACGGCCTGGGGCACGCCTTCGGCGACAACGTCCTGGTGGCCATGGGACGCCGGCTCGAGGAACTGGCGAGCGCCCGCGGATTCGCGGCCCGGCTCGGGGGCGATGAGTTCACGGTGATCTGGGAACGGGCCCGGGACATCGAAGACATCCGCGCCCTGGGACAGGGCATCGTCGCGGCCTTCCGTGCGCCGCTGCTGGTGGATGGCCGCGAACTGGTGGTCAGCATCAGTGCCGGGGCCTGCGCCTATCCCATCCATGCGCAGCAGGCCGCGGTGCTGCTGGAAGCGGCCGACATGGCGCTGTTCCGGGCCAAGGCGCTGGGCCGCAGCCAGCTGTCGATGTTCACGGCGGACCTGCTGGATGTGGCCGCGGCGAAGTTCGCCACCGAGCAGGGATTGCGCCGGGCGATCGAACGCGGCGAGTTCGAACTGTACTTCCAGCCCGAGGTCCGGGCCGAGACGCTGGAGGTCGGCCTGGTGGAGGCCTTGATCCGCTGGCGCGGGGCGGATGGCCGCATGATCCTGCCCGGAGAATTCCTGGCCGTCGCCGAGGAATCCGGCCTGGGCATCGAAATCGGCGACTGGGTCCTGCGCTCGGCGATCAGCGCGGCCGCGCAGTGGCAGCGCGGGCCCTGGCCCGAGGCGCGGGTCGCCATCAACGTGTCGCCGCGGCAGCTGGCCGATGGCCAGTTCACCGATCGCGTACTCGCGCTGCTCGCCGAATACGACCTGCCGCCCCGCTGCATCGAAATCGAACTGACCGAGTCGGTGCTGCAGACGGGGCCCGCGACGGTCGAAGCCCTCAAGCGCCTGCGCGGCAGCGGCATCGCGGTGGCCCTGGATGACTTCGGCACCGGTTACTCCTCCCTGGCGTCGCTCGAGGTGCTGCCGCTGACGCGCATCAAGCTCGACCGGACGCTCATCCAGGGCGTCGATACCAGTGAGCGCCTGGCGGTGATCGCCAAGGCCATCATCAGCATGTGTCAGGGACTGGGACTCGAGATCACGGCCGAGGGCGTGGAGCGGGCCGAGCAATTCGCGTATCTCATCCGCCACCGCTCGATGTTCATCCAGGGCTATCTGCTGGCAACGCCGGTGTCGCAACAGGAACTGGTGCCGCTGCTGTCCGTCGTCAAAGCCCGCGCCCGGGAGCTGCTGATCACGGCGGGCGCAGCGCCGGCCGGCGCCGGCGCGCTGCCCAGCGCGGGCGCTGAGGAACCGGCACCGGTGGCGACCGGCCTCAGGGCTTAGGGCAGATACGGGCGGCCACTGCTCAGGCGGTGCACGGCGGGTGGGTCACTCGCCGGAAACGACTCGCTCAAGGCCTCATCGAGGCGGTCATCCAGCGATTTCTCGGACTCCGCCTCGTTGCGGCGGTTCGCCGGAGCCGGCGTCGGTTTGGCCTGCTCCTCATCCTTCGGTGCATTGCGAGTCTTGTTGCCCATCCGGTGTCCCTCCGTACGTGTCGGACATCCCCACGAACCGGCAGCTTCGAAGGATTTGAATCCTCCGTCCATCATCAGCGGGTGAGGAGCGGGTGTCGGCTGGGGATTACAGCGGACGCCGCGCCGGGCGCATGTGGGTCCAGAGGACCTGCGCGCTGCCGACGAGGGCCAGAAGCGCACCGTACACCACCCAGTGCCGGTCACCGACCATGAAGCCGACCCTGAACGCGAGGTTCAGGCCCTGCAGCATCCAGACGATCCCCATCAGGATCATGCCGAGGCCGATCACGGAGCTGATGATGCGCATGAGGATGTCGAAGGAGCGCCACATGCCTGCAGGGTAACACCCTCCTACAACGCCTTCTGCAGGCGTCCCACTGCGCTGCAGCAAAAGTGGAGGCAGGATCGGGTCTACCGTTGACCCCGCCGGAGCAGCCCCGTGGCCACGTCAGTGAATACGATCGGATCGGAACCGGATGAGGTGGACGCCTGGGACGCCGAGGACGACAGCACCGAGGCCGTGCTGTCCCGGGTCATCGGCATCCTGGGAATGGCGGGTGCCGTGGCACTCGTCTCGGCAGTCGCGGTCCTGATCGCGACCGCCTGCGCCGTGCGGCCGCTGCTCGATTAGTACCGGTACTCGAGCCGCAGATCGACTTCGCGCTCGGCCTCGAGCCAGTCCTCGGCCTCATGCCCGGCGGAGAAGCCACGGCGCTGCGCCCGGAAGTAGGCGGCGGTGGCAATCAGCTTCTGTCGGTCTTCGGCAGAGATGTAGCGGACCGCGCAGAAATGCAGCGGGTTGAAGTTGCGGGGGGGCATGGCGGTCATAGCAGTAAACCTCAGCGTCGTCCCTTAAAAAGTAGTAAGAAACCTCGTCACTTCCTATCGGGGACCGGCCGACTCGTCTGACAGACAGTTCCGACAGTTGACCGTGTGCTCGGCCATACGCAGCGGGAGAACCATGAAGACAGAAGGCATCGACGGCATCCTCATCGAGACCCACCACTGGGCCAAAACGGTCGCGTTCTGGCAGGACCTGGGATACGAAATCGAATTCGAGAGCGACCATCATTCCGGACGGCTGCGGCATCCGGGTGGAGGCCCCTACGTATTCATCGCCGAGCGGCCCGCGCAGCATGCCCTGCAGGTGGTGCTGGGCCTTGCGGTCCGGGATGCGACGACGTTCCAGCCGCCGCGCTCGGGAACCGTTGCGCGCGAGTTCGAAAGGCAGCACTGGCCGGCGCTGCAGATGCTGCTGGAAGACCCGGACGGGCGACAGCTCGCCGTCGAAGCGCCGTTGACCTCAGGCTGAGGGGGCTGGCAGGAACCGCTCGACCCACTCCGCCGCCGCGAGGCCGCTGTTCCAGGCGCCATGGGCCGTCGAGAAGTCCTCGGGCGAGCAGGCCTCTCCCGCGAAGCACAGCCGCTCGTTCACCGGCCGCGCGAGCACCCCGCGGGCATCGGCGTGCCCCGGCAGGGCATGGCTGTAGGAACCGCCGATGGTCGCCTCCCGCTGCCATTGCGTGACGGTGATCAGTCCCAGGCCACGGGCAAAATCCGCACCGAGGAGCTTGCGCAGTTCGGCAGTCACGAACGCAAAGGCGGCGTCGGGTCCGGCCTGCTCCAGCGCACGGGCATTGGCGCCGCCCAGGAAGCACTCGATCACGGGCAGTCCGAAGGGACGCAGGTAATAGCTGCCGGTGGCGGCGCTGTCGGCGCGGCCCAGGAGGTGCGATTCGGCAGGCACGGCGTCGACGTCCGCCAGGGACAGGAACACCTTGTCGGCCAGGCCCAGGGGCAGGCGCGATGCCGCCTGCAGATGATCATCGATCGGCGGCGTGAAGCGGATCCGGCCCCGGGCCAGCACGGCGGTCGAGACGGCAACGACCACGGCGCGCGCGTGGATCGTGCCGCGGCTCGTTTCCAGCGCGACATCACTGCCGAGGGAGATCGATGTGACCGTGGTATCGAGCGACCGGGGCACGGCTGCGCCCTGGGCAACGATGAACGCACCGTAGCCGCTGGGCAGGCGCCAGTTGTCATCGGTGGAGGCATCCTCATAGGCGAGGTAATCGCGCACCGAGAGCCGGTCGAGTTCGGCGCCATTGATGAAGCTGCTCAGGCCGTCCAGGAAGGGGCGCCAGCGGTCCTCGCGCGGGAGGGCATCGCCGACGCAGTCACTGGCGGGGGGCGCCTGGTGCAGTCGCTCGTCCAGGTGACGGAAGGCCGCCCACGCCGCGTGCTGCGCCTCGGGCGGAAAATGGATGTTGTGGAACTGGCGCTGCCAGGCGCTTGCGCGCCGATCCAGGCTCTGCCCCTGCGCCTCGGCCAGCGCCGCGAGCGGATTGCGCTTCGCCGAATGCATCCAGCCGCACCCCAGGTCCAGATCCAGGCCATTGAAGGAGCCCGTGCGGGCCCGACCTCCGGCACGCGGCAATGCCTCGATCAGCAATGCCGAGCGCCTGAGCTCGCTCAGGCGCCGTCCGGCGGCAATCCCCGCCGCTCCGGCGCCCACGATGGCCACGTCCACCCGGTCACTCATGCCCGTATCATACGAAAAAGGGGAATGGCCAAATGCATGACGGACCGCTGAATCTCGACCAGGTGGTCAATGGCACGCTCGAGCACTACCAGGAGCGTGCGGCGGACTTTCGTGCCGGCACGCGCGACCACGATGTCAGCCAGAACATCCAGGCGCTGCTGCGGCACATACGGGCAAGCGCGCCCTACACGATCCTCGACTTCGGTTGCGGCCCCGGCCGGGATCTCAAGACCTTCACCGGCATGGGCCATATCGCCGTCGGCCTGGAGGGCACTCCGGCATTCGTCGCCATGGCGCGGGAGGATTGCGGATGCGAGGTGTGGCAGCAGGACTTCCTGAAGCTGGCCCTGCCGCCGGAACACTTCGACGGTATCTTCGCCAATGCCTCGCTGTTTCACGTGCCCAGCCAGGAGCTGCCGCGCGTCCTTCGGGAGTTGTACGCGACGCTCAAGCCGCGCGGTGTGCTGTTCAGTTCCAATCCCCGCGGCAACAACGAAGAAGGCTGGAACCGGGGTCGCTATGGCGCCTACCACGATTACGAAGCCTGGCAGCGGTATGTGACGGGCGCGGGCTTCGAGGCGAT
>Ga0335075_10004142_pt1 | contig 22738 bp, 22 predicted proteins | sample Lox_Sample_24_FD_206723 | JGI IMG/M metagenome (GOLD analysis project Ga0335075, IMG submission 206723) | Soil microbial communities from Loxahatchee National Wildlife Refuge, Florida, United States - Lox_Sample_2.4 | ecosystem: Environmental > Terrestrial > Soil > Wetlands | place: USA...
CGCGATGCGGCGGCCCCTCCACCATGCTGCGCATGGTTCCCCTCCCCTCAAGGGGAGGAGGATCTAGAACGCCAAAAAGTAGATCAGCGCGATGTTCACGATCAGCAGCGGCACCGCGGTGCCGATCTGCGCCTTGATCACCCCGTTCTTGTCCTTGAGCTCCAGCAAGGCGGCCGGCACCATGTTGAAGTTCGCGGCCATGGGGGTCAGCAGCGTCCCGCAGAAGCCGGCCAGCATCCCGATCGCGCCGATCACCGCCGGGTCGCCGCCATAATTCTGCATCAGCAGCGGGACGCCGATCGCCGCCGCCATCACCGGGAAGGCGGCGAAGGCGTTGCCCATGATCATCGTGAAGGCGGCCATGCCGAGCCCGAAGACCAGGACGGTGAGGAAGATATTGCCCTCGGGGATCGCCGCCCGCGTGCTCTCGCCGACGATCGTACCCACTCCCGCCGCCGCGAAGACGACGCCGAGCGCCGCGAGCATCTGCGGCAGCACCGCCGCCCAGCCGATCGCATCGATCAGCCGGCGCCCCTCCTCGAGCGGCGCGATCACCGGCGGCCGCAGCCAGGCGAACAGGACGAGCAAGGCGAGCAGCACGCCGAGCGCGAGGAAGACGTAGGTCTCCTTCTTCGCCTCGAACCAGCCGAAGGTGGCGAGATCGGTGTAATTGTAGGCCAGGGTCCCAGCGAGCGCGACGAAGGGGATGATGAGCGCGGGCAGGAACAGCTTGTTGCCGCGCAGCTCGGCGAAGGCCTTGCGCTCGACGTCGCTGGTCGTCTTCGGCTGGCCGCGGCCCATGAAGCCGAAGCCGGCGATGCCGACCATGCCGAGCACGATCAGCCCGTTCGCATAATCGGTGAAGTGCGAGCCGCCGATCAGGCTGGTCGCCATCAGCCCCCAGAAGAGCGCGTTGCCGAAGCGCTTGCGGTTGCTCGTGTCGAACAGGCTGAGCAAAGCCCAGCCCGCGAACACCGCGCCGGTCAGGATGTAGAGATGCTCCATCCGGATCATGGCGGCGGCCTCTTCGCGATCCTGCGATCGAAGATCAGCAGCCGGGCGCCATGGATCAGGAAGGCGGCGATGGCGGTCGGGATCGCCCAGAGCGCGAGCTCCAGCGGCGCCAGATTATAGCCGTAGGTGGCGAGCGTCGACTGGATCAGGATGATCGAGCCGATCGCGATGAAGATGTCCTCGCCGAAGAACAGGCCGACATTGTCGGTCGCGGCCGCATAGGCCTTCACCTGTTCCTCGGTCTCCTCGTCGAGCGGGCCGCCGCTCCGCTCCTCGGCGGCCGCCGTCGCCATCGGCGCCACGAGCGGCCGCACGGTCTGCGGATGGCCGGCGACGGAGGTGAGGCCGAGCGCCGCCGTCCCCTGCCGCACCACCAGGTAGATGAGCAGCAGCCGGCCCGCCGTCGCCGCCTTGATCTTCCGGATCGCCATGGCCGCGCGCTGCTGCAGGCCGTAGCGTTCGAGCAGGCCGATCACCGGCAGCACGATCCAGACGATGGCGATGATGCGGTTGTCGGTGAAGGCCTTGCCGAACAGGGCAATCACCGCACCTAGGTCCATGCCGGCGAGCACGCCGGTGGCCAGCGCGGCGACGGTTACGACGAGCATGGGATTGAGCTTCAGCCAGAAGCCAAGGACGACGATCAGGATACCGGCGAGGGGGAGGTAATGGGCCACGATTTAAATCCTCCCCTTCAGGGGAGGGGGACCATGCAAAGCATGGTGGAGAGGCCGCGGCGGTGAAACCGTCGCGGTGCGGCGGCCCCTCCACCGCATTACATGCGGTCCCCCTCCCCCGCTGGGGGAGGATTGTTCAAACCTCGCCATAACCCCCTCCCCCCGGCGTCTCGATCTCGAAGGCATCGCCCGCCGCCATCGCCGCAGACGCCGTCGCGCCCAGCACTTCCTCCGACCCGTCCGCGCGAACCACCCGATTCACGCCGGCCGCCGCGTCGCCGCCGCCCGCAAGCCCCCGCGGCGCCACCCGCCGCCGGTTGGCGAGCATTCCCGCCTGCATCTCCTCCAGGAACCGCACCCGCCGCACCACGCCGTCGCCGCCGCGTTGCGCGCCCCCGCCGCCGGAGCCACGCCGCACCGCGAACCGCTCCAGCACCACCGGGAAGCGAGTCTCCAGCACCTCCGGATCGGTCAGCCGGCTGTTGGTCATATGCGTCTGCACCGCGCTCGCCCCGTCGAAGCCCGGGCCGGCCCCGGCGCCGCCCGCGATCGTCTCATAATATTGATAGCGCGCATTGCCGAAGGTGAAATTGTTCATCGTCCCCTGGCTGGGCGCCAGCGCGCCGGTCGCCGCCAGCAGGCAGTCGGTCACGACCTGGCTCGTCTCCACATTCCCCGCCACCACCGCGGCGGGATAATGCGGGTTCAGCATCGAGCCTTCCGGCACCCTAAGCGTGATCGGCCGCATGCAGCCGTCGTTGAGCGGGATCGGATCGTCGACCAGGGTGCGGAACACGTAGAGCGTCGCCGCCCGGCAGATCGAATAAGGCGCGTTGAAATTGTCGACCAGCTGCGCGCTGGTCCCGGCGAAATCCACCACCGCCGACCGCGCCTCCCGGTCCACGACGATGGACACGGACACGGTGGCGCCATTGTCCATCTCGTAGCTGAAGGCCCCATCCTGCAGCCGCCCGATCAGCCGCCGCACCGCCGCCTCGGCATAGGCCATGACATGCGCCATATAGGCGTCGATCGCCGCCCGCCCATAGTCCCCCGCCACCCGCTTCAGCTCGTTGGCGCCGCGTTGGCAGGCCGCGATCTGCGCCTTCAGGTCGGCGATGTTCCGGTCGGGATTGCGCGCCGGCCAGTCGCCCGAGGCCAGCAGCGCCCGCATCTCGCTCTCCAGGAACCGCCCCGCATCGACGAGCAGGACATTGTCGATCAGCACCCCCTCCTCGTGCACCGTCCGGCTGTCCGGCGGCATCGAGCCCGGCGCGATCCCGCCGATATCGGCATGATGTCCCCGCGCCGCCACGAACCAGGCCGGCGCCGGATCGCCGTCGTCCGCGAAGACCGGCATGATCACGGTGATGTCCGGCAGATGCGTGCCGCCGCGATAGGGCGCGTTCAGCACGTAGACGTCGCCCGGTTTCATGCCCCGCCCGTCGCGCGCCTCGCCCCGCGCCACGATGATCGTCCTGATGCTGTCGCCCATCGAGCCGAGATGGACCGGAATGTGCGGCGCATTGGCGATCAGGTCGCCCGCCGCGTCGAACAAAGCGCAGGAGAAATCCAGCCGCTCCTTGATGTTCACCGACGAGGCCGTGTTCTGCAGCGCCACCCCCATCTCCTCGGCGATCGCCATGAAGAGATTGGCCATGACCTCGAGCATCACCGGGTCGGCCTCGGCCGAGGCGGTCGCGGCGGCGCGCGGGACGGCACGGGTGAGGATGAGGTTCTCGCGCGCGTCCACGGCGGCGCGCCAGCCGGGCTCGACGACGGTGGTCTGGGACGGATCGATGATCAAAGCGGGGCCGGTGACGGTATCGCCGGGCTCCAGAGAGGCGCGGTCATAAAGCTCCTCCCCGGTACGGGGAGGGGGACCATCCGAAGGATGGTGGAGGGGGCCCTCCGCTTGCGCCTGGGACCCCTCCACCGGCTTCGCCGGTCCCCCTCCCCGTGCCGGGGAGGAGCTACGAGCCTCCACCACCGCCGTCTCGACCACCACCGCCGTCTCCGGCGCCGTGAACCCGAAACGCTGCAGATGCGCCGCCTCGAAGTCAGTGCGCATCTCCCCGGAGACCGGCACCTCCAGCGCCGTATCGCTCCCCTCGTAGCGCAACGCCGCCCGCCGCAGCACCTCGGGAGTCTCCACCCCCTGCGCCGCCAGCGCCGCCACCGCCTCGCCCTCCAGTTCGGCCATGGCCGTATCCAGATCCCCGCCGCCCAGCGACCGCTGCCGAAGCTCCACCAGATCGGCCAGTCCCATGCCGTAGGCGCTGAGCACCCCAGCAAGCGGATGAATCATCACCGTCCCGATCCCCAGGGCGTCCGCGACCAGGCAGGCATGCTGCCCACCCGCGCCGCCGAAACATTGCAGCGCATAGCGGGTCACGTCATGGCCGCGCGCGATCGAGATCTGCTTGATCGCATTGGCCATATTGTCGACCGCGATCCGCACAAAGCCCTCGGCCACTTCTCGCGGCGATTTCGCGACCCGTTCGGCAATCTCCGCGCAGCGCGCCAGCGATGCCTCCGCGTCGATCGCCCGGTCCCCGTCCGGTCCGAACACATGCGGGAAATGCTCCGCCCGGATCTTGCCGAGCACGACGTTGCAGTCGGTGACGGTCAGTGGCCCGCCGCGCCGGTAGCAGGCCGGCCCCGGCACCGCCCCCGCGCTCTCCGGCCCGACCCGGAAACGCTGCCCGTCATAGACGCAGACCGAGCCCCCGCCCGCCGCCACCGTATGGATCTCCAGCATCGGCGCGCGCACCCGCACTCCCGCCACCGCCCGCTCGCTGGTCCGCTCGTAAACGCCCGCATAATGGGAGACGTCGGTCGAGGTCCCGCCCATGTCGAAGCCGATCACATGCTCGAACCCGGCCTCCGCCGCGGTCTTCGCCATGCCGACGATCCCGCCCGCCGGCCCGGAGAGGATCGCGTCCTTCCCCCGGAAGCGGCCGGCATCGGTGAGCCCACCGTTCGACTGCATGAAGAAGAGGCGCGAGTCCTGGTTGCTTTCGGGGCCGCTCAGCCCCGCCACCACCTTGTCGACATAAAGCCGCAGCACCGGCGACAGATAGGCATCCACCACCGCAGTGTCGCCGCGCCCGATCAGCTTGATCAGCGGCTCCACCTCGTGGCTCGCCGAGACCTGGGTGAAGCCGATCCCGCGCGCCATCGCCGCCAGCCTCGCCTCATGCGCCGTCCAGCGCCAGCCGTGCATCAGCACGATCGCCAGCGCGCGATAGCCCGCATCATAGGCCGCCTGCAGCCCGGCCCGCGCCGCAGCCTCGTCCAGCGGCCTCAGCACCTCGCCGGACGCGGTGACGCGCTCGTCCACCTCCACCACCCGGCCGTAGAGCGGCGCCGGGAGCACGATCCGCCGCGCGAAAATATCCGGCCGCGCCTGGTAGCCGATCCGGAGCGCGTCCCCGAGCCCGGCGGTGATCGCCAGCGCCACCTGCTCGCCCTTGCGCTCGAGCAAGGCGTTGGTCGCCACCGTCGTCCCCATCCGCACCGCGCCCACCGCGCCGCCGCCGGCTATCTCCCTGATCCCGTGCACGGCCGCGTCCGCATAGCGCTCGGGATTTTCGGACAGATATTTCCGTACGATCCGCGTCCCGTCCGGCGCGAAGGCTACGATGTCGGTAAAGGTGCCGCCGCGGTCGATCGAGAAGGTCCAGGCGCCGGAGTCCATCCCCGGGCGGTAGCATCGGCGGCGGAAGCGGGAAAGCGCGCCCGCGCGGGAACCGGACGGCGGATCGGTCTTTGAGCGCGCAATGGGGAAACGCGCGCCTGCCTATATCCGATGGACGCGGATCGCGTCGGCCACCTGGAAGGATGCGGGCGAGGACAATCTGTCGCTGGTCGCGGCGGGCGTCGCCTTCTACGCCTTCCTCGCCTTCGTGCCGTTGCTGACCGCTCTGGTGCTCAGCTACGGCCTGTTCGCCGACCCGCGCACGGTGGCGCGCGACATCGGCGACCTCGCCGAAATCCTCCCCGCCAGCGCCGCCGCCATTGCCGGCGACCAGCTGGAGGCGATGACCCGGACCAGCGACGGCAAGACGGGCCTCGCCTTGCTCGTCGCGCTCGGCATCGCCGTTTACGGCGCCAGCAAGGCGGCCGAGGCGATCATGACCGCGCTCAACATCGTCTTCGAGGTCGGCGAATGCCGCGGCTTCCTCGGCCGCCTGCTGACCGCTCTGGGCATGACCGCCGGCGCCGTGCTCCTGCTGCTGCTCGCCGTGGTCACCGTATCGGTGCTGGGCTTCCTCGAACGCCTGCTGCCCGGCCTCGGCGGGTTCACGGAAGTGTTGCTGCGCCTGCTCTTCATCGCCGGCGCCGGCGCCGCTGTGATGCTGATGCTCTCCCTGGTCTATCGCTACGTACCCTGCCGGCCCCGCGCGGCGTGGCGCTGGATCACGCCGGGCTCGGTCCTCGCCACCCTGGCCTGGCTCTGCCTGACCGCCGGCTTCGGCCTCTACGTCGCCAATTTCGGCAATTACAACGCGACCTACGGCTCGCTCGGCGCGGTCATCGCCTTCCTCACCTGGCTCTATCTCACCGCCTATATCATCCTGCTCGGGGCAGAGCTGAACGCGATCATCGAGCTGGACGGCGCCGCCCAGGCGGACAAAGCGCCAAAGCCCGCTTGACCCCGCCCGCCGCTTGCCCCAGCCCTCCCGCCATGGCGAAGAAGAAAGACGAATCCCCCGCCCCGCCGCCGACCAAAGCGACGCAGCCCGGCCTCCCGCTCGGCGACGACCCGTCGCCGGACGACGCGCCCGCACCGGAGAAGGTCCCGGACCCCGATTGGTATGTCGGCGAGGTCGACGAGGCCGAGGACTGGCCCGACCGCGACCGGGATCCGGACCGGCCGCTCGACGCGGGCGATTTCCACACGATCGCGCAGAAGCAGATCCTCAACGCGGTCTTCGCAATCCTGTCCGACACCAAGATGGACTGGAACCTGGTCGAGCCCTTCTACGCGGCGGCGCGCGACGTCCTGCTCGGCGACATCGAGGAGACCGCCCAGGTCCGCCTGCACAATGTGCAGCAAAGCGAGGACGGGTCTTGGGTGGAGGCCGACGAGGCCTATCTCGGCATTTCGGTCAGCGACCGCGACCGGGGCGACGAATGGCTGTCCGACACGCGCTGGCTGTCGGAGATCGCCATCGCGGAAGACGATCCGGAGCAGGTGCGCGCCATCGTCCGCGCGCTCGAGCGCAGTATCGCCAAGATCAACGCCTGGCTCGAGGAACGGGGCGGCCCGGCAAGCCCGGCCGCCCCGCGACGCTGAGCCCGGCTCAGACCTCGATCTCGTCCTCGCCGTCGACCGGTTCGTAGACGGCATCCTCGGCCATCGCGGTCTCGATCGTGTCGTTGGTCATGGCCTCGTCGGCGGCCGCCATCCGGACGCCGGCGTCGCCGGCGAAACCGCCGGTCGGCTGCGTCCAGGCGGCGAGGCGCTGGGGCACGCCCGGCTCGTAGAGCTGGATGCACGCATCGTCGCCCGGGCCCGGACGGCAGGCGGGGTAGTTCTGCGCGGCCGGACGCGGGCTGAGATCGGCCGCGGCGATGTCGACATGCTCGTCGGGGCCGCCGACGCCATTTTCGATCGGCACCGGCGCCTCGTCGAGGGCAATGGTCTCATAGGCGGCCGGCTCCAGCTCGGCCACCGCCGCTTCCGTCGCGGGCTCGGCCGCCGCCGCGTCGACATCGGCCTCGACCTCGGCCAGTTCCTCGTCGCTCTGGGCCGCCTCGTGGCTCATCGCGGCCGCCTTCACATCGTCGCCGGTTTCGAACGAGGCCTTGGCCGGGGACCAGGCCACGGGCTCGGCACTTCCCCACCAGGTCGTGGTGGCCGGCTGCAACTGAGCGCCGCCGTCGGCGACATGGGCGACATGGGTCACCGCCGCCGTGCCGGTGACGTAATGGGGATCCTTGTCCACCCAGGCGCCCGTGGGGGCGGTCGACATCGGCATGGCATAGGCCGAGGTGCCGAAGAGCAGCGCGACGGCCGCGATCGGAAGAGTTTTCATCTTGAGCTCCGCATCTCGCCGGCGCCTGCGGGCAGCCGACATCAAGCCCCCACGCCTGACATCGAAGACAACCGGCAAGCCCGCGGCTTCTTTCCCTTGCGCGGCTCGGCCCGCCCCGGCGCCGACGCGGCCCGGCGTACCGGTTCGGCAACGACCGGCGGTTCCGGCTCAGCGCCTCCGGCCGGACCGTTGGAGGCAGCGGTCGGTCACCGTCGCCGAGCAGGCGGGATAGGCGCCGTCCTCGAGCGGCCCGCCTTCGCCCCGGAAGCGGGTCATGTCGGCGGCGGACTGCGCGCCGGCGGGCTCGGTGAGGCCCGGCAGATAGACATTGTCGTCCCGCCCCGCCTGGACGATCCGCGCATCGGCCCGCGGCCGCACGGTGAGATCGAGATCCGGATCGCCGCCCGCCGCGACGCGCTGCTGCCGTTGGGCGAGCGCGGGCGCGGTGGCGAGCAGGGCGCAGGCCGCGAAGGCAATGAACTTCATGGCACTCTCCTGTCGACGTTACGCAACAGGAACGACGCGTGCGCCGCTTCTATCCCCGCCGCGGCTCGGCCCGTCAGAAGTTCCCGTCGATCCGCCGCACATAGCCGCCCGCGCCCGGCGCGAAGCCCGCGGCGGTCAGCCGTTGGATGGTGACGGGATCGGTGGGGCGGACGATCACCTCGGCCCGCCAGCGCCCGCTCGCCTCGATGCTGATATTGACCTGCTCCATGCCGGACTGGCCGGCGAGCGGCAGCTGCACCGCGCCGCCCTGGCAGCGCACCGCGCCGCTCAGCCCGGAGGGCAGGGCCAGCCCCGCCACGTCCGCGGCCAGGCCGGCGCGCACCTGACCCTCGGCGCTCTCGCACTGGCCGCCCTCGAAATGGACGCTGACGTCGGTGAGGTCGAGCGTGGCGATGGGCAACGGCCCGAACAGCGCGCCGGTCCTGAGCTGCCCGGTCAGATCCTCGAGCCCGAAGCTGTGCCGGGTCACCAGCACGGCGCCGTCGAAGGCGCCGCCCGATTCCGCGTCGCGGTGCAGCGACAGCCGCGCCCGGCCGAGGAAGAGCGGCAGCACGTTCAGGCGCGCGTCGATGTCGCCGAGGATCACCGGCCCGAATTGCGCCTCGCGCAGCCGGCCGAACCAGAGGCTTCCCTCCGCCTCGCGCGCCGCCAGCCCCTTGCCGCCCATGTCGAACCAGCCGGCCGCGAGCCGGAGCGGCAGCAGCGCCAGCAGGGTCAGGGCCAGGGCCGCGAGGAAGAAGACGATGCGCCGCAGCGGCAGGCGGAAGCGCATCAGCGGCCTCCCCTGCGCAGGGTGAGCTCGGCGGCGATGGTGCGGTCGCTGTTGGCGCGCGCCGTCAGCCGCTCCACGCGCAGCCCGCTCTGCTCCAGCCGGGCGACCCAGCCGAACAGGGCCTGCGGCCGCGCCGCGTCCACCGCGACGCCCGCGCGGTCGGCGCCCTGGCTGGTGATCCGCGCATTGGCGAAGCCCGCCTCGTTGGCGGTGCGGGCGACGAGGGCGTCGACCGGCCCGGCCGCCGGCGCGCCCGGCGCGGCGCCAGGGGTCGCCCGCGCCCGCGCATCGCCGAGCGCCACCAGAGCGGCGGCATGGCGGGTCTTCGCCGCGTCCAGCCCGTCGAGCAACGGCCGCACCACCAGCAGCCAGCCGAGCACGATCGCGGCGAGGCCGAGCATCACCTGGATCAGCCTCTGCTCGCGCAGGCTCCGTTCGCGCCACCAGCTCATGACGGCCTCAGCAGCAATTCGGCGGTCGCGCGCGCGCCCTGCGGCTGGGCGCTGCCCTCCTGCACCTGCAATCCGCCCGTCTCGATCTGCCGGCGCAGGGCCTGCAGCGTCGCCGGCGTGTCGCCGGTGACGGTGGCGACGAGCGTGCCATCGGCGCGATAGTCGAGCCGGACCAGTTCGACGTTCGGCACCGCCTGGATGGACGCGAACAGGACGGCGGCGAGCGGCGTGAAGCGCGGCCCGGCCTCGGCGCCGGCCGGGCGGCCGGTCGCGGCGGCCGCCTCCTCGATCGCGCGCGCCGCCGAGGAATAGCGCATGGTCTGGACGAGCAGCACGACGAGGCTGAGCACGGCCAGCGCCAGCACCAGCCAGCCGACCCGCCGCGCGCTCGACGCGTCCACCTTCCACTGCCGCCGCCGCGCCCAGGCGCCCTGGCGCAGGTTCAGCGCCGGCGGCGTCAGGGCGGCCGTCAGGCCCGCCTCATAGTCCGCCTCGGCCACCACCCGCACCGGCGCCTCGCCGATCAGCAGGTCCGCGATCTCCGGCTCGACGCCGAACGCGGCCGCCTGACCGCGATAGTCGGGCACCGCGCCCGCATCGCGGCGCGCCAGCCCCTCTTCCGGCGGCAACAGCAGCAGGGGCGTCGGCACGATCAGGTCCGGATCGCCCGCCGTCCAGTCCGCCATCAGCGCATTGGGCACCAGCGCCACCGGGGTCAGGCCCCGCTCCGCCAGCCCCACCGCGACATGCATGTCGCCGAGCCCCTCGGCGCTGGCATCGGCCAGCATCAGTTTCGCCGCCGCCGCCGCCTGCGCCTGGGCGAGGTCCGGCGCCAGCTCCAGCCAGTGGATCGTCACCGCCGCGCCCGGCACGGCGAGCGCCGTGCGAGTCCCCGCGGGCAGCTCCGCCAGCACCTCGTCCGGCCCGCCGCGCACGGCGACGGCGCCGCCGTCCAGCAGCAGCCAGCCCCCGCCCGCATCGCGCAGGAGGATGGGGGAAGGATCAGTTGCCGCTGATGTCGGCATCTGTTCCGCTGCCGCCCTCGCGGCCGTCGGCGCCAAGGCTGCTGATCGCATAAGGCTGCCCGTTCCGCCCCGGCGCCTGATAGCGATAGGGCCGGTCCCAGGGGTCGTTGGACACGCGCCGCAGATAGGGCTGCAGCGCCGCCAGCCCCTCCTCCGTCGTCGGATAGCGGCGATTGTCCAGATAATAACGCTGCACCGCCTGGTCGATCATCTGGATGTCGGCCTTGGCCTTGGTCTCCGAAGCGGTGTCGAGCGCCGGCACGACGTTGATGATCACCACCGTGGCGAGCAGCCCGATGATCACGATCACCACCATCAGCTCGACCAGGGTGAAGCCGGATTCCCTCTTCTTGATCCTCCCCCGTTGGGAGAGGGGGACCGCGCGGAGCGCGGTGGAGGGGCGCGGCGGTTCACCGCCGCGTTGCGGCGGCCCCTCCACCATGCTGCGCCTGGTCCCCCTCCCCTGAAGGGGAGGAGTGGGGGAACGGAAAAGCGGACAGGTCATCATTGGTAGCCACCAGCCAGAGTATCGAGTTGCAGGATCGGGAGCAGGATCGACAGCACTATCAGGGCGACGACCGCGCCCATGACGATGATGATCGCCGGCTCCAGCAGGGAAAGCGCGGTCGTGGTGAAGGCGTCGAACTCGCGCTCCAGATAATCCGCCGCGCGCTCCAGCATCACGTCCAGCTTCCCGGACGCCTCCCCGGACGCGGCGAGATAGACGAGCAAGGGCGGGAAGATGCCGGCCTTGCGCAGGGCGCCCGAGAGGCTGCCGCCGGTCCGCACCGTCTCGGCGATGTCGGCGGAGGCCTGGCGAAGCACGCGGTTGTGCACCGTCGAGGTGGTGAGCTTCAGCCCCTCCAGCAGAGGCAGCCGGCTCGCCACCATGGTCGAGAGCGTGCGCGCCATCCGCGCCGCATGGAGGTCGCGGATCAGCCGGCCGAGCAAAGGCAGGCGCAGCACGAAGCGATCGAACTTCATGCGGATGCCCTCGTCCTTCAGCGCCCTCAGCCAGAGGAAGATGCCGAGCCCGAGGCCGAGCAGCAGCGCCCACCACCAGGCGGCGAGGAAGTTGGAAATGCCGATCACCATCCGGGTCAGGAACGGCAATTGCTGGCCGACATCCTGGAACTGCTCGACGACCTTCGGCACGACGAAGATCATCAGGGCGAAGACCACGAAGGCGGCCACGAAGGCGAGGATCGTCGGATAAGCGAGCGTGGACAGCACCTTGCCGCGCACCTGCGCCTGCCGCTCCATCAGGTTCGCCAGCCGCTCCAGGATCTGCGGCAGCGTGCCGGACGCCTCGCCCGCGGCGACCATCGCGCGGTAAAGCGGCGGGAAGCTGCCGCCCTCGCGGCCCATGGCGTCGGAGAGCCTGAGGCCCTCGACCACGCCGGCATGGACGTTGGTGAGGACGCGCCTGACCTCCTCGCGCTCCGCCTGGTGCGAGATGGTGCGCAGCGCCTCCTCGAGCGGGCTCACCGTGACCAGGGTCGCGAGCTGGCGGGTGAACAGGGTGACCTGCTTCACGCCCATCTTTTTGCGCGAGAGCAGGCCGGCCCGCGAGACGAGCGGCGCCCCCGCCCCCTCGGCCGCCGGCTCGAGCTTCACCACATAGAGCTTGCGCTGGACGAGCTGGTCGCGCGCCGCCTCCGTGCTGTCCGCGCGCACCTGCCCGCGCTTCTCGCGCCCGGCCGTGTCCAGGCCGACATAGGCGAAATCAGGCATCGGCCGCCTCGTGCCGCGACACGCGCACCGCTTCCCCCGGGCTGGTCACGCCCTCGCGGACCAGCCGCCGCGCCGCCTCGGTCAAGGTGTCGCTGCCCCTGAAGGCATGGGCCGCGATCGCGCCCTCGTCGGCGCCCGCGTTGATCAGCCGCCTGATCTCCTCGTCGACCCGCGCCGCCTCGAACAGGCCGATCCGGCCCTTATAGCCGCTCTTGCCGCACGCCGGGCAGCCTCTGGGCTCGTAGACGATCGTCCCCGCCTTGATGCCCAGCAAAGCCTGCAGGCTCGGGCTCGCCTCCACCGGCTGCCGGCACTCCGCGCAGAGCCGCCGCACCAGCCGCTGGGCCAGCACCGCGCGCAGGGTCGAGGCGATCAGGAAGGGCTCCACCTTCATGTCGCGCAGGCGGGTGATCGCGCCGATCGCGTCGTTGGTGTGCACGGTCGAGAGCACGAGGTGGCCGGTCAGCGCCGCCTGCACGGCGATGTCCGCCGTCTCCCGGTCGCGGATCTCGCCGACCATGACCACGTCCGGATCCTGCCTGAGGATCGCGCGCAGCCCGGTCGCGAAGGTCAGCCCGACCTGCGGGTTGATCTGGGTCTGGCCGACCCCGTCCACCGCATATTCGACCGGATCCTCGACGGTGAGGATGTTGCGGCTGCCGTCGTTGAGCAGTTTGAGCCCGGCATAGAGCGTCGTCGTCTTGCCCGAGCCGGTCGGCCCGGTGACGAGCACGATCCCGTTCGGCTCGGCGAGCGCCGCGCGCAGCAATTTGTCCGCGGCCTCGGTCATGCCGAGCATTTCCAGGTCGATGCCCGCATTGTCCTTGTCGAGGATGCGCAGCACCACCCGCTCGCCCGCCCGGCTCGGCAGAGTGGAGACGCGCACGTCGATCAATTTGCCGCCGAGCGTCAGCCCGATGCGCCCGTCCTGCGGCAGCCGCCGCTCGGCGATGTCGAGCCGGGCCATGACTTTGATCCGGCTGACCACCACCGGCGCGACGTGCGGCGGCATGCGCAGGGTCTCGCGCAGCACGCCGTCCATGCGCATCCGAACGACCAGGCCCGTCTCATAGGGCTCGATATGAATGTCCGATACGCCCTGCCGAGCCGCGTCGGCGATGATGCCGTTGATCAGCCGGATCGCGGGCGCGTCGTCGGACGTGTCGAGCAGGTCCTCCGCGCTCGGCAAGGCCGCCGCGAGATGGCCGAGATCGCCGTCGAACCCCAGCGAGCCCGCCGCGTCCGCCGCCGCCTCGGTGCCCGAGGAATAGAAATCGGAGAGCAACCGGTCGAAGGCCGGCGCGTCCACCTGGTGCACCCCGAAAGGCCGGGCGAGGAACCGCCGAAGCTCGATCAGCGCCTTGGGGTCCGCCCCCTCCCGCATCGCGACGTCCAGCTTCCCCTCCGCCTCCCCGGTGGGCAGCAGGCCGTGCCGCCGCGCGAAGCCGTAGGGCACGCGCGCGAGCGGGGTGCCGTCCTCGGCGAGCGGCGTGTCGGCGACGACCGCCGCATTCTCGGCGTCGCCGCGGGCGATCTTCATTGCGGCAAGGCCCGGAAGGCCGGGGCCTCCCGCGGCGCCAGCTCGTCGGCCGTCGCGGGCGCGGCGGGCGGCGGCGCCACCACCTGGTCGCCCGCCTGCGGCGCCTCGGGCGCGACCGGCGGCGTGGTGCCCAGATAGTCGCGCACCACCTCGTCCAGCGTCGGCTCGCGGTTCGGCGTGGCGATGATCTGGTGGCCGCGCACATAATTGTAGCGCCGCGCGCTCATCAGCCGCGTGTCCTCCGCCGTGCGCATGACCGTCGCCCGGATGAACACCATCAAATTGGTCCGCGCCCGGGCGCGGCCGCGCGAGCGGAACAGGTTGCCGAGCACCGGAATGTCGCCGAGCAAAGGCACGCGCTGCAGCGTGCGCCGGTCGTTGTCGTCGAGCAGGCCGCCGATGCCGACGATCTCGCCCTCGTCCACGGTGATCGTGTTCTGCAGCTCGCGCTTGTTGAGGATGAGGTCGGAGAAGCTGGAAGAGACCGGCCCGGCGATCGAGCTGACCTCGATGCGGAGGTTCAGCTTGATCGTGCCGCCGGCGTTGATCTGCGGCGTCACCTCCAGCGTCACGCCGACATTCTGGCGCTGCACGGTGCGGAAGGTGTTGTCGAAATTGGGGGAGAGCGCCTCGCCCGTGGTGATCGGGATCTCCTGGCCGACCAGGAAATAGGCCTCCTGATTGTCCAGCGTCATCGTCGACGGCGTCGAGAGGATGTTCGACTGGTTGTCGGAGCGGACCGCGTTCACGATCGCGCCGAAGATCGCGTTGCCGCTCTGGATCGCGCCGCCGAGCACGCCGCCGTTGATCTGCGCCAGCTGCGCCGCCGCCGCCTCGATCAGGTCGGAGCCGGTGCCGGTCGTGGTGGTGGTCGTGGAGCCGCTGCCGGTGTTGACCGTGGTCGTGGTCCCGCCCAGCTCGCGCGCCGCGATCGCCCCGGCGATGGTGCCGATATTGGGCACGGCGTTGGAATAATTGGTGATCGCGAAGGGGATGTTCGAGCCGCGCAGGCCCGAGAGGAAGAGCTGGACGCCGAGCTGCTGCGCCGCCGTGTCGCCGATCTCGACGATGATCGCCTCGACCAGCACCTGCTGGCGGCGCACGTCGAGCTGGCGGACGACCTCGCCGAGCGTGCGCTGCACGTCGGGCGCGGCGGAGATGACGATCGCGTTGGCGCCCTCGAAGCGGGTGACCACCGCATTGCGCTGGCCGACCGTCTGCATCGCCCCGCTCGGCGCCGCGGCCGCCTGGGCGGCGACCGGCGCGGGCGCGGAGGGCTGCGGCGCGTTGGCCGCCGCAGGGCCGCCCGTCGTCGAGCCGGTCGTGCTCGGCCGCCGCCCGCGCGAGGGCTGCTGCGGCGTCGGCTGGGTCGGGGTCTGGCCGAGCAGGGTCTGCAGCACGGGCAGCAATTGCTCGGCATCGGCATGCTGCAGGAAGACGACGCGGATCTCGCTGCCATTGGCGGCGCGCCGGTCGAGATCCTCGGCCATCCGCACCAGGTTCGCGACCGCGGCCGCGTCGCCGCGGAAGGCGATGGCGTTGGAGCTGTCGACCGGCACCACCGAGACGCCCTCGGGCGCGAGTTGCGCCAGCGCCGCCGCGATCTCGCGGGCGCCGGCATTGTCGAGGCCCACCACCCGCGTCGCGCTGCTGTCGACGTCGATCCGCGCCAGCACCTGGCGGATGCGGACGATATTGTCGGCGAAGTCGGAGACGATGATCGAGCCGCGATTGGCGGTGATCGCGCCGTCGCGGCTGACCAAAGGCCGCAGGCTCTCGATCGCCTGCGCCGCCTCGATGTGGCGGACCCGGAAAATCTCGGTGACGAAGCCCGAGGCGCTCCGCCGGCCGCTCCCGACCGGCGCGCTCGCCGCCGCGCCCGCGATCGGCTGGATGCGGAAGGCGCCGCCGCGCACCGGCACCGCGACGAAGCCGTTGGCGCGCATCGTCGACAGGAACAGCTCGAAATATTCGCTGGTCGAGACCGGCCGCTGGGTCACCACCGAGACCCGGCCCTGCACCGCCGGATCGATGATGAAGGTGCGCCCGGTCACCCGCGCCGCATCCTGGATGAAGGCGCGCACGTCGGCGTCGCGCAGGTTCAGCACATGCTGCGCGTGCGCGGCGGAGAGCGGGGCGCAGGCCAGCGCCAGAGCAAGCAACAGACGTTTCAATTGAGCCTCACCTGCAGGGGCACGGCGCGGCCGCCCCGTTCCACCATGATATTGACATTGCCGCCCGCGCCCATCGCCGCGCGCGCCTGCTCGAGCGAGGTCACGCGCTGCCCGTTCACCTGCACGATCACGTCGCCGGCCTGGAAGCCGGCCGCGCTGAACGCCCGGCCGCCGTCATTGCCGGGCGTGACCGTCACGCCGGTGACGCCGCCGCCGCTCACGCGGGGCATGAAATTGACGGCGCCCGCGACATTGGCGGGCGCTTGCGGCGCCGCGACCTGCGGCTGCGGCGGGCCGGGCGGGACCGGCGCGGTGCCGTCGGCGCCCGCGACCGCCGCCGGCGTCGACTGGTCGATGAAGATCTGCTCCTGCGCGCCGCCGCGGTTGATCGTGACATTGTCGAAGCCGACCGCGGCCAGGGTCACGCCGGCCATGATCTCCTCGCCGACGCCGAAGCTGAGCTGGCGGCCGTCGGGCAGCTGGATGATCGCCGCGCCGCGGCCCGTGGCGCGATCCTCGCGCACGCCGGTCAGCTTGAGGTTGAGCGAGGTCACCACCACCGGCCCGCCGGCCGAAAGGCGGAAGAAGGGATCGAAGGCGGCAAGCACGGCGCCGTCCGCGCGCGGCGCCTGGCCGGTCGCGGATTTCCAGTCGCCGACCGGGCCGAGCGGGGTCACCATCACCCAGATCAGCCGCGCCGCCTGCACCGCGATCAGCACGAGCAGCACCAGCTCCGCCGCCGAATAGACGGTGAGCCGCGGCAGCCGCCCGATCAGCCGCCCGCCGCGCGGAATCAAGGCAAGCCGCGATGCGATGTCGAAACCTCCCCCAGGGAACCCAATCAACCCCAGCTATGACCGGCGCGTGACTCAAATAAGACAGCGGCGTCGGGCGAATCCGGACGGCTCATCGCATTGAATTGGCGGCGGAAAACGCCTCCCCTTCCCCGAAGAGTCGTGAGCCGCGCGAGGTTCCCAGCTTTTCCGGCCGCGCGCAAGGCGATTCGGGACGAGTCGGAGCCATGCCTCGCCCCGGTCAGCGGGCGACGGCCGCGATCGCGTTTCGGTCGAAAATGAAGGCGGGCGGCGCCGCTAGGGATCGACGCCGCCCTTAAGCCTTCGTCATAGCAGGCCCAATATGGACGACGGCTGAATGGCGACCAGCAGCCAGGCGGGCCAGAGCGCGAGCGCGAGCAAGGTACCGAGCGGCACCCGCGTCCCCGCCTCGACCGTCCGCCCGCGCAGCATCATCGCCAGCACCGCGGCGATGCCGAGCAGGCCTGCGGAGAGCAGGATCACCGGCAGGTTCCACGCCCCCACCCAGGCCCCAGCCGCGGCGAACAATTTCGGATCGCCGCCGCCCATCCCGTCCGTCCCGCGCGCCAGCCGATAGGCGAGCCGGATCGCCTCCAGGCTCGCCCAGCCGATCCCCGCGCCCCAGAGCCGCTCCGCCAGCGGCGGCCCGAACCCGGCCCAGGCGGCGGCGAGGCCGAGCAGGATCAGCGGCAGGGTCAGCAGGTCCGGCAGCCACTGCGCCTCCAGGTCGAGCGCGGCGGTGAGCAGCAGCCACCAGCCCAGCGCCGCCGTCACCAGAGCGAGCGGCAGCGGATGCGCGAGCGCCGCGGTGACGCCGATCAGGGCCGCGGCCAGCTCGACCGCGAGATGGCGCGGATCGATCGCCGCCCCGCAGGCCCGGCACCGCCCGCGGCGGATCGCCCAGGACAGGATCGGGATCAGGTCCGTCGCGCCCAGCACCGTCCCGCAGGAATCGCAGCGCGACCGGCCGGCGGCGGCGCTGTCCCCCCTCGGCCAGCGGATCAGCGCGGTGGCGAGGAAGGAGCCGATGACGAGCCCCAGCAGCCCGCCGAGCGTCGCGGCGAGCCAGAGCGGAACGGTCGAAAACCCCTCGATCACGCGGGGGGATTAGGCGGAAGCCCGCGGGGAAGCAAAGCGAGAGCAGATGAACGCGTGATGTGCCGCGGCATCATAGTCATCCCGGCGGAGGCCGGGACCCACGAACACCGCCCGTGGAAATGATGCGAGAGCGCTTCCGCCTTCCTGCGAAACGCAATGTTCATCGGTCCCGGCCTCCGCCGGGATGACTATATTTCCCTGATCCTCTTTGCGTCGGCTCGGCGGCTCTAGCGCCGCGACGCGACCACCGGGCCGCCGGGCCCATAGGCGCTCAGCGCCTCGCGGGCGAGCACCGCGGTGGAGACGCTGCGGCCGCCGGCCGTCTCGACGTCGACCGGCGCCATCGCGGCGGCGCGGCGCCAGAGCGCGCGGGCCTGGTCCTGCCGGCCGGTCTCCCAATAGACCTTGCCGAGATTGATCAGCCGGCCCGGATCCTCGACGTCGCCGCGCGCCCGGTCGCTCAGCAATTGCTCGGCGCGGGTCCAGTCCTGCCGCTCGATCGCGGAGACGGCGAGCGCGCCCGGCTGATAGGCGCCGGTCTCGGCGAGCGGCGCCGCGCGGTTGGTCGCGCAGGCGGACAGCGAAACGGCGGACAGAAGGGCGAGAACGGCGGCTGTCTTCACGGCAAAATCCTCCCTGATTTGACGGGGAGGTTACGCCTTTATGACGAATCCGGCAATATTCTGTTACAGAAAAATTACAGTTCAGTAGCAATCTCGTGACTCGCCGAAATCGCCTTCGCTTTCAATGGATTGTACTCCGGCGAAGGCCGGAGCGCCGGGTGGAGCGCGACATCTCGGAAGACGGGCGCAAGCGGCCGGCGCTCCCGCCTTCGCCGCAGCACGCCATGGCGCGCGGGCGCCGAATCAGCCCATGGCGAGGATGCGCTGGGCCTGCACGAGATGCGGGCGGTCGATCATCCTGCCGTCCAGCGACAGCGCCCCCGCCCCCGGATTCGCCTCGAACGCCGCGACCACCGCGCGGGCATGGGCCAGCTCCGCCGCGCTCGGCGTGAAGGCGGCGTTGATCACCGGCACCTGCGCCGGATGGATGGCCATCATGCCGAGAAAGCCGTCGCGCCGCGCCCGGCCCGCATAGTCCGCCAGCCCCTCCAGATCCCTGAACGCCGGATAGACGGTCTCGATCGGCTGCACCCCCGCCGCCGCCGCGCCGAACAGGCAGAGCGCCCGCGCGATCTCGTAGGGCGCGGTGAACCCGCCATCCTCCTCGCGCGACGTGGCCGCCCCGATCGCCGCCGGCAGATCCTCCGCCCCCCAGGTCAGGCCGATCAGCCTTTTGGCGCCGCCATAGGTGCCGAGCCCGAAGATCGCCGCCGGCGTCTCCGTGCCGATGGCGAGGATCTGCGCGGTCGCGTTGCCGCGCTCGGTCAGCTTGCGCGCCAGCTCGGTCACCGAGGCGCCGCTCTCCGATTTGGGCAGGACGATCCCGTCCGGATGCGAGGGCAGGACCGCGTTCAGGTCCTTCTCATTTTCCGGGCTGTCGAGCGGGTTCACCCGCACGAAGATGCGCACCGCATTATGCTGGTTCAGGAAATGCGCGACCTCGTGCCGCGCCACCTGCTTGTTCTGCGGCGCCACCGCATCCTCGAGATCGAGAATCAGCGCATCCGCCCCGGCGGCCAGCGCCTTCTCCATCCGGTCCGGCCGGTCCCCGGGGACGAAGAGCAGGGATCTCAGGCGCATAAATCCTCCCCTTCAGGGGAGGGGAACCATGCGCAGCATGGTGGCGGGGCCGCGGCGGGTACCGCCGCGGTGCGGCGGCCCCTCCACCGCACTGCGTGCGGTCCCCCTCCCCTGAAGGGGAGGACCATCACGCCGGCCGCCGCTGCATCAACGCCGTCCGCTCGGTCACGCAGACCAGTTCGTCCCGCTGGTTGTACATGCGATGCTCGAAGGTCACGATCCCCGCCTCGGGCCGCGACGTGCTGTCCTTCAGCCCGACCACCTCGGTCTCCGCGCGCAACGTATCGCCGATGAACACCGGCTTCGGCATCCTGACCTTGTCATAGCCGAGATTCGCGACGAGCGTCCCCAAAGTCGTGTCCCCCACCGAAAGCCCGACCAGCAGGGCGAAGGTGAAGGTCCCGTTGACGACGATCCGCCCGAACTCCGTCCCCTCCGCATAGACCTCGTCGAGATGGAGCGGCTGCGGGTTGTGGGTCAGCGCCGAAATCAGCAGATTGTCGGTCTCGGTCACCGTCCGGTGCGGCTGGTGATTGATCCGGTCCCCGAGGGTCCACTGGTCGTAATAGCGGCCGGGCATGACCTAGCTCCTCCCCGGAACGGGGAGGGGGACCAGCCGCAGGCTGGTGGAGGGGCCGAGACGGTGAAACCGTCGCGGTGCGACGGCCCCTCCACCACGCCGCTTCGCGTCGCGGTCCCCCTCCCCGTTCCGGGGCGGATCGAAAAAAGCCATCATCCCTCCCCCTTCTCGATCCGCACCAGCAATGCCCCCTCGCTCACCTGCGCGCCCGCCGTGGCGTTCAGCTCCGCGACCTTACCGTCGAACGGCGCGGTCAGGCTATGTTCCATCTTCATCGCCTCGAGCGTCAGCAATTTCTGGCCCTTGGTCACGGCCTCGCCCGCCGCGACATCCAGCGCGATGATCTTTCCCGGCATGGGCGAGACGATCGCGCCGTCGCCGGCCGCGCCGCCCGCGCCGCCTGAAATGTCCTGCCCGCGCGGCACGCCGAGACGATAGGTCTTGCCCGCATAAGTGAGCCAGAGCGCATCCTCGCCGTCCCACCGAACGGCATCCTGGAAGACCTCCGTCGCGGCCTCCGCGGCGCGGGTCTCGCGCCCGTCGCTCAGCCACACGGATCGCCGGGCGTCGGCATTGAGCCGGAAGCCGGTCAGCGCATCCTCGCCGTCCTCGCGCGAGGCCTTGAGCCGCAGATAGGCGGCGGCGTGCGCCCAGACGAAATCGGGCGTGTCTTCCGGAATCTCGAAGTCCGGCAGATGCTGCTCGATGAACGCCGTCGTCACCTCGCCATCCTGAAACGCCTCGCGGCTGAGGCAGAAGGACAGAAGCGACGCGTTCACCTTGACCGGCCAAACTTCGACATTGTCGACGATATGGGCGAGCCGGTCGACCGCCTCGTCCCGGCTGGGCGCCCAGGCGATCAGCTTGGCGACCATCGGGTCGTAGAAAGACGAAACGGAATCGCCCGGCTCGAACCCCGTTTCCACCCGGGCCTCGTCACCATTGTCGAGGTCGAACAGCTCGAGGCGCCCGATCGACGGCAGGAAGGTCGCCGGATCCTCGGCATAAAGCCGCGCCTCCATCGCCCAGCCGTCGATCGCCAGTTCCTCCTGCGTCAGCGGCAATTCCTCCCCGCTCGCCACCCGCAACTGCCACTCCACCAGATCCTGCCCGGTAATCTCCTCGGTCACCGGATGCTCGACCTGGAGGCGCGTGTTCATCTCCATGAACCAGATGCGGTCCGCCTTCAGCCCTTCGCTCGCATCGGCGATGAACTCGATCGTCCCCGCGCCGACATAATTCACCGCCTGCGCCGCCCGCACCGCCGCCCCGCACACCGCCGCGCGCGTCGCCTCGTCCATGCCGGGCGCGGGCGCCTCCTCGATCACCTTCTGGTGCCGGCGCTGCAGCGAGCAATCGCGCTCGAACAGATGGACGACATTGCCATGCCTGTCGCCGAACACCTGCACCTCGATATGGCGCGGGCGAAGGATATATTTCTCGATCAGCACCCGGTCGTCGCCGAAGCTCGAGGCCGCCTCGCGCTTGCAGGAGAGCAAAGCGTCCGCGAACTCCTCGGCGGCGTCGACGCGCCGCATCCCCTTGCCGCCGCCGCCGGCCACCGCCTTGATCAGCACCGGATAGCCGATCGCATCCGCCTCGGCCTTCAGCCGCGCCGGATCCTGGTCCTCGCCCAGATAGCCCGGCGTCACCGGCACGCCCGCTTCCGCCATCAGCTTCTTCGCCGCGTCCTTCAGGCCCATGGCGGTGATGGAGGAAGGGTCCGGCCCGACCCAGACCAGCCCCGCGTCGATCACCGCCTGCGCGAAGCCGGCATTCTCGCTGAGGAACCCGTAGCCCGGATGGATCGCCTCCGCCCCGCTCTCCCGCGCCGCGGCGATGATCTTCTCGCCGACCAGATAGCTCTCGCGTGCCGGGCTCGGCCCGATATGCACCGCCGCGTCCGCCTCCCGCACATGCAGCGCCTTGGCATCCGCATCGGAATAGACCGCGACGGTCCTGATCCCGAGCTTCCGCGCGGTCCGGATGATCCGGCAGGCAATCTCGCCCCGATTGGCGATGAGAAGGGATTTGACCATCGACGACTCCGAAATCCTCCCCCGGCTTGCCGGGGGAGGGGGACCATGCGAAGCATGGTGGAGGGGCGCGCATAGCGCGGGAAAGAGCAGATCACATGCTCAAGGGCACAGGCAAAGCTTATCGCCGGTCGCGCGCGCTTCGGCACGAACTGACCCTGCCGGAAGTCCTGCTCTGGCAGCAACTGAAGGGGCGCGCGAGCGGCCGCAAGTGGCGCAAACAGCACCCGGCAGGCCCCTACAGCCTCGACTTCTATTGCGATTCGGCGCGTCTCTGCGTCGAAGTCGACGGGGAAGCCCATGATCGTGGCACCCGCCCCGCCCGCGACATCGCGCGCGACGCGTGGCTCGCTCGACACGGCGTTGCGACCCTCCGCATTCCGGCCCGCGAAGTCCTGAACAACATGGAAGGCGTACTCGCCTTCATCGGGCTTCGAGCGGAGGCCCTCGAACAATCCTCCCCCCCCGGGGGAGGTGGCACGCCGGAGGCGTGACGGAGGGGCCGACGCAGTCGGCGAGCTGCGCCCGCCGCCCCTCCACCACCGCTCCGCGGCGGTCCCCCTCCCC
>Ga0335075_10004143_pt1 | contig 22734 bp, 15 predicted proteins | sample Lox_Sample_24_FD_206723 | JGI IMG/M metagenome (GOLD analysis project Ga0335075, IMG submission 206723) | Soil microbial communities from Loxahatchee National Wildlife Refuge, Florida, United States - Lox_Sample_2.4 | ecosystem: Environmental > Terrestrial > Soil > Wetlands | place: USA...
ACGCTCTCGGGTGAGGCGCCCGCCAGGAAGAGCGAGCCTGTAGCCAAATCCGGCTCAGTTCGCGTCTGACTTGACGGAGCGGGTTATCAGAGGGGTGCGGCCTGGGGCTTCTCTCGAGTTCCTGCACTCGGTCCCCTGTAACCTGTAACCTGAACCCTGTTTCATGAAGACTGCTCTCATCATTGGCGCCGGCCCTGCCGGGCTGACGGCTGCTCTTGAACTCCTGCGCCGCTCCGACGTTCGCCCCATCGTCCTCGAAGCCAGCGAGCGCATCGGTGGCATCTCCTGCACGATCCGCCACAACGGCAACCGCATGGACATCGGCGGACACCGGTTCTTCTCCAAGTCTGACCGTGTGATGGACTGGTGGACGGAGCTGATGCCGCTCGCTGCGAGCGAAGATGGCTCGGGGTTCCACTCCATCCACTACCAGAACAAGCAGCGCACGGTTGCAGCCGGAACACCGGGCGAAGCGCCCGCGGATGCCGATCTGGTGATGCTGGTGCGGCCGCGCAAGAGCCGTATCTACTTCCTGCGCAGCTTCTTCGACTATCCGATCGCGCTCAACGGCCGGACGATTCGCCAGCTCGGGCCATGGCGAATGATGAAGATCGGCCTCGGCTATCTGCGGGCGAAGCTGTTCCCGCGCCGCAATGAAAAAACCCTTGAAGACTTCCTCATCAACCGCTTCGGCATCGAGCTGTACCTGACATTCTTTAAGTCCTACACGGAAAAAGTCTGGGGCGTGCCGTGCGATCAGATCAGTGCCGAGTGGGGCGCGCAGCGCATCAAGGGGCTTTCGCTGCGCACGGCGATCGCGCATTTCCTGAAGAAGACCTTCTCGCGGAGGAAATCGTCAGGCATCGCGCAGAAGGGCACGGAAACCTCGCTCATCGAGCGCTTCCTCTATCCAAAGCTTGGACCCGGCCAACTTTGGGAGCACGTCGCCGATCTGGTCCGGCAAAAAGGCGGCGAAGTCCGGATGGGCTGGCGCGTGACGGGCCTGAATGTCGAGGGTGATCGCATCGCATCGGTGCAGGCCGTCGATCCCCACGGGGCGTCGCATACCTTCGAAGCCGATTACGTCTTCTCGACAATGCCCGTCCGCGAACTGATCCACGCGCTGCAAACGCTGGTGCCGCAGGACGTTCTGGCCGTGGCGGATGGACTCATGTACCGCGACTTCATCACCGTCGGACTGCTCGTCGACCGGCTGTCGGTCACCGAGCCCGACGGTTCGCCGCTCAAGGACACCTGGATTTACATTCAGGAGCCCGACGTACTCGTTGGACGCCTGCAGATCTTCAACAACTGGAGCCCGTTCATGGTCGCCGATCCGTCGAAGGTCTGGATCGGCCTCGAGTATTTCTGCTACGACACCGATGCGCTCTGGAACATGCCGAACGATGAGGTCGCGCGTTTCGCCGTCGCCGAAGTGGAGAAGATCGGCATCCTCCGTGCGGCGGACGTCCGCGACACCTGTGTCGTCCACGTTCCCAAGACCTACCCCGCCTACTTCGGCACCTACGATCGCTTCGATGATGTTGTGCGCTACACCGACCGTTTTCGGAATCTCTTCCTCGTCGGCCGCAATGGAATGCATAAGTACAACAATCAGGACCACTCCATGCTCACCGCCATGACCGCGGTTGATCAGATTGTCGCCGGGAAAATCGACAAAACGGCGCTCTGGCAGATCAATACCGAGCAGGAGTATCACGAGGAGAAAAAGTAGCGGCCAAATCGAAGGTCTGCCAGCGCGAACCCTCTCTGGACGCATCCATGCAGGTGAGGCGCAACCTTATGCTCCGATCCTCTGGTGATTTGCGAGGACTCTTGATCGGCAGGATTTGGGCAGCGGTACTTCTGTTGTCTGCAACGGCCGCGAGTGCCACGGCACAGCAAAGCGGACCTGCGTCCGAGCCGAAACCACCGGACCCTGGCGCCGTGCGGCTTGAAATCAGCAACGCCGATCTGCACGTGCTCGACGACGTGATTATCCACGTGCCAACGTTCGATGCGTGGATGGTGCCCCAGCCTCGCCATACCGTATCTCTCGACGACAAGCAGACTTTCACGATGCAGATCCTCCATGGCAGGACCTTCCTCAAGGACAAGGACCTTGCCGCGCTGCTGAACGACTACCTGCTGCCGCATGCCAAAGCGCCAATCTCGAATATTTCGCTGCATTTCAAGGGTCAGACGGTCGAGGTAAAGGGCGATCTGAAAAAAGGAATCAGAGTGCCGTTCGAAGGCAGAGCCCAGCTCGACAAGACGCCGGAAGGCGAGATTCGCCTGCACTTCACATCGATCACCGCCGCTGGCTTTATCAAGAAGGGACTCATGGATGCCCTGGGCATCAGGCTGTCATCGGTCGCCCAGCCGCAGAAGATCAGCCGATTCCGCATCGTTGGAGACGACATCATTTTCCCGATTCACGCCTTGTTTCCGCCGCCGCGCGTTTCGGGCAATCTGACTGCGGTCTCGATCGAAGGCGATTCGCTGGTGCAGGAGTTCGGGAATCCTGATACCGCGCTCCCTCCGCCCCGCACCCCCGCGCCGAATTACATCTATTTCCACGGTGGAGTGATGCGATTCGGCAAGTTGACCATGTCCAACGTGGATCTGGAACTGGTCGACATGGATCCGACAACTCCCTTCGACTTCGATCTGACGCATTACTACGAGCAGCTCGAGCATGGCTACTCCAAATCCCTGCCAGGCTTCGCGCTGCTGGTTTACGCGCCGGACTATCGCACGATCAGGAGCGGGGAAGGCGGCGGGAGTGCGGGCAGTCACTAGGGTGCATCGATATACAGGGACGACTGGCGTTGCGAGGAAAAATCCGGCCAGACGAAGCAGAGGCCGCAGACTGAAGCAATTCTCTCCCGGATCTTCTCGCGCGGCGTAGCCCGGCGCGGCCTTTCTTTGAGGAAAGGCTGCACGAACATGCGTTCCGCCGGAGAGCTCGTAAGGAAATTGCTGTGTGGCGGGCCCCTCGTCAAGGCCGGCAATGATCGATGGCCGGATTTTCGCCTCTATGCCCATACATCCTGGTTCCCTGCGCGATCCGGTCGCTGTACCCTGTCGCCATGAATCCCACGCTTACACTTACCGATAAGCCCGATCCGACGCATGTGAAGGCGCTGTACGGCCTGCTGCTCGCGTTCAACAACGCGGAATCCGGGTGTCCGTTCGACGGCCGGCCGCTGGCCATCTGCGTCACGCAGCCTGAAAGCGGCGAAGTGCTGGGCGGGCTGTTTGGCGCGACGGGGTACGGCTACCTGCACGTCGACATGCTGTTCGTTCCGCAATCGCTCCGCCGCACGGGACTCGGAAGCCGCCTGATGCAGCAGGCCGAGGATGAGGCCGTTCGGCGCGGCTGCCACGGATCCTATCTCGACACGTTCGACTTCCAGGCGCGTGGTTTTTACGAGCGAATCGGCTACTCGGTCTTCGGCCAGATCGACGACATGCCTCCCGGCCACGCGCGATTCTTCCTGCGCAAGTCGCTCCTGTAGCGCGAGGCCTGGCTCCCGGCAACTTACTGCATCAGCACAAGCACCCACCACAGCAGCAAAATGGCGCCGGAACCAAACCAGATCCACGGGGCTGCGCGGCCAATTTGCCTGGTTCGAGCAAATACGATGGCAAGAATGCCAAGCGGGCATCCAGCCGCCGCAAACCGCCATGAATCATCCATCGTGAACCGGCCGAACGTGATCAGATACTCGAAGAAGGCGGCAACCAGAACGCTCGCCGTCAGCAACCCAACCGGCGCCAGGAGCATCTTTCGCTTGCCGCTCCGAAGAATCAGCTGGATCCAGCCCGGAAGCGCGCATCCCAGCGTGACAATTGTCAGAAAGTAGTCCAGATAGCGATCTAATTTCATCGGATCCGTTGAGAGCCTGAGCCAGAAGCCATCGATTGCCGCAGTGGCATGGACGAAAACGCAGTTGGAGTTCTCACTCCCAGACCTGCGTATGCCGCCGTTGCCACCAGCACGGATTCGCGCCGCCATGCGGAAAGAGCGCTCGCGCGCATTGCACCTGCGCCGTTCCCATGTAGTCGTACTCCTGCTTATTGCCCTTCAGCGCTGTCGACAGGTACTGCTGCACCTCTACCTGTTCGTAGCCGTTGCCGCCGCGCGCGCGCACGACAAAGGTCAGCCAGTCGGCTGCATACAGCACGATCGCGGCGATCATCATCCCCAGCACCACCCTGCCAATCCATCCCAGAATCGCTTTCATCGTTCTAAAGGTACCCTACCCCGTCTGAGGCAATTTCTGTAGTCTGATCCCTGGACTGGAAAGACTATGGACCTGACTGCAATTCAATCTGCCCTGCGCGACGCCGGCATTGACGCCTGGCTCTTCTATGATCACCATCACCGCGACCCGATTGCCGCCGCCATTCTCGGCCTTCCGGACACCGGCCTCGTGAGCCGCCGCTGGTACTACGTCATTCCCGCCGAAGGCGAGCCGCGCAAGCTCGTCCACCGCATCGAGTCCGGCAAGCTCGACACCCTTCCCGGCTCCAAAGGAGCGTACTCCTCCTGGCAGGAACTCCATCGCGCTCTCGAGGCTATGCTCGGCAACTGGAGCCGCATCGCCATGCAGTACTCGCCCAACAACGACATCATGTACGTCTCGATGGTCGATGCCGGCACGGTCGAGTATCTGCGCTCCCTCGGCAAGCACATTGTCAGCTCCGCCGATCTGGTCAGCCGTTTCCAGGCTGTGCTCAACGAGGAGCAGATCGCCAGCCACGAGTTCGCTCAGTCCGCGCTCGACGACATCCTCGTCGAGGGCTTCCAGATGATGGGCAGCCGTGCCCGCGGTGGATCTCCAGCAACCGAGTTCGAAATGATGAACTGGTTGAAGGACGCAATGGCCCGCAGCGGCCTCACCACCGACCACGGTCCCAATGTTTCCGTCAATCAGAACAGCTCCGACTCGCACTACGAGCCCAGCGCCGAGGCCAGCCGTCCCATCCAGTCCGGAGATTTCGTGCTGGTCGATATTTGGGCCCGCAAGGATGCTCCTGGCACCTGCTGGTACGACATCACCTGGACCGGCGTGGTCAATCGCGATCCCTCCGACTTCGAGCGCACCATCTTCGCCATCGTGCGCGATGCCCGCGACGCCGCGATCTCCGCAGTTCGCACCGCCTTTGAGAGCGGCGTCCCCATCGCTGGATTTCAGGCCGATGATGCGGCCCGCGGCGTCATCCGCAATGCCGGCTACGGCCAGCACTTCACGCACCGAACCGGCCACAACATCAGCGATGTGCTCCACGGCAACGGCGCGCATCTCGACAATCTCGAAACCCACGACGAGCGCCGTATTCTGCCTTTCACGTGCTTCTCGGTCGAGCCGGGCATTTACTTGCCGGAGTTCGGCATTCGCAGCGAGGTCAATATGCTTACCAACGCCAGTTCGGCGCGGGTCACCGGCGCTCTCCAGGAGGAGCTGGTGAGAATTTAGAACAAGTCCGGAGGCATTGCCGCTGCAAAAACCTGCCCGCGACGGCGCTCCTGCATCCTGAAGCCCGCTCCCTGTATCATCAATCCCAGATGGCCTCGAAAGCGCAGACCCCAGTCCAGCCTCAAACTCAGGGCTTTGTTTATTCCGCGCTCCTGCTCGGCTGGATTCTCCCCGGCGCGGGACACCTGATCACCCGTCATTGGGTGCGTGCAATCCTGATCTTCGCCGCGATTACCCTCATGTTCTTCCTCGGCATCGCGATGCAGGCCAAGGTCTACACGCCTGGCACAGGCGACCCGCTCGACCTGCTGGGCTTTATTTCCGACATCGGATCGGGCCTGCTTTATGGCATCGCCCGTATCTTCTCGCTCGGCCAGCCAACCGTGCAGCTCGTAACCGCCGAATACGGAACGAAATTTGTGGTGGTCGCCGGCCTGCTGAATTTCATCGCCGCCGTCGATGCCCACAACCTGCGCATCGGGAGGAAGAGCTAGTGTTCACTCCCTCGCACTTTACGGCCGTCCTGCTCTTTGCCACGTTTGCTTCGGTAGTCTTCGGCATCACGCAGCGCACTGAGCCGCGCGCCATGTTCAAATACGGCCTCTATTGCTGGGTGCTGTTTGTCGGATCGGTTATTACCGCCAGCTGGCTGATGTGGTTCATCCGCCGCTAAAGCGGCATGCTGCCGGCTCCGGCCCGGGTTCGCGACTGCTTCTGCATCCCCGGAAGCCTGGAAAGCTCTTGACACGTATCCCGGACGCGGTATATTTCTCCTCGATATTGAATCGATTGAATACCCGCGCTCCGCGGCGATGTTTTTGTGTCGTTGCGGAGCCGGGATTTCGTTTTCTTATTCAGGAGTCGGTGATGACCAGCAGAGCGTTCTCCGGGCTTCGTCTTCTATCCATCCTCGCGCTGTCGATGGCCACAGCTGCTCTCGGCCAGGCCGGCCGCGGCTCCATCTCTGGCCTCGTCACGGACTCTTTGGGCGCAGTGGTGCCCGGCGCAAAGATTACGCTCGCCAATTCCGCCACGAACGTCAGGCAGAACACCACCACCACCGCCAGCGGCTTGTATTCTTTCGTCTCGCTCACTCCCGGCGCTTATACCGTCACCGCATCGATGTCGGGCTTCGAAACCCTCGTGCAGGATCACGTGCTCGTCACCGTCGATCAGACTACCTCGCTCAACCTGACGCTTCAGGTAGGCAACGTCAGCCAGGTGGTGCGCGTCAGCGCGGCCGCGGATGTTCTGGACACCGCCAACTCCACCGTCGGCCAGCTCATCGACTCCGCCACCATCGACCGCGTCCCGCTGCTCAACCGCGATGTCTATGAGCTGATCCAGCTCAGCGCCGGCGTTCTCCCGGCGAACGGTTCGCCCAACTCCGGCGAGGAGCCGACGATCTTCAACGCCCGCTCCCTCATCGATGTGTCGTCGTACACCATCAACGGCTCGCTGCAGGGCAATGCCTACTACATGGTCGACGGCAGTCCCATCGGCCTCGCTGAGAACAACCTCGCGACCATCCTCCCGGCAATGCAGATTCCCGAAGATGCTGTCGACGAGTATCGCGTGGAAACGCAGAACGCGCCCGCTACCTATCAGAGCGGAGCCGCCGGCGTCATCAGCCTCGTGACCAAATCCGGGACCAACAATTTCCACGGTGACGCTTTCGTCTACATCCGCCCCAATGTTCTGGCCGCCAACGACTACTTTGCCAAGCAGAACGAGCTTTCGGCAGGGCAGCCGAACACGGCCCCCGACTTTCATCGCTACCAGGCCGGCGGATCCATCGGCGGCCCCATCATCAAAGACAAGCTATTCTTCTTCGGCGACTACCAGGGCACCTGGCAGGAGAGCCTCGAGAACGACGCGTTCACCTTCCCCACGCAGGCCGAGCGCGGCGGCGACTTCTCTGCCGACAGCTTCACGGTTTACAACCCCTTCGTGCCCGACAATCCTGACGGCACGCGCCAGGCGTTTGCCGGCAACAAAGTGACGGGCAACATCGACCCGGTTGCGCAGAAGCTCGCACAGTTCTTCCCCATTCCCAACGGTCCCGGCGTCGGCGCTTATCACCAGCTCAACTACACCTACACCGGACTCGATCCCAACAACGGCCAGCAGTTCGACATCCGCATGGATTACGACCGCTCGGAGAAGCAGCGCATCTTTGGCCGTTTCTCCTACGGACATCTCTATTTCGGAGATGCGCTGGCTTACGGTGCGAGCAGCATTTGGGATCCGAACACATACCGCAACACCACGCCCGAATTCAACGCCCTGCTGGCCGACGATCTCACGTTCAGCTCGAAGTCGGTCCTGCAGCTGCGCTACTCGTTCACGCGCCAGTATGAGGACCAGGTCGATCCCGGGCAGAGCGGGCAGAGTCTCACGGCCTTCGGCTTCCCCGCTGCGCTCGCCGCCCAGGTAGGCTACTCCACCCTGCCCTTCATCGGCTTCGGAGCCGGCACCGGCGGCTTTACCAGCAACCTCGGCAGCGGCGATCAGGGCGGATGGTACTTCCTCTTCGCCAGCGAAAACAGCGATGTCTCAGCGACGTGGCGCACGGTCATCGGCAAGCATGAACTGAGTGCAGGCGCCGAGTACCAGAAGATGTTTTTGAACGAGGGCTTTCCGACCGCCTCCGCGGGCGCGTACTACTTCGATGACAGCGCCACCAGTTCTACCGCCTTTGCCGACGATGGCTACGATTTCGCTTCGTTCCTGATCGGGATGGGCGAGCCGCCCGGCTACGAGAGCGGCAACTTCAGCAAGGATGTGTTCAGCGCCGAAGCGAATCCGTACTACGGATTCTTTTTCCAGGACAACTATCATCTTGCGAAGAACGTCAGCATCGACTTCGGCATGCGCTGGGATCTGTTCGGGGGACGCACCGAGCGCCACAATCGCCTCGAGTACTTCGATCCTCAGGCCCCATACAGCGTGAACGGCGTGGCACTGACCGGCGGCGAGGTCTTTGCCGGCGCCGGCAACGGACGCTCGCCCTTCCACATGAACCTGAACGACCTCAGTCCGCGTCTCAGCATCGCGTGGCAAATGTCGAACAAGCTCGTGCTCCATGCGGGAGCCGGCATTTACTACGGCCCCAGCACGCACATGGTCGCCGGCCCTGGCGAGAATTCGCAGGGCTACTCCAGCGCGACCTCCTGGAATTCCACCAGCTACAACGCTGACGGCAACACTGTCATGGTGGACCCGCTGAGCAATCCCTTCCCCCAGGGAATCGTCCAGCCCACGGGATCGTCGCAGGGCCTCGCTACCGGCATCGGCGCGCCGCTGAACACTGCATTGCGTTCGCAGTCGGAGCCCACCGTCTATAACTTCAACCTCGGCTTCCAATATGAGCTGCCCGGCCAGCTCACCCTCAGCGTCGGTTACGTTGGCAACCACGCGATTTATCTGCCGCTGAACGGCACCGACCTCAATGAACTGCCGCTCAGCGTCTACGCGCAGAATCAGACCGCGTTCAACAATGGCGCCACGATACCCAATACCTGGGAAAACGCCCTGCCGTCCACTTCCCCGTTCTACGGCCAGTCCACAGTTCCCTCCTGGCTCGGGTTCGAGCCGTTCCCGCAATACAGCAATGGCGGGCCCAACAGCGGCGTGCTCATCGACGGTTACCCAGCCGGAATGTCGGAATACAGTTCGCTGCAAACCAAAGTGGAAAAGCGCCTGACCGGCCACTGGACCACGCTCGCCTCGTACACCTGGGGCAAGATTCTTACCAACGACACTGAGCCACCGCTCTCCTTTGTCGGCTATCACGGCGTCGGGGCTCCGCAGGACTGGCGCAATCTCAATCTCGAATATTCCGTCAGCCCGCAGGACATCACCAATCAGTTCTCCTGGCAGACTTCGTACGATCTGCCCATCGGCAAGGACCGCCCGCTCAACTTGAGCGGCATCGGGAATCAAATCCTCGGCGGCTGGACGATTAATACCATCGTGTATCTTTCCGGCGGCGTGCCCATCAACGTGCCCAATGGCACCGCCGATCCGTGGTTCAACCAGCGCGTCGACATGACCTGCGATCCCTCGAAAGGCGCACCCCACGACGCCGCGATGTGGTTCAACTACACGTGCTTCGCGCAGCCCGCGAATCCCTTCCTGCCGGGCAAGTCGCCCGCCTTCCTCTCGCGCGTCCGCACCGATGGCGCCCACCAGGCTGACGTCTCGCTTTACAAAACTTTCTCCATGCGGGGCGATCGCAGTCTGCGTTTCGAGATCGCCGCCTACAACATCAGCAACACCGTGCAGCTCGGCTATCCGAACGTTTTCTGGAACCCGACGCCTTCGCCGGCCAACATGGCGGGCTTCGGCCAGATCACCAGCGACTCCAACCAGCCGCGCCAGTTCCAGGTCGCCTCACGCTTCTCGTTTTGAAGCCGAGGCACCTGGCTCGCTGGCTCGTCACCCATCACCGAGAGGGAGTTCCTCATCGTGCGTACCGTTGGCTTCGCCCCGTTGCTTCTCTGCCTCGTTCCCGCCGCGTTCGGCGCTTCGTCCGGTACGCCTCTGCACGATGGATGGCAACTGCAGTCGGCCTGCAAGGTTCAGGCCGCGGGCGATGCCATATCCAAGGCCGCGTTTCATCCCGAGGGCTGGATCGCCACGTCTGTCCCCGCCACCGTTGTCGCGGCACAAGTGGCTGCCGGTCTCTATCCCGATCCATACTACGGCATGAACCTGCGCAAGATTCCTGGCGAGACGTATCCCATTGGTGAGCTCTTCGCCAATCACCCCATGCCTGATGACAGCCCCTACCGCTGCGGCTGGTGGTATCGCCGGGAGTTCTCCGTGCCCGCAACAGACAAAGGCCGCGCCTTCTGGCTGCACTTCGGCGGCATCAATTACCGCGCCGACATCTGGGTGAACGGAAAGAAAATCGCAGACCAGACGCTGGTGGCCGGAGCCTACCGCACTTACGACTTCGACATCGCGAGCGCCGCCGAGCCGGGCAAGTCCAATGTCCTCGCCGTTGAGGTCTTCGCGCCCACCGAAAAAGATCTCGGCATCAACTGGGTCGACTGGAATCCCGCTCCGCCGGACAAGGACATGGGACTCTGGGGCGCAGTCACGCTGGGCACGTCAGGTCCGGTGAGCCTGCGCTCGCCCATGGCTGTAACGCATTTCCCCGATGCGTCTCTCAGGGAAGCCGACCTGACCGTGTACGGCGAGCTGGAAAATTCCTCCGATCACCTCGTTTCCGGAAAAGTAACGGCCACGGTTGCGAATATTCCGATAGAGCAATCGGTGTCGCTCGCTGCCCATGAAAGCCGCACCATCGTTTTCTCGTCCGACCAGTTCTCACAGCTGCGCATCCACAATCCGCATGTCTGGTGGCCCTACGTCATGGGCGAGCCGCATCTGGAGCGGCTCACCATGAGGTTTATTTCCGGCGAAAGCGTCTCCGATGAGCAGTCCGTCGATTTCGGCATCCGCGAAATCACATCGGAGCTGACCGCCAGGGGCTATCGCCTCTTCCACATCAACGGCAAGCCGATCCTCATCCGCGGCGGAGGCTGGTCGCAGGACATGCTCCTCCGCCAGAACCCTGACTACCTGCGCAACGAATTGCGACTATTCCGCGATATGCGGCTCAATACGATCCGGCTCGAAGGCAAGCTCGAGACCGACGACTTCTTTCAGCTCGCCGATCGCCAGGGCATCCTCGTCATGGCCGGCTGGTGCTGCTGCGATCAGTGGGAACACTGGAATGAGTGGACGCCGGAGAACTACACCGTCGCCGCCGCCTCGCTCCGTTCGCAGATGCTGCGCCTCCGCTACCACCCCAGCCTGCTGGTCTGGCTGAATGGCAGCGACAACCACCCGCCGGCCGACGTCGAGAGCGCTTATCTCCGCGTTGAAGCGGACACCCACTGGCCCAATCCGATCGTTTCGTCGGCCTCCGCCGGCTCCACCACCGTCACGGGTCCCAGCGGAGTCAAGATGACGGGACCTTACGATTTTGTCGCGCCCTCCTACTGGTACGTCGACAACCACTACGGCGGCGCGTACGGCTACAACACCGAGACCAGCCCAGGGCCGGCTATTCCCAACATTGCCAGCCTGCGAAAATTCCTTCCCGCCGATCAAATGTGGCCGCCCGCCGCGGACTGGAGCTACCACAACGGTGGCGGCGAATTTAAGACGCTGACCGTCTTCGATGACGCCATGAAGGCCACCTATGGCCGTGCCGATTCTCTCGACGAATACGTCCGCCTCGCGCAGACCATGGCCTATGACGGCGAGCGCGCCATGTTCGAGGCCTACTCGCGCAACAAATACACGTCCACGGGTGTGATCCAGTGGATGCTCAACAATGCCTGGCCCTCCACCATTTGGCACCTGTTCGACTACTACCTCGACGCCGACGGCGGCTACTTCGGCACGAAAAAAGCCTGCGAACCGCTGCACGTGCAGTATTCCTACGACGACCCCAGCATCGTGGTGGTGAACAACACATGGGCGGACGCGCCGCACCTTACTGCTTCGGTGCGCGTGTTCGACGCGCAACTGCATCCGCTTTATGCCGCGAAGAAGCCTGTCGACGCCGCGCCCGATAGCTCCGCGCGGGTCGATACCCTTCCCGATTCGGCTCTCCCGCAATCCTCGCCGGTCTTCTTCATCGACCTGACGCTGAAGAATCCCATTGGCTCCGTCGCCAGCCACAATTTCTATTGGATTCCCGCGACGCTCACCACCTTTGACTGGGCGAAAACGGACTACACGCATACGCCGGCTCTGCAGGCCGAAAACCTGCAGGCGCTTCGCTCGCTCCCGCCCGCATCCGTTGAGGCTGTCGTTCACGAGCGCCCCGGCGCCAATGGTACAACCGTGGAGGTCGGGCTGCGCAACCCCTCCCGCGCGCTGGCGTTTCAGATCGCAGCAGCCGTTCGCACGAAGTCCGGCGACCTCATCGCTCCCGTCCTCTGGTCTGACAATTACATCGAGCTGATGCCGGGTGAGTCACGCACGCTTACCGCCGAACTTCCCCCGCACACACCCGCGGGATCCCTTGTGAAGATTTCCGGTTGGAACATTCCCGAGCAAAAGCTGCCCATCGCCGCCGCGCCGTAGCCGCGACCGGCAATCGTTTTTCGCACCCGCGCGAAAATCCCGTTCGCTCGCAGCACTCTTGTATACAAGATCATTCTGTAAATTGTATGCAAAAGTTGTCGCCTGGCTGCTAAACTGGCGCCCATCGGAGAATTCCCAACTCCGTTGCAGGTTCGACCCTCCGGCGACCACACCGAGAAGATTTCGACCCATCACCGCGCGATGCGCGGCCCTGAGGCTCGGCAGGTCGCGGCCATGGCAGCCTGTGCATTGAGGAAGCAGAGATGCAAGCAGATCCTCGAGCCGTTCGCAAAACCCCGCACATCTTCGCCGCAGCCCGCCGCCTCCGCATCGTCGCCGCCATTTTCTCTCTCGCCGCGCTGTGCGCCCCGCTCGCTCGCGCCCAGTTTGGGTGGGAACCAGGCCATCCCATCGGCACGGTGAGCGTGCACGGCAAGCTCATCCTGCTCACGCTCAACGATGGCGCGCTCGGCCATGCCAACCTCTTCGATCTCGCGCATCACACGCTGCGCTTCACTCCCGATGGTTCCGGCTATCGCGTGCAGCAAATTCCCTTTGCCTGGGATTCCGACTTCGGCGCCGCCCTCACCTCTCCGCAGGCCAAGCTGAAGAACTTCGCGTTTCCGTTTTCCGGCACGACTTTCAACACGCTCTCCGTCGGCGTGACCGGATCCATCGTCTTCGGCGCGCCCGAGACTCCCGCTGGACCTCCGGGCCGACGCGGTGTCACCGTCGGTCGCGCCGGCGGCCTCTCCGTCGAGCGATTCGCGGAACTCAACGATGCCGCATCCGAGTTCGTCAATACCGTTCCCGCTATCGCCGTCTTCTTCAAGCCGCGCATGTCGGGCCAGCGCTTTCTGAAAGAACTGGACGACCGCGCCGTCATCAGTTGGAGCCTCACCGAGCCTTACGGCGGCATTCAGGACTGGACCTGGAAGCCCACGATCAGCAAATTCCAGGCCGTCCTCCACAAAGACGGCACGATCGACCTCTCCTATGACGATATCGCTGCGCGCGACGCGGTCGTCGGCATCTATCCCCTCGTCTCCGGCGGCAACGAGAAGGAAATCTCCACCATCGCGACCGCCGGCGATTCCTCCGCTGCGCCCAATGTAGACATCCGCAATATCCACCTCAGCTCGGTCGGCGGCCTTTACCTCAAAGTCGGACTCGAAGGCCGTGGACCGATGCTCGCCGGAACCGATCCGGCCATCGCGGGCCTCGCGTATTTCGTTTGTCTCGATCGCAAAGCGCCTGCGGGAGGGTGCCAGGCAAGCGGCCACAACGACGTGGTCTGGACCGTCCGCGGCTTCGGCGAGCGCAATCGCGGCAGCTTCCACATGGGGCCGAGTTACTTCGCGTTGGGCACCGGCCTTGCGCGGCGCGTCAACATCGATGGCAACACGCTCTCGATCCAGGGGACACTGCCTGAGGGCTATGCTCCAGGCGACACAATCTATGTCAGCGCCGCAGTGCAAGCCGGCGAATCCGGCACGCCAGTGCAAATCGCGCCGCACGCGTTCAAGCTCGCTGGCATCGCCAGCCCATCCGTCCACTTCGCCTCGCTGGCGAAAGACAGCGGGCCCTATCCTGTCGTCTTCGAGGCATTCCACTACATGCACCCGCCCCGCGCGCAGGATCTGACTTGCTCAGTCATTAAAGCCCTCGGCGACAAGTTCGACATGCTCGCCTACTATTCCGACTTCCGCATCGACAACCCTGAGGCTGGCACATCGAGTGACGGACCGCTGGGAGGTGGACCCAACGGCGGCAAGGTCACCGGCATTGGCGCGGAGCAGGGAAACCTCGGAGCTTTCTGCACCAAAGGCCGCTTCCAGTGGCAATTTATCCAGCCCGTCTACGTCGGATCGAATCAGATGCAGGAGTATCCCCCGGCCGATCTCAAGGATTCCGACACCCACAACATCGGCTTTTATCTTCACCAGCTCGCTGAACGCACATCGAATGGCAAGATCCCCCCGTACGATTACGCGATGTCGCAAATCGGCCATGAGATGGGACACCGCTGGTCGGCGTTCGTTCAGGCCAAAGTTAACGGCGAGACCATCGAGTTGGGCCCAACGCACTGGGACGTGGGTTTGCAGGCGCGCGTTCCCTTCCCGTATCAGCGCCCCACAGAAGCTTCCGCGATGGGCGGCGGCGTCTGGCAGGACAACTTCGACGGCACGTTCACCCAGCTCGACGACAACTACTACGTGCCGGCGACGGGGTACTCGTACCTCGACCTCTATCTCATGGGCATGATCGCGCCCTCTGAGGTCCCTGACTTCTTCATCCTTCGCAAACTCGTTCCCCAGGGTAAGGACGCGAACGGCCACCCGATCTTCAAGGCAGACCGCACCAAAGTCACGATCCAGGACGTCATCGCCGCTGAGGGTCCGCGCCTTCCCGACGTCGATCACGCGCAGAAGGACTTCAACACCGGCATGGTCATGGTCGTCGAGCACGGAAAGGCGCCCAGCCCAGATTTGATCGAGCGCACCAATGGCATTCGCGAGCGTTGGATGGACTACTGGACCACCGTCACGGGCCACCGCTCCACTATGACCACGGAACCATGAGAATAAGATCGACTTCTCAGGAGGAATTTCATGACGCGCCGTTCTGCGTTCGCTGTCCCTGTCTTTTTCTGTCTCATCGCTCTGGTTGTCCTGATGCCCGCAACCGCCCGCGCCCAGTCCAGCAATCAAATCGCCGCAACGCCCCCGATGGGATGGAACAGCTGGAATTACTTTGCGAACAAAGTCGACGACAAGGGTGTGCGCGCAGCCGCCGATGAGATCGTCGCTTCTGGCATGAAAGACGCCGGCTACGTCTACGTCAACATCGACGACACCTGGGAGGGCGATCGCGACGCCAACGGGGTGATCCACTCCAACTCCAAATTCCCCAACATGAAGGCCCTCGCCGACTACGTGCACTCAAAGGGGCTCAAGCTCGGCATCTACTCGTCGCCCGGCCCCAAGACCTGCGCCGGCTATGAAGGCTCCCTTGGCCACGAACGGCAGGATGCACAAACGTACGCATCATGGGGCGTCGACTACCTCAAATACGACTTGTGCAGTTACATTCCAGCCGTCATGGAAAAGCAGGCGCCGAACGATCCCGCCGGCCAGATGCGCCTGATGATGGATGCCTACGTGAAAATGGGCAAGGCTCTGCAAGCCACCGGGCGCCCCATCGTCTATTCCCTCTGCCAATATGGATGGGATGCCTCGTGGGAGTGGGCGCCGCAACTCGGCGGCAATCTCTGGCGCACCACCGGCGACATCACGCCCCACTGGGATCGCATTTACGCGATCCTGAGCCAGCAGGAAGGCCTTGAGGTCTACGCCGGCCCCGGCCACTGGAACGATCCTGACATGCTGGAAGTCGGCAATGGCCGCCTCACTCTCCCGGAGAACCGCTCGCACTTCTCGATGTGGGCCATGCTCGCCGCGCCGCTGCTGGCCGGCAACGACCTCACGGCGATGACGCCCGAGATCAAAAACATCCTGACCAACCGCGACGTGATCGCCATCGACCAGGACCCCCTTGGCAAGCAGGCCTCACGCATTTACTCCGATGGTGAAGTCGAAGTCTGGACTCGTCATCTCTCCGGCGGTGCGCTCGCCGTCGCGGTGCTCAACGTGGGTGGCCGCCGCTACTCAACGCATCCGTTCCATCTCGATCTGCAGAAGCTTGGGCTGCAGGGACCGCAGCAGGGCAAAGACCTGTGGGCGGGAACGAATATCACTCTGACCAACGGCATGCCGCTCGAGCTCGGCGGCCATGACATTCTGCTGGTGCGTATTGCCGCGCCGAAGTTCGCGCCCTGATCATTCCTCGCGATCAGGAAAGCAACCAGAAGGGACCTTAGTCTCCCGCCACGCCGGACGGCAAACCCCGTCCAGCGCGCGCGTCCGGGCGGAAGCCCCTTCCGCGCATTCGCCAGCGCACTATCGTCGCGGCCACGCTCACCAGCGTGCAGCACTCCACAAAGATCTTGCCGCCGTCCAGCAGATCCGGATGTCCATCCTTTAACAGAGGATCGGTGAGGATGCTGTGTAGAAACAAAAGCACCGCTGCGGGAAATACCACGTAATGGATCGCGCGCCACAGCGGCCGGCTGAGGCGCGTCCGCAGCAGCGACGTCACCAGCACAATCGCGACCAGATACAGCGCTCCCGCGCCAGCCAGATTGATCTTCGGCTGCAATGGCGACCACTGCGGCCATGCCAGATCGATCATGCGAAAGTGCGGCGCGTGCACCAGCAGCAAGGTCAATGGATGCGTCAGCACCAGCACAATTCCCAAATATGCCGTCCATCGATGCAGAAAGAAAATGTCGATGTGATGGTGCGGCCACTGCCGTTTGGGACTGTAGCGCAGCGCAATCAGCATGCCCAGCAGCAGATTTACCGTCACTGCGCCTGTTGCGCCCAGTCCGAGATAGGAGCATAAATCCAGGACAGTCATCGAACTCGAGGCCGCACCTGCACCATGGTCTCACCTGCGTCTCTGCCTGCGCGCGTCTTGCAGCCGCCGTCAGAATGTATACAAAATATCACGCAGATTGTCGCTCCCCAATGAGCTCCCGCGCGCCCTCCGCCTTCGCGATTCATGCGCATCGACGGCCCTTTGCAACCGGCGTTAGCGACTGCGCAACTGAAATCGCCCAATGAGATTGCATTGCATTTGGTGTACAATCGACCCGCTTCCTCCACGTCCCCTCGGAGCGATATCGAAATGCCGAAAAGCTTCTCCGCCCCCGTGCGCATTCTCGTCTGCGTCTTCTGCCTCACCCTCGCCTGCAGCTCGCTCTCCGCACAGCGTCGCTTCCGCGGTGGAGCCGGCGGCGAATACGGCTTCCGCTTCCTGGGGCCCGCCCAGGGCAACCGCGTTGCAGCCATCGTCGGCGTTCCCGGCGATCCCAGTACCTACTACGCCGGCGCTTCTTCCGGCGGCGTATGGAAGTCCTCCGACGGCGGCAATCGCTGGACGCCGATCTTCGACGACGAGCCGGTCGCCGCCATCGGCGCGCTCGCTGTCGCGCCGTCCGATCCCAACGTCGTCTGGGCCGGAACCGGTGAAGCTTGGGCGATCCGCGATATCGACGTCACCGGCAATGGCGTCTATAAGTCCACCGACGCCGGCAAGACCTGGCAGCACATGGGCCTCGATGAAACCGGCCGCATCGGCCGTGTCGTTGTCGACCCGCAGGACTCCGACCGCGTCTTCGTCTGCGCCCTCGGCCGCCTCAGCGGCCCGCAGCAGGAGCGCGGCGTCTATCGCACCGAAGACGGCGGCAAAACCTGGCAGCGTGTCCTCTTCGTCGATCCCAACACCGGCTGCTCCGGCATCGGCATGGATCCCAACAACCCGCGCACGCTCTTCGCCGGTATGTGGCAGGTGGAGATGCACACATGGGCTTTCAACAGCGGCGGACCCGGCAGCGGCGTCTACGTTTCCCACGATCGCGGCACCACGTGGACCCACATTGAAGGCCACGGCCTTCCCCACTCGCCCGTCGGCAAAATCGACGTCGCCGTCGCGCCCACCGATTCGAACCGCGTCTACGCTCTGATCGAAACCGACAGGCAGGGCTCCATGTGGCGCTCTGATGATGGCGGTGCCGACTGGCGCGTCACCAGCTGGGACCGCACGCTCATCGGCCGCGCCGGCTACTACATCCGCATCGCCGTCTCGCCTGCCGACGAAAATACCGTCCTCGTCTCAAACAGCAGCTTTCTCGTCTCCACCGACGGCGGATTGACTTTCGAAACGCGCCCGTGGGGCGGCGACAACCACGACATCTGGATGGACCCGAAAGATCCAAAACACTTCGCTATCTCCTTTGATGGCGGCCTCGCCATAACCACGGTTGGCGGCCGCGGGTTTCACGACGTCAGCCTCCCCATCGGCCAGATGTATCACGTCGCCGTCGACGACGAGATTCCCTACAAGGTCTACGGCAACATGCAGGATGACTCCACCATGCGCGGCCCCAGTTTGCCCGAGTTCGCTCGCGGCGGCATCGATGTTGGATGGGACCACGGCATGGGCGGCTGCGAATCCGGCTTCACCCTCCCCGACCCCACCGATCCCAACATCGTATGGGCTTCCTGCTACGGCGACGAGGTCACGCGCTGGGACGCGCGCACCCGCGAGGCGCGCTCCGTTAGCCCCTGGGCCCATACTCTGGACTCCATCCCCAACCAGGCGAAGTACCGCTGCCACTGGACGCCGCCGCTCGCCATCGATCCCTTCGATCACAACACCGTCTATTACGGCTGCCAGGTTGTCTTCAAAACCAGCGACGGCGGCCAGAGCTGGTCGGTCATCAGTCCTGACCTCACCACGCAGAATCCGGCGCACAACGAATCCTCCGGCGGCCTCATCGGCGACAACCTCGGCCAATTCTATGGCGAAGTCGTGTTCGCGCTCGCGCCTTCGACTGTTGAGAAAGGCCTGTTGTGGGCAGGCACCGACGACGGCAAGCTCTGGGTCACACGCGACGGCGGCCAGCACTGGAATGACGTCACCGCCAACCTCTCCGGCCTGCCGCCCAATGGAACCTTCACCAGCATCCAGCCTTCATTCTTCGACGCCGGCACCGCGTACGTCTCCGTCGATCTGCACCTCGTCGACAACCGCGATCCCTTCATCCTGAAGACGACCGATTACGGCAAGACCTGGACGAGCATCTCGAGCGACCTGCCTAAGGGCCCGCTCGCCTACGTCCGCAACGTCTCTGAAGATCCCAACTGCAAAGGCCTGCTCTTCGCCGGAACCGGCAACGCTCTCTACTACTCGCTCGATGACGGTGGCCACTGGACCCACTTCAACAAGGGCCTGCCTCCGTCGCCCGTCACCTGGACCGTGGTGCAGAAGCGATTCCATGACCTCGTCGTTTCCACCTACGGCCGCGGCTTTTACATCCTCGACGACATCACGCCGCTCGAGCAGATGGCCAAACAGCCATCCAGCGAAGACGTGCGCTTCTTCACCCCGCGACCCACGTACCGCCTCCCGCGCGGCGAAAATGTCTTCCTCGAGTTCTCGCTCAAGTCCGCCGCGAAAGAGCCGGTGCAGGTGGAGATCACCGATGCCGAAGGCAAGCTGGTGCGCAAGCTCAGCGCCTCCGGTCATCCCGGCATCAATCGCGTCGAGTGGGACATGCACTACGACGCGCCGCACATGGTCGCGCTGCGCACCATCCCCGAAGAGGATCCCCACATCTGGCAGGAAGCCCGCTTCCGCGGCATGGACTCGCGCCCCGTGACGCACTGGGGCATGGAACGCGTGCCGACGCCGATGGCCGCGCCCGGCAAGTATGAGGCGCGTCTGAAGGTTGATGGAAGGACCCTCACCGAGCCCGTCACCATCGTGATGGATCCCAACTGTCCCGGCACCGAGGCTGACATCGACGCATCGGTGAAGCTGCAGCTCCAGATCAGCGCCGACATCGAAAAAGTCTCCGACATGGTGAACACGATCGAATGGATGCGCAAGCAGCTCGCCGATGTCGAGAAGATGCTCGGCGCCAATCCCGCCGACAAGCAGCGTGCGCGCGACGCCGAGCAGATGGATCAGAAGATGCAGGACGTTGAGTATGAGCTGATGTCGAAGCCGCTGGCCGCCAGCGACGACAAGATGTACATCTCCGCGTGGAAGGTCTACTACAACCTGCTGTGGCTCAACGGAGAGATCGGATCGGGCGCAGGCGATGTGGCCGGCGGCACCGACTTCCGCCCCACCGACACCGAGGTCACGCTCGCTCACCAGTACGAGCAGGATCTGACCAAAGCTGAAGGCGATTACCACAGCCTGATGACCAACGAGCTTCCCGCCTTCAATCACGCGCTCTTGGAACACAACACAACACCCATCGCCACCACCGGCGCTCCGGCGTCGCAACCCACAACCGATTCGGATGACGAATAAATAGGACGGACAAATAACCCGGCCGAGGCTTTAATGACCCTGCCGGGTTCCTTGCAAACTGCCTGCCGCTGACTGCTACCTGCTGTCCGCTGCCTTCAGAACACTCCCAGAACCTTGTGCTTTCCCGAGCATCCAGGCACCTGGAAGCCGCCAATGCGCGTCGAGTAGTCCTCTTCGCCCTTCCTGAGATAATCCCCGACGTACCAGAAGGTGCAGTCGTCGCCTGGATCGATATCGAGCGTCGTGTAGTCTTCCCACCGCAGCGTGTTCGTCTGCGACGCCTCGCCCTGCGCCAGCACAGCCTCATGCAGCGTCATCTGGCCCTTCGGATCGCCTGCCAACCGAGCCGCGAATCGCTGCCCCGGATAGCTCGACGCCCCGCCGAATGAGTATCCCACACCGATGTCGCCCTTACGGTCCAGCGCGATGCTCGGCATCCATCGGAAATCTCCGTCCGGCGCGTACGTTCCCTGCTGGAAGAGCTGCAACGCGCCGCTCCTGTCGAGGCGCAATTCGTACCACCGCACGCCGCCGCCCTTTGCCTTCGTGTCAATCGAGTGCGAAGCCACGATGGATTGGTAACGGCCGAAGTTGCGATACGAAACCCGCTGCATCAGCTTGTCGCCCTGCGAGTCGAGCCGCACATCGGTCCCCGGCTGCGGCACGCACTTGCTCAGCTGACCGTTGCAGAGGAAGTGATAGGGCGCCACGGCGATCTTCTCCGGCCCGCTGAGTTTCGTCTGGCTGGGATCATTCCAGTTTACCGAGTACTTCCACGCGTAGATCGCGTTGTCCTCGAAGATCTCGTGCAGCTGCGTTCCGCCGGCCGCCAGCACGATCTCGGGCTCACCTGCCGGCGGCAGTTTCTTCCCGTCGATATCCGCCAGGTTCAGGAAGCTCACTCCGTCGATGATCTGGCACTGCTCGTCCGCGGCCCGGCCCTGCAGCATCTTGTTTCGGTCCGCGGCGCATACATGTTTCTGGATCACCGTGTCGCCTGTGCTCGTCGGAAGATAGTACCCGTCGCGCCAGATCGCCGGCCTCGGATAATCCGGAAACAACGGCCGCTTGAATTCGTAACGGTAGTAGCTACCCATGGGATCCGGCCCCGTGCTCACGGCGTAGCACATCCCAAAAGTCGCGTTGGGTTCGTCGGACGGCTTACGAAAGATCGGCAGCACAAACAGCCACCGGTCCGCAAGCTGGTCGTACCGCACTACCGCGTCGCCGGAGATCTGCTTCTCGCACGGCCCGCCGAACCCGGCAAAGAGTGTGTTCGTCACGACCGGCCCGAATAGCGCTTTGCCCGTTTCCGGATATTTCGCGCCCTTCTTCGTGAAGATCGCCAGCCGCGAATTGACAATCTGCACAATCTCGTTCGGGCCCACACCGAGGCTGTTGTCCGAAGGGTTCCTCGCCGCGGCCTTCCCCTGCGGTCCCTCGAAGCCCGCGCCCAGCCCGTCGAAGCTCGCCACGAGCGCCGGCGCCTGCTTTGCGCCCTGGCTTGTCTGTTCGACCGCCGCCCCCTCCGGCCCAATGTCTGCCATCGGTGGGGGCTCCACGGGCGTCGCTACGGGCGCCGTTGTCGAGCGCTTCCGATCCGGCCGCGGCGGCACCTGATACGCTTCCAGAAGTTTCGGCAGAGGCGCTGAGTGATCGAACTTCACCGGCGGATTCACAATCGTGTGCCCCGCCTTCCACTGCTGTGCATCCGGAGTCGCTGCCGTTTGCGCTGCCTGCGCTTCATCCTCCGGCTCCTGCGCTGCGACGGCGTGCGGCAGCATCAGCAGCGCCGCCGCCATCAACGCCAGGCACAATCCCGCACGCCCAGAAACTGCACGTGTCCGCAAGCCCTCGAGCAGCATCATCGTTCGTCCTTTCCGGACCTCATCGAGTTTTCTTGAATTGTTCGCGCAGCCCGCGTCTCAGTCAGGAAACGCGCTGCTCCGCACCTGGGGTCGATGATCCAAAGCTTCCTTCACAACCCTGCGCGTCTCTTCCAGTTCCGCGCCAACCACTTCCTGCCGCGGCGGACGCACGCGGGCGTTGCCCGTGCCCGTTTCCTGCTGCACCTGCTTGATCAGCTGAATGAACTTCGGCACCGTATCCATGCGCAGCATCGGCAGAAACCACCGGTACAGCTCGAAAGCCTCGTCCCACTTGCCGGCGCGCGCTGCATCAAACAGAGCAA
>Ga0335075_10004144_pt1 | contig 22733 bp, 20 predicted proteins | sample Lox_Sample_24_FD_206723 | JGI IMG/M metagenome (GOLD analysis project Ga0335075, IMG submission 206723) | Soil microbial communities from Loxahatchee National Wildlife Refuge, Florida, United States - Lox_Sample_2.4 | ecosystem: Environmental > Terrestrial > Soil > Wetlands | place: USA...
CACCCGTGGTACACGCAGCGGATGGCGGCGTCCTCGTTTCGGCCGAAGTACAGCGACGCTCCGCGGTGCGGGCAGTTCTCCTGCACCAGGCCGACCCGCCCCGCGGTGTCCCTGAAGGCGACGAGGTTCTCACCGAATAGCCGCACCCGCGCGGGCGCGCCCCCCGGCTCGGGAATCTCGGCCGTTAGGCAGGCCGGCGTCCAGTACCGGCGCAGCAGCTCGCCCATCAGCGTCCCCGGTCCGACCCGAGTGAGGATCTCGTTCTCTTCCGCCCGCAGCATGCCGCACCTCCGATGAGAAGACCGCCGCAATCATATCAATTGTTCTATTAACGAAAGTGATTGGAATTATCGACCGCAATTATGATCGAAGCGCAGTTGCCCCTTGCCTCGCCAGGCCGAATCGTCGTACGGTGGTGACCGAACACCGTGTCCGGTCTTCGGACGCACATAGGACAACCTCGACGCGTGGCATACAACCGCGTAAAGCGGGCAGACGTGCCAGGTCAGCTTTCCGGCGGGTGGGAGCAAGGTCATGCCGCAGCCGATCGCGCATCGCATCGCTCATCGAGCGGTGCAGCTTGCGATCGCGGCCGCCGGGATCTTCATCATCATGCTGATGTTCTCGCGGCAGGCACACGCGGCCACGGATCCTCCGCCGCTCCCAGTCTCGGCCGGCTCCTCGGCGCTCTCGCCAGTCTCAACGGCCAGTTCAACGGTCGGCTCGGCCGTCAACGCCGCGTCGCACGCCCTCGCCGTACACTCCGGCTCAGCCGCCTCGGGTAGCGACACAGGCTCCAGCAGCACCCACCCGAGCACGGCCAGCACCGGAACTCAGAACGCCGGCACCAGCCATTCGGGAGCGACCTATCCGGGCTCGGGCACCGCCCAGCCGAGTACCGCTCGTCCGGTCACGAGGACCGTCTCAGCAAGCACCGCATCAGCAAGCACCTCCGACCCGGTCGCGGTCCCGGGCGGGGCGTCCGGACAATCCGGGACGAGCGCATCGGACACCGTCCGGAAGGCCACCACCGCCGGTTCGGCCCTGGCCACCTCGGGGACGGGCGCGACGCCGAAGCCGCAGACGGCGGACCCCGCGACGGGCCACCAGACAGCTTCGCCGACCGCCGGGCAGCCGTTGGCGCCGGTCACCCACGCTGCCCATGGCCTTCAGACGCCCACAGCGAAGATCACGACGCCGAGCGCATCGCCCGCGACGCTAGGGCACGCGATCACGACGGCGGCCCCGGTTAAGCCGGCCGTCCACGATGCGCTTACCCCGGCGGCGAGCACAGCGCGGTCGAACGTCCGCGGCGCCCTCGCTCCGGTGGACGGGACGACGACGCCGCCCGGGTCGAATGTTGGCGGCGCGCCGGTTCCCGCGATGGGCATGGCGACCCCGATCCTGACCGGCCCCCGCGGGGCACTCGCCCCCGCGACGAGCACGGTGACACCGGCGCTGTCGAACGTCCTCGGGACGCTCGCTCCGGTAGCGGACACGGCCGGCCCGGCGGCGACGACTGCCGGTGGCGCGCTGGCTCCCGTGGCCGGCCAGACGGCCCCGGCGGTATCGAAGATCCGCGATGCGCTGGCTCCGGTGGCGGACACGACGGGCCCGGGACTCTCGACCTTGAGCGGCGTCCTGGCTCCTGTGACGAACACGGTAAGGCCGGTTGCTTCGCCAGTCGGCGGCGCCCTGGGTCCCGTGACGACCACGGCGGCGCGCGTGCTGTCAACGGTCACTGGCGCACTGAGTCCCGTGACCGGCACGGCAGGGCCCGTCCTGTCCGCAGTGACCGGTGCGCTGGCCCCCGTGGCCGGCGCGGTCGGGCCGGTGCTGTCCACGGTGACCGATACGCTGGCGCCTGTGACTGGCACGGTGACGCCGGTGCTGTCGGCCGTTACCGGGGCGCTGGGGCCCGTCCTGTCGACCGTGACGGGGACGCTGGCGCCTGTGACCGGCACGGTCGCGCCGCTTCTCTCGACGGTGACCGGTGCGCTGGCTCCCGTGACCGGCACGGTCGCGCCGATCCTGTCGACCGTCACTGGGGCGCTGGCGCCTGTGACCGGCGCCGTCGGGCCAGTTCTCTCGACGGTCAGTAGCGCGGTGGGTTCCGTGACGGCGCCAGTGCTGACTACGGCTGCCGGTGCGGTGACGCCCGTGACGAATACGGCCGGACCGGCCGTCAGCGGGGCGCTGGGTCTCCTGACCGGTACGGTGCCGCCGTCAGGGCCGGCCGGTGGCGGCGGGCTCGGCCCCGTGACAGGTCCGGCACCGATGGGCCTCACGTCCGGCACGGCGAGCCTGGGTTCGCCCGCGGGACTCACTAGCGGAGTGCCGGGGTCGTCCGTTCCGCTGATTCCCAAAGCTCCGGCGCCGGCTGGCATGCCCGGCAGCGCTCCGGCCGGCGCGCCTGGCGGAGCCACCGGTGCCGCGGGCGGCGTCGGCGGACCAGGTACCGGCAGCAGCGGTGTCGCCGACCTAGCCGGGCTGGCGGCGGCGCTGGTACTGCTCTTGCTGCTGCTGGCGCGGCGCGCCCAGCTGCAGCCACTGTGGCGTTCGTACCTGCCGGAGGTTCCGCCGGCGTAAGTCCTTTCCTTCCCGATGGTTCGTGCCAAGTGCCGGACCTGTGCGTTCGGCACTGATTCTGTGGAAGGAAAGTGACGCACCTTGCGCGTGTGGACGAAGTCCGCGTGCGTGGTGCTTGCCTGGGGCATGCTGTTCACTCTGCTGGTGGCAGGCATGCTGGAGTCCGTTTCCCCGGCTCAGGCAAGCATCCGCATGGCGAGTAGTACTACCGAAGTCACCAAGCACGTGGCCGTGGCGCCCCCGACAGCGGCGAAGCCCGCTGCGGCGGCCGGACGGTACGTCGTGCGGCCCGGTGACACACTGACCGGCATCGCCGCCGTACTGAACGTGCGGGGAGGCTGGCAGGCGCTGTACGAGACCAACCGGACGGTCATCGGCGCGGATCCTGACGTGATCCGTCCCGGGACCGTGCTGGTACTCCCCGGCAGGCCGACCCCGGCCCGCTACACCATCCAGGCCGGCGATTCTTTGTCGGAGATCGCCGCCGCACTGGGTGTGCGGGGCGGCTGGCGGGCGCTGTACGCGGCCAACCGGAAGGCCATCGGTCCGGATCCGGATGTCGTTCATCCGGGCACGGTCCTGGTGCTGCCCGGCCAGCCGGCGGGCACGCCGTCCTCGTCGAGGCCGGCAAGCCACCACCAGGCGCATCCGGCGCCGCCGGCGACGCATGCCGTGCGGCCGCACCATGCCCCGCAGACCCGGGCGAACGCATCAGCGCCCGCGGGCATGCCAGGGTGGCTGCGGATCATGCTGCTAGCGGCGGGCCTGCTCATCGCGGCCGCCTTCCTGGCCGAGCTGATCCTGGCGATCGCCCGCAGGCGCCGTCAGCCCGTGGCCAGCCAGGCCCAGCCGAAGAACGCCCAGCCGGAGAACGCCCAGCCCGAGACCGCCCCGCCACCCGAGCCCGCCCAGCCTGAGGCCGCCAGCCCCAGCCCGCCGCGGAGCTGCAGGCGGTTCGTCCTCGCCGACTACGACCGGCTGGTCGTGACGCACGACCAGGCCGATGACACGGTCTGCGTGCTGCGCCCGCCCGGCGAGGATCCCAGGGCGATCCTGCGGGTCGCCCGCCTCGTCCTACCGGAGGATCCCTATGAGGAACTCGCCGATCAGCTCGGAGTGCCCGCGAACTGGCCGATGGAGTGACGCGCTAAGGAGGAAGCGCGCCCGCGGAGCGATTCGACGAGCGCGGCGACATGACGGCGGTCGTCGGGAGATAGCTCATCGATGCTGGCGATCAAGAGCGCCCGCTCGCGGTCGTCCTGGTTCTGCTGTCCCGTCGGCGCCTGGTTGTAGTAGTGCAGCCCGGTTGACTCGCCGGCGGCGGCACGGACCACCGAGACCGGCGCGTCGAGCCCTTTGGCCAGCGCGTCGATGGTGGCTGGGCGTGGCGGCCGAACCAGGTTCCGTGTGGTGGCGAGCGTGTAGACCGTGGACCGGGGCAGTCCTGCGCGGCGGGCGACCGCGCCGTAGGACCAGCCCCGGTCACGCAGCCGCTGGTGGATCAGCCGCTGCAGCGGGTTCATCTCGTCTTGCGGCGCCATAGCGTCGTCCTCAGGGACGCCCGGCTTGTTATCTGCGGCGTGCGCCGTCATGACTATCAACCTAACCCTGCGGAGGGGCGGAGGGGTCCGTCGCGCTTCTCACGTTGACTGGTTCCGTAATCGTATTGTACGGTAGTAAGCGAACAGTTTGTATGGCTGAAGCCGTACAAGAAGAGAATGTCAGAGAAGGCTGCTATGTCCGCAATCGCCGCGACGCCGGAGGAGGTCGAGTCCGTGCGCGCCGACCTGCTTCCCGACGTCGTCCTCGTGGTCGCCATCTGGTAACCCCGCGACTAGCCCGGGAGGGCCTGCTGTGCGTGTCAATCGCGGGGACGCGTTGCAGCAGTCCGGGAGGGGCCGCCCGGCCGCATCCGGGTGGCCCCTCCCTTCGCATCCCGCGCCGGGGAGAGCCCGCGGCGGATTGCGGGCAGGACATAGAGATGTCCAGGCCGTGCTCACGAATCGCCCGCCGGTTACCGCGGCGCGGGGACAGGGGCGGTCAGCCGGCGAACTGCCAGCTCCGCGTACAGCGCGGTGCCGTCAGCGAGCACGTCGTCGGTGAAGACGGCGTTGGCCGAGTGGTTGGAGGGGGCGGTCTCGGGATCTGTGCCTGCTGGGCAGGCGCCGAGGAAGGTAAACGCCCCCGGGACCTCCTCGAGCACGTAGGAGAAGTCCTCGGAGCCGGTTATCGGGTTAGCCGGCGTGACGGCCCGGTCGGCGCCGAAGAGCTCCGTGGCCGTGGCAGTGGCGAATGCCGCCTCGGCCGCGTCGTTGACCGTGACCGGGTAGCCTCCGAGGTCATTCACGTCCGCGGTCAGGCCATGTGCCTCGGCGATACCGCGGAACAGGCGCGTCATCTCGCCGCGGAGCCGTTGCCGCGACTCCGGGCTGAAGGAGCGGGCTGTCACGTGGAAGGTGGTGTCGTCCGGTATCACGTTGCGGACCGTCCCGGAGTGGAAGCTGCCCACCGTGACGACCACTGGGTCGAACACGTCGAACTTGCGGGTGACCATGGCGTGCAGCGCGGTGACCATCTCACAGGCCGCCGGGAGCGGGTCCGCGGTGTGCTGCGGTGCCGAGCCGTGCCCGCCGCGGCCGCGTATCGTCACGTCGATCGCGTCCATCGCGGCGAGCGCCGGGCCTGACCTGGTCGCGAACACGCCCGCCACGTGCCTGTCGGAGGACACGTGCAGCGCGTAAGCGGCCACCGGCCGCTCGCCCGCGGCGTCGAGTACGCCTTCGTCGATCATGATCTTCGCGCCGCCGCCGCCCTCCTCGGCCGGCTGGAACATGAAGATCACGTTCCCCGCGATCTCCTGCTGCCGCGCGGATAGTAGCCGCGCCGCGCCCGCCAGCATGGCGGTGTGCAGGTCGTGGCCGCAGGCGTGCATCGCCCCGTCGATCCTGGACGCGTACGGCAGGCCCGTTGCCTCGTGCACCGGCAGCGCGTCCATGTCGCCGCGCAACAGCACGGTCGGCCCCGGCCGGCCGCCGCGCAGCACCGCGGTCACCGACGAGAGTTGCCTGCCCTGGGTGATCTCCAACGGCAGCCCGTCGAGCGCGGCGAGCACCTTGCGCTGGGTCGCAGGCAGGTCGTAGCCGATCTCGGGTTCCTGGTGGATAGCGTGACGCAGCTCGGCGATGTCGCCGGCAATCTTGTCCGCTTCGTCGCGAATAGTCATCCCCAGACCATATCCCGGCCTTGCCGCTGCCAGCGGGGGATGGTGGGCTGGGCAGGTGACCCGAACTGCTGCTATCGCCTCCGCGACTGAGTATTTCGACTCCGGCGCGTTCCTGGCCGATCTGACCCGCCGGGTCGCGTTCCCGACGGAAAGCGGGCTGCCGGAACGCCGCCAGGTCATGCACGCCTACCTGGAGCGGGAGATCGTCCCGGCGGCTGCCCGGCTGGGCGCCACGGCCCGGATCGCGGACAATCCCGGCGACGGCGGGCCGCTGCTGGTCGCGCGCAGGGACGAGGACGACGGCCTGCCCACCGTGCTGACCTACGGGCACGCCGACGTGGTGACGGCCGAGCCGGAGCGCTGGCGGCCCGGGCTCGATCCCTGGCGGGTCACGGTCGAGCAGGACCGCTGGTACGGCCGCGGGACCGCGGACAACAAGGGCCAGCACACCGTCAATCTCGCGGCCCTGGAGCAGGTGCTGCGGGCCCGTGGCGGGCGGCTCGGCTTCAACCTGGTCATCCTCGTCGAGACCAGCGAGGAAACCGGGTCGCCAGGACTGAGCGAGTTCTGCGGGCGGCACCGTGACGAGCTGGCCGCCGACCTGCTCATCGCCTCGGACGGGCCGCGGGTGGCCGCCGCGCGCCCCACGGTCTTCCTCGGCGCCCGCGGCTCCGCGGGGTTCACCGTGCGGGTCGCGCTGCGCGACCGGTCCTATCACTCGGGGAACTGGGGCGGCCTGCTGCGCAACCCGGCCACGGTGCTGGCCAGCGCGATCGCCTGCCTGGCCGACGGGCGCGGCCGGATCCTCGTGCCCGCCCTGCGCACCCCGCCGATCCCGGCCGCGGTACGGGAGGCGCTGGCCACCATTCAGTTCGGCGGCGGCCCCGATGACCCGGACATCGACCAGGACTGGGGCGAGCCGGGGCTCACCCCGGCGGAGCGCGTCATCGCCGGGAACACCCTGGAGGTGCTGTCACTGGCCGCCGGGAACCCGGACACCCCGGTCAACGCTATCCCCGGCTCGGCGCACGCGTACTGCAACCTCCGGTTCGTGCCCGGCACCGACATCGCCGGCCTGACCGCCGCGATCCGCGCCCACCTGGACGACCATGGCTTCGGCATGGTCGCCGTCGAGCCGGGCGGCGTGATGCATACCTCGCGCACCGACCCCGCCGATCCCTGGGTCCGGTTCGCCCTGGCCTCGCTCGAACGCACCGAGGGCAGCCCGCCGGACCTGCTGCCCAACCTCGGCGGCGGCCTGCCCAACGACGTCTTCACCGATCAGCTCGGGCTGCCGACCATCTGGATCCCGCACTCCTATCCGGGCTGCGCCCAGCACGCTCCCGACGAGCACCTGCTCGCCCCGCTCGCCCGCCAGGCCCTGCGCCTGATGGCGGGCCTCTTCTGGGACCTGGGGGAGCAGCCCGGCACGAGTCAGGGTTACGCCGCTGAGAACTCCCTGAGCTGGTCGAAGTCGATGCCCAGCCACGCGTCCAGGCCTTCGTAGCCATCCGGGGTCACCGTCACGACGCGGCTGGCTTCGTGGCGCCGGATCCAGTCGCGCCGCATCAGCTCAGCGGTCAGCGCGGCGCCCAGGGCGCCGGCCAGGTGGTGGCGGCGCTCCGTCCAGTCCATGCAGGGCCGCAGCAGCGGCCGGGTGCGGCGCGGCACGGCGTCGACGTCGATGCCGAGGCCCGCGAACACCCGCGCGCCGCCGATGCCGAGCACCCAGGCGCCGTCCAGCTCCGCGATCGCGTCCTGCGCCGTGAGCGCCTCCGTGACCGCGACGCCAGCGACACCAGCGATGTGGTCATAACACATCCGCGCCCATCGCAGGTTCCGCCGGTGCGCCGCGCCGTGCAGCGACCTGACCGGCGTCGCCGGCGCGAGAAGCTGCAGGATCTCCAGCGCGTCGGCCACCGGCTGCCCGGCGATCGAGTACAGCCGCTGGCGGCCGATGCGTTCCGCGCGGACCAGGCCGCCGGCGGTGAGCTTCTTCAGGTGAGCGCTCGCCAGCGACCGGGAGATGCCGGCCGCGGCGGCCAGCGCGGAACCGGACTGCGGCGTTCCGCTGAGCAGGACGTTCAGCATCGTCGCTCGGTTCGGGTCGCCGATGAGGCGGCCAATCGCGGCGAGATCAGCTTCGGCTTCCATGGCACCCGACCCTACGTCAAGCATCGTCAAATGGCCGTTGGACAATTCTCGGGATAGCGTCGGGCATATGACGCTGAGAGCTCCTGCCGCCTGGATGCGCGTCGCGATCGCCATGTTCGCGGTGGGCTGGGGCGCCAACCAGTTCTCGCCCATGCTGATCGTGTACCGGCAGGCGCTCGGCCTGAGCGACACCGAGATCGCCGGGCTGTTCGCCATCTACGCGGCCACGCTCATCCCGGGGCTGCTCGCCGGGGGACCGCTGTCGGACCGGTTCGGCCGCCGCGCGTGCGTGCTGCCGTTCGCGGCGCTATCGCCGGTGGCCACGCTGCTGCTCGTCCTCGGCCCGCACGACCTGACGATGATCGCGGCCGGGCGGGCGCTGGCCGGCGTATGCTCCGGCATGGTGTTCGGCCCGGCGACCGCCTGGGTGCAGGACCTGTCCGGCGGCAGCTCGCTGAGCGCGCGGCGCGCGGCGCTCGCGCTGAGCGCCGGGTTCGGGCTCGGGCCCGTGGTGGCGGCGCTGCTCGCGCAGTGGGGACCCGACCCGCTGGTCGTGCCCTATCTCCCGCACCTGGTGCTGGGTGTGGTGGCGGTCGCCGCGGTGTGGACCGTGCCGGACGCGCCGCGTCCGGCACGGGCGGAGCCGGGGGCGGCTGGCCGCCGCTGGGCGCTGCCTCCCGCGCTGCGGACCCGCGCGTTCTGGCTCACGGTCGCACCCGCCGCGCCGTTCGTGTTCGGCTCGGTGTCGATAGCCATCGTCGTGCTCCCTGAGGAGGTGACCAGCGCGCACACCCTGTCGGCGGGGTTCGCCGGGCTGATGACCGTGCTCGCCTTCACCGCCGGCATCGGGATTCAGCCGGCCGCCCGGATTTTCGCGGCGCGCAACGACCGCCTCGGCATCATCGCCGGGACCGGCGCGGCGGCCGCCGGCGCCGCGGTCAGCGCGTTCGCGGTCGCCGGCCCTAACCGGGTGCTCGCCGGGCTCGGCGCGGTGCTGCTCGGCCTCGCCTACGGGCTCTGCCTGGCCTGCGGCCTGCACCAGTCCGAGCAGCTCAGCGATCCCACGGATCGCGGCGCCGTGCTGTCCTGCTACTACGTGCTTGCCTACCTCGGCTTCTGCGCGCCGTACGCCGTGGACGGGCTGAACGAGGTGTTCGGCCAGCCGGGGACGTTCGCGGTGCTCGCCGCCGCGGCGGCTGTCCTCACCGGGCTGCTGGCGGCCAGTGTCGTCCGCGGCCGTCCCGCGGCCACCGGGGAGCCGCGCGCCGCGCATACTTGGGACCATGCCCGATCGTGACATCGCGCTCGCCCGCGCGGCGAGCTACGCGACGCAGTGGCTCGACAGCCTCGGCACCAGGCCCGTCCCGCCGCGGGCCTCCGTTGCGGAGGTCGCCGCGGCGCTCGGCACCGCCCTGCCGGACGGACCGACCCCAGCGCCCGAGGTCATCGACCTGCTCGCCAGTGCCTGCGAGCCCGGCCTCACCGCCATGCCGTCAGGCCGGTTCTACGGGTTCGTCATCGGCGGCACGCACCCGGCGGCCCTGGCCGCCGACTGGCTGGTCAGCGCCTGGGACCAGAACGCGGGCCTCGGCCGGCCGACCCCCGCCGTCGCGGCGGTCGAGGACGTGGCGAAGGGCTGGCTGCTCGACCTGCTCGGGCTGCCCGCCGGCAGCGGGGTCGGCTTCGTGACCGGGGCGACGATGTCTAACTTCACCTGCCTGGCCGCGGCGCGGGACGCGACGGCGCGCAACGCAGGCTGGGACGTCGCCGCCGCCGGGCTGACCGGCGCCCCGCGGGTCCGCGTGCTCGTCGGCGCGGAACGGCACGACACCGTCGACCTGGCACTGCGCTATCTCGGCCTGGGCGCGCCTGAGCCGGTCGCCGCCGACGACCAGGGCCGGATCGACCCGGCAGAACTGGAAGCCACACTGGCCGCCGGGCCGTCGGGCCCTGCGATCGTCGTCCTCCAGGCCGGCAACGTCCACTCCGGCGCGTTCGACCCGTTCGGCCCGGCGATCGAGGCCGCGCACCGGTACGGGGCCTGGGTGCACATCGACGGCGCGTTCGGCCTGTTCGCCGCGGCGTCCCCGCGGACCAGGCACCTCGTCGCCGGCTACGAGGCGGCCGACTCGTGGACTACCGACGCGCACAAGACCCTCAACGTCCCCTACGACTGCGGCATCGCCATCGTCCGCGACCGCGACGCGCTGCGCGCCGCGATGGGCACCCGCGGCGACTACCTGATCAGGGACGCGGCCGGCGACCCCTTCGAGTTCGTCCCCGAGGTGTCCCGCCGTGGCCGCGGCGTCACCGTCTGGGCCGTGCTCCGCGCCCTTGGCCGCTCCGGCCTGGCGGACCTCGTCGACGGCTACTGCCGGCACGCCGCGAACTTCGCCGCGGGCGTCGCCGGGATCGACGGCGGACGCGTCGAGAACGACGTCGTGTTCACCCAGGTGTGCGCCAGTTTCGGCAGCGACGAGCGGACCGCGGAGGTCACCAGCCGGCTGCTCGCCGACGGCACCGCGTGGATGTCGGGCTCCCGCTGGCGGGGCAAAACGGTGCTGCGCATCTCGGTCTCCAACTGGTCCACGACCGACGATGACGTGCGGCGCAGCCTCGAGTCGTTGCGGATGGCGGCGAAGTAACGGGCCCGTTCTGGATAAAGGCTTTTCTCGTCAGCAGCGGAACCTCAGCGGAACCGGTCGGGGATACCTGAGTCCGCCAGCGCCTCGGCCGCGTGCCGGTAGCCGGTCTCGATCAGCGGGGCGCCGGCCTTGAAGTCGTAAGCGCCGATGGCCGGGACCGGCGGGTGCAAGAGCAGGTCAACGTGCTGACCGCCCAGCGTTACCCGCTGGTGCCGCGTGCCCGACAGCCCGGTGGCCCTGCTTACGATGTCGAGCACGCTCGGCACCGGCCGCGGCGGGCTCAGCGGGTTGAGCCGGCCGCCGAGCACCTGCCAGCCGGACAGGCCCGGGCCGAACGGCGCGACGGTCATCGGCTCGACGGCGGGGGAGATGTCGACCGCGATCACGGTTCCGCCGCCGACCCGCGCCCGCATCACCTCCGTGGGCACGTTGTCGAGTGCCCCGCCGTCGATCAGCAGGTCCCCGTCCTGGTAGACCGGCGGGAAGATGCCCGGCAGCGACAGGCTGGCCCGGATGGCCCGCCACAGCTCGCCGCGCTCGTGGATGACCTCCTCCGCGCGGGTCAGGTTCGCCGACACGCAGAAGAACCGTACCGGCAGGTTCTCGATCGGGCCCGCGAAGTACTCGGCGAGCAGCCGGTCCACCCGATGCCCCGAGGACAGCGCGACCAGCGGGAGCGTGGGGCTCATCAGCGGGCCGCTGCGGGTGAAGGCGCGCAGCGCCCGCTCGACCCGTTCCGCGTGCGGCAGGCCCTGCGCGTACAGCGCGCCCATCACCGCGCCGATGCTGGTGCCGCCGACCACGTCCACGGGCACGCCGGCCGCCTCGAGGGCGTGCAGCACGCCGAGGTGAGCGAAGCCGCGCGGGCCGCCGCCGCCGAGCACCACCCCGCACGCCGTGCCCGCGACCATGCGCGCGAGCCTGGCGACGTCCGCGGGGTGGCCGTCGCGGACGTGGTGGTAGTCGGCCACCAGCCGCTGCGCCAGCCAGCGGGCGGTCCCGCCGGGGCGGGACCGGTGCACGAGCACGAGCTCGCAGCGCAGCCACCTGGTGGCGAGCGCGCGCGCCTCGACGGGTCCGAGCCCAGGGTCGGTGCCGCCGCCGGCCAGCAGCGCGACGTCGCTCTGGCTGAGGCAGAGCCGGCTCCATTCGGTGTCGTCCGCGTCGGTGAGGTAGACGACGTGGTCGTGGCCGCGCTCGACCGTGTCCAGCCAGCCGGTGAGCTCGTTGCGCCGCGGGTGGGACGGTCCCCGCTCAGCGGCTTCGGAGCCGAGCTCGCGTTCCACCGCGTCGCTGTCGAGCAGGGCGGTGCTGCCGGTTCTGGTGAGCTGCTGCGCCAGCGCCGTGGCGATCGTTGTGGCGTGCGACGGGTCGCCGCCGGCCGGGACGACGGCGATGGCGCGGTTCCCGGCGTGCGGCTGCGGCCGGTCGACGGCGAGCAGCCGGTCGATGAGCAGCCGGGCCATCTGGGCGAGGAAACCGGGGTTCTGCTCGATGAGCGCCTTGAACGACGCGGTGCGCAGCAGCAGCAGGTCACTGTCGCGCACCGCGCGGACCGTCGCCGACCGCGGCCGGTCGCTCAGCAGCGCGATCTCCCCGAAGACTGCGCCGCGGCCGAGGTCGTGCAGCACGCGTTCCCTGTCGGCTCCCGCGGCGCGGACGCTGACCCGGAGCCGCCCGCTGAGCAGCACATACAGGCCGTCACCAGGGTCGCCCTCGGCGATGATCGCGTCGCCCGCCTGCGCGCGGGCCGGCTCGAACTGCCGGGCCAGCCAGGTCAGGGTGCCCTCGTCGAAGGACGCGAAGAACGGGATCCCAGCCAGGAACGCGGCCAGCTCATCCGGCCGGTCAGTGCCGCTCATGCAGGCAGCATCGCAGCCGTGGCGGCAGCCGGGGAATGAGGGAAACACCACCCCTGGTTGAGGTGTCTTCATCATTCCGAACGGCCTCGTGCGATGCCTTAGATGGAACCATGACTGCGGCGTGGCTAGTGGTCCGCGCCGGACTGCGCGCCCGGTGGCGGACCTGGCTGGTGCTCGCGGTGCTGACCGGGCTGGCCGGCGGCCTGGTCACCGCGGTGGCCGCGGGCGCCCGGCGCACCGACGCTGCCTACCCTGCGCTGGTGGCGTGGAGCCGGGCACCCGACGACATCGTCGGTGTGGGTACCGGATCAGGTTCCAGCGTGGGCGCGACGTATGCCAACGTTCCGGCGGCGGCGGTCAGCCGGCTCCCGCAGGTCACCGCCGCGGCGCCGCTCGCCACCTATACCGTGCTCCAGCCTGCGGCGGTGACGCTCGCCGCCCCGCTGAACGGCGCCATCCCCGGGGCGATGTGGCACAGGAAGCTGCTGGCCGGCAGGCTGCCCGCGACCGGTAATCCGGACGAGGTGGACGTCTCGTTCACTGTCACGCAGGCGCTGCCGCAGCTGAGGGTGGGGGACAGCCTGCCGCTGGTGCTGCTCGGCGCGAAGGGCGAACCGGTCCGGGTGAACCTGCATGTCGTCGGCGTCGACGCGGCGCCGGCCGAGTTCCCGCCGCAGTACGGGCCGGCCTCGGACTTCGTCTGGGCCACGCCCGCCTTCGCCAGGACGGACGGGCCGCGGCTGCTCGCCCAGCCCGGGGTGGCGGTACGGCTGCGGGGTGGTTCGGCGGATGTTCCGGCACTTGGACGGGAGATTAGCCGGATGGCTGGCGGTAAGTTCCTCAGCGACTACCCACAGGGGCCGCAGGCGGCGAACACCGAACGCTCGATCCACCTCCAGGCGGTGGCGCTGTGGCTGCTTGCCGCGGTAGTCGCGGTGCTCGGGCTGCTCATCGTGGGACAACTGCACGCGCGGCTGACCGCCGTCGAGCAGGAGGAGTCAGGCACGCTGCGGGCGCTCGGTGTGGTGCCACGCCAGATCGCGGCGGCTGGGCTGGCACGCGCGGCGCTGATCGGCGGTGCGGGCGCGGTCCTGACGGTGATCGTGGCGGTCGCCGTCTCGCCGGTGTTCCCCGTCGGGCTGGGCGGGATCGCGGAGCCGCACCCGGGTCTCGACGCGGACTGGGCGGCCCTTTTGCTGGGGACGGGTGGCGTGCTGGTCGCCACCGTCGGCGTGGCGGGGTGGCCGGCCTGGCGGACAGCGCGGGACAGGGCGGCGGGAGTGGCGGGCCCGGCGGGCACGATGGCGGGGATGTACCCGGACCGGCTGTCCGGGGTGCTCGCCGTCGCGCGTTCTGTGCGGTCGGTTCCTGCAGCGACGGGGATCCGGCTGGCACTGCAGCGCGGGGCCGGGCGGACCGCGGTACCGGTGCGGTCCGCGATCGCCGCCACCGCCGTCGGCGTCGTCGGGCTGAGCGCCGCGCTTGGGTTCAGCGCCAGCCTCGGGTACCTGCTCGCGACACCGCGGCTATACGGGGTGACCTGGGACGCGCTCGTCACCAATGACGTATTCGGCACGTCCACCGCGCCCGCGGCGCGCAGCATCGCCGCCGACCCGCAGGTGGCTGCCTGGTCGGGAACGTACGCGGGCGCTCCGCTGACGATCAACGGCACCGCGGTCGGCGGGGTGACCACCGGACCAGGCCCCGACGGATCGCTCGCCGCCGTCGACCTGGCCGGCGGCCCGCCGGCGGGAGCCGATGACATCGTGCTCGGCGAGCGTACGCTCAAGGCCCTCGGGGTCCGCGTGGGGCAGACCGTCAGCGTAGCGGCGGCTGGTCTGTCGCGGCACATCCCGTTCCTAGTGACGGGGACGGCGGTCTTCCCCGCGGTCGCCGACACGACCGAGCTGGGAACAGGCGCCGAGCTGACGGTGGCCGGCCTGCTGCGGCTCCCGCCGCCGGGCACGTCGGCGCCGCCGTATAACGGGCTGGTCGTCACGTTCCGGCCCGGCGTCTCGCTGCAGCAGGGCATCAACTCGCTCACCGCACGGGTCGAACGATTGGGACCATACGCTGTTAGCGGACCGTCTACCCCTGCCGACCTGGTGAACTTCGGGCAGCTCCAGGACCTGCCGCTGCTGCTCGGCCTGGCCCTCGGGCTGCTGGCGCTGCTCACGATCACGCACCTGCTGCTCACCTCGGTGCAGCGCCGGCGGCGCGACCTGGCGATCCTGCGTGCCCTGGGGTTCACCGGCGGGCAGGTCCGGGCCACCGTGTCCTGGATGGCGGTCACCCTCACCGCCGTCGCGCTTGTCGCCGGCATCCCGGTCGGCCTGCTGTGCGGCCGCCTGGCCTGGCAGTTCTTCACCGGACAGCTCGGCATCAGCGACGTGACGCGGACGCCGGTGCCCTCGTTCGTCCTGCTCGCGGTGGCCGGCCTGGCGCTGGCCGTGGCCGCCGCCGCCGTGCCGGGCATGTCCGCCAGCCGCATCCGGCCCGCTGAGGCGCTGCGCGCCGAGTAGGCCGCTACTGCGCGGGCTGAGGTTTGGTCCCGGGCCGGCGGCGGGCCGGGGCCGACGGGGCCAGCGGCAGCCGCGATGGGGGCTTGATCTCGGCCAGCCGCAGGTAGGTGACCAGCCGCTGGCCGCCGCGGGTGGCCAGGCTGGCCAGCACGGTCTGCAGTTCGGCGACGTCACGGGCGACGACGGTGAGGAGATAGTCGGTCTCGCCGGCCACGATGTCCGCCGCGATGATCTGCGGCAGGGACCGGATCAGGTTCTCGAATATGCGCTCGGCTCGCTGGTCGTGCCGGGCCAGCGTGGCCGCGACGTACAGCTGCAGCGGGAAGCCGGCCGCGGCCGGGTCGACCCGGGCGCTGATGAGCCGGATGACGCCCGACTCCTTCAGCCGCCGCACCCGGTGCAGCGTGGCGGCGGGCGACAGGCCCGCGAGCCGGGCGAGCTCGACGTTGGTCCGGTCCGCGTCCTCCTGCAGCGCAGTGAGCAGTCGGACGTCAACATCGTCAAGTTCAATGGCCATAATACAAAATATTATCTCGTTAGTACGCTCCAGCAGCGAACGCTGTATAGCTACCGGTGAGTATGGATGCATGAACATCATGCGCCGTAACGCCGTCGCAGCCCTCATCGCGGCCGGGCTGCTGTGGGGTACCACCGTGCCGCTCTCCAAGCTCGCGCTGGAGTGGCTGTCGCCGGGCTGGCTCACCGCGGTCCGTTTCGGGGTGGCCGCTGTGGTGCTGCTGGTTATGGCGCGCGGGCGCGGGCTACGCCGGGCGTTCACTCCCGCGGTGCTGGCCGCGGGCGCGCTCGGCTACGGCGGTTCGGTCCTGCTGCAGAACGTCGGTATCAGCCGCACCAGCGTCACCCACGCCGCCCTGCTGATCGGGGCCGTGCCGGTGCTGGTCGCGATCATCGCCGCGGTGTGGCACAGGACCGTGGCGCGACCGGTGGCCTGGCTCGGCTTCGTGGTGTCGCTCGGCGGCGTCGGGCTCGTCACCGTCGGCGGCGGGGGCGGCGGAGCGACGCCGGCCGGGGACGGCCTGGTGCTGGCATCGCTCCTCCTGTCGGCCGCGGTCACGGTGGCCCAGGGCCGCCTGCTGGACGGCCGTGACCCGGTCGCGGTCACCGCCGTGCAGTTTCTCGGTGCCGCGCTGGTCACGCTGCCGGTCGCGGCAATCTCCGGGCACGCGCCTGCCGCACCGGGCGGGGCTGGCCCGGTGCTGGCGGTCGTCGCGCTGATCGCGGCAGGCACGCTGCTGCCGTTCACCCTGTTCGCGTTCGGGCAGAGCCGGGTCTCCGCCGAGGTCGCCGGGGCGTTCCTTAACCTCGAGCCGCTGGTCGGCGCCGTCGCGGGCGCGGTGGCGTTCGGGGACCGGGTCGGCTTGGCGCAGGCCGTCGGCGGCGTGGCCATCCTGGGCGGTATCGCGCTGAGCAGCCTGCCGCTGCTCGCCATCGTGCCTCGCTGGCCCGCTACCCGGCAGGCTTGATCAGCGGCAGGTCGCGCGTGAAGGGCCGGAACCCGACTCCGTAGTACAGCCCGCGCGCGGCCGGAACCCCGGGCGCCCCATAGCAGGCGACGGTCAGGTGAGTGGCCCCGGCGTCGCGCGCGAGATCCATCCCGTGCAGCAGCATCGCGGCGCCGAGTCCCTGGCGCCGGTAGTCCGGGTGCGTTCCGACTGGCTCGAATTCGGCGGTCTTGTTGGCTTCATCGAGCCACATGATCGTCGATGCGGCCATCGTCCCGTCGGGCGCCTCCACCAGGACGTGGAGGTCGCTGCGGTAGCTCGCCATCCGCCGGACGCCGTCGTACCCCTCGGCCGTGTACGTGGACGGCGCCCAGGCGTCCACGTGGGCCCGGACCGCGGCCTCCGGGCCGGCTTCCGCGGCGTTGAGGAACCGGAACCCGGCCGGCAGCGCCGGCTGCTCCAGGTCGGTGAGATCGCGCTGATTCAGCTGGGTCCACGACCCGGTGTCGCCGTTCTCGACCGGGTCGATCTTGTATCCGTGCGCCGCCCACCGGTCCAGCGCGAACTCGTCGGCCATCCGCGCCAGCACCGTGCGCTCGAGGCCCGCCGCGACGTCGTCGTACCAGTCGATCACTTCGTCAACCAGCTCTGCCTGGCCGGGATGGACCTGATAGCCCAGATAGGCGCTCGTGACCTGCCGCACCGATCCGTCGCTCCGGCGCACCTCGTGCGGCAGGTAGGCCCACCCCCACGCGACCGGCCCGCCGCCGTCACACCACAGCCGGCGCGGCCAGGTCTCGCCGTCGGCGGCGTGCCCCTTGCCATAGATCCACGGCAGCTCTCCGAACGTCGCGTCGCTGTTCACCAGATCGGGGCGGACAGCGGTGACGCGCTGGGCCAGGCCCTGCATGAGCGCTACGTCCTCGGCGGTGACGAGATCGAATTCACCCATGCGGACCACTATGGTCGGCGGTTGCTGCGAGCGAAAGCATGCACGGGCGCAGCAGCCGGATGACCTCCGCCGGGTCGGCGCTGGCGAGCGGGTCGGACTTGATGAGATGCCGGGATACCGCGATGCCGAGGGTGATCGCGCTGATGATCGCGGCCCGCAAGTCCGCGTCGTCGGCGGGGATGGCCTCGGCGATCTGCGCCTCGTAGCGGGCGATTCCGGCGCCGGCCGCGCTGGCGGCCTCGGGGTTGGTCAGCATCGAGCGCAGCAGCGTCAGCGACGCGACCGGCTCGCTCACCAGCCGGTCGGCGAGCCCGGCGAGGATCTGCTCGGCCGCCTGCCCGGGCGCTCCGCTCAGCTCGGGAACCGGGGCGGCGTCGATCACCCGCCCGAACAGCTCCTGCTTGGACCCGAAGTAGTGCATGACCAGCCCGGCGTCCACTCCCGCGGCCGACGCCACGGCCCTGATCGTGGTCCGGTCGTACCCGGCGGTGAGGAAGATCTTGGCGGCGGCGTCGAGGATGCGCGCTTCGGTGCGGCGGCGCTGCTCAGCGCGGGAACCGGGCCGGGGAGTGGTCATTCGTTCATTCTACGAGCGTTGACCGGAGCCGTCTTTCATTCTACGCTTGTTCAATGAATGTCACTCCCGCCGAGGTCCTTGCCCGCCGCCGCCAACTGATCATGAACAGGGACGCCGACGGCTTCGCCGACCTGTTCGCCCCCGACGCGGTGATCGAGACGCCCTTCGCGGCGCTGCCTGGCATGCCCGCGCGTCAGGAGGGCCGGGAAACGATCCGCGAGCTCGCGCGCCAGGTCATGGCGTCGCCGCTGCGGCTGGAGGACCTCGAGGTCGTGGAGTTCTACGAGACCCAGGACCCGGAAGTGGTGATCGCGGAAATGCGGACGAAGGGAACCGTCACCACGACGGGCCGGTCGTTCACGGCGACATCCATCCAGGTCCTCCGCATCCGGGACGGCCAGATCGTGCTCTTCCGCGACTTCGCCGATCCCCGGATCCTGGCAGACGTGACCGCCGCGGCGGATCCGGGAAGCTGACATGGGTCCCGTAGCAAGGGTCGTACGGCGGGTGGAGATCGGCGCCGGGGAGCCGGCCGTCGTGCTCGAGTCGGGGCTCAACAACGGGGCCGCGTCGTGGCAGCGGGTCCTGCCGCTGCTGGCCCCGCACGTGCGGGTTGCCGCCTACGACAGGGCGGGGATAGGCGGCAGCGCCCCCGCGCCAGGCGTGGCGACCATCGACCGCCAGATCGATGACCTCGCATCGGTGATCACCGGGCTGGCTTCAGGGCCATGCGTGCTGGCAGGCCACAGCTGGGGCGGCATCCTGGTCTAGCTGCTGGCCTTCCGTCGGCCGGACCTCGTCGCGGGCCTGGTCCTGGTGGACCCGGGACACGAGGAGATGGAAAGCGCGCTGCCCCCGCCGGCCCGGTGGGGGATGCGGGTCTTCCGCGCCGTCCGTCCCGATGAGCTGCACGAGGACGCCGCCGCAACCCTGGCGGCGATGCGGGAGTTGCGCGCCGCCCCAAACGCCTTTCCCGATGTGCCCGTCGTCGTCCTGAGCGCCGCCGGCGGCTTCCCCTTCCTCCGCCGGTTCCGCGCGCACTGGACGCGCCTGCAGGCAGGTCTCGCCGCGTCCGCCCCGCAGGGACATCACGTCGTCGTCGACGGCAGCGGCCACGACATCCCTTGGGACCGGCCCGGCGTCGTGGCCGACACGATCCTCGCGGTAGCCGCCCAGGTGCGGGCGGCCCGTCACATTTCGTAGACCCTCTGCCAGCCCCGTCGGTCAGAATCCGGCCGCGACTTTGCATCACTTTTGGTCTTTGCATCAGTTTTGGTCGCTTTGAAACGATCAAACAGCCCTGAAGGCGACCAAAACTGATGCAAAGTGCTCCGAGGCCAGGGCGGCGGCTTCCCACTTCGGGTCAGTTTTGGGTCTTCGTATCACTTCGAGCCCTGCTGCTGTCCGGTTTGTCCGAAATATGCCCATCTTTCAACGGACTTCCCGCTGGCCGGGCCTCCGCAAGCGTGAGATCCTTGCTGCTGTCCGGGCCGTCTGCGCGTGGAGTGAACCCTGGTGATCGAGGAGATCCTGCCCGCGATCGTCGCGAGCGCCGAGACGTTCACGGACCCGTCCAGCGACGCGCTGTTCCCGCAGGAGGCGGCGATCGTGGAGCGGGCCTCGGACAAGCGGCGCCGCGAGTTCACCGCGGGACGGGAGTGCGCCAGGATCGCGCTCGGCAAGCTCGGTGTCGCGCCCGCGGCGATCCTGATCGGCGAACGCGGCGCGCCCCAGTGGCCGGCTGGCGTCGTCGGCAGCATCACGCACTGCGAGGGATACCGGGCCGCCGCGGCCGCACACGCCAGCGAGGTCGCGGCCATCGGGCTTGACGCCGAACCAGACGCTCCGCTGCCCACAGGGGTCCTGAACGTGATCTCGCTGCCCGCCGAACGCGCCCGCCTGGCAGCCCGCGAGTCAGGGGAGTGGCCCGACGTCCACGGGGATCGGCTGCTCTTCAGCGCCAAGGAATCGGTCTACAAGGCCTGGTACCCGCTCACCGGCCGCTGGCTCGGCTTCGAGCACGCGGACGTGACGATAACCCCGGACGGCACCTTCACGGTGCGGCTCCTCGTCGAGGAACAACCGTCGCGGGCTGCCTTCCATGGTCGCTGGCTGGCCCGCGATGGCCTGGTCCTGACCGCGATCGCGGTCACGGCCCGAGAGCGGGCGGGCGGGTGATGGCCGCGCAGACGATCCCCCCGGTGCGGGGATCGTCTGCGCGGAGCTTAGGGCAGCGTCACGCGCCGCGGCCCGTAGAGCCTGCCGTCCCTGATCGCCAGCTCGCGCTCGCGGACGTCGTGCGTGGCGAGCCAGCGCAGCGTCGTCAGGTCCGACGGCTCGGCGGTGTCGGCGAACCGCAGGTCGATGCCAGCGTCCAGCTCGTTGCCCATTGCGTCGGCCGGGCCACAGAAAGCGGCGCTCCGCTGCGCCGCGACGTCGAAGGCGGCCCGCCGGGTGATCACGGTCACCCGGCAGGACTCCTCGGCCCCCTCCCTGGCCACGGTCAGTGCGCGGAGGAACTCAAGGAACCGTGTGACATGCTGTCCCCCGGCAAGACCGCCTTCGCTCGAGTCGTCGCAGAACAAGTCGACCGCGCGCAGCCCGCGCAGCTCCTCCTGCGCCGGCGCCGACCACAGCCAGCCGTTCTCCATGGATTCTGCGCACTCCACGGACGCCATGGCGACCCGCGCGGCGTGCGGCACCATCCACCAGGCCCACAGGTCGGCGAGCTGGCTGTCCCCGGCGATCACCCAGCGCGGTCCCGGCGGCTCCGGTGGCAGGTAGTCGAACAGCTCAGCGGGTGCGGCCCACAACGCGGCCTCACCGTCCGCGTGCAGCAGCGCCCAGTCGGTACCGCCCCCGCCGGTGAGCCAGGCCCAGGTGTCGCGCGCCCGCGTGTCCTCGTCTGCGTGCCTGATCAGCACCAGGCCACCAGGCACGAGCAGCCGCCTGATGACGATCCACGCCATCGGCGTGAGCGGCGCGGTCTTGGCGTCGACGACGACCAGGTCACAGGCCGCCTCGCGGAGCAGCCCGGCGCTGAAGTCGATCGACGCCGGGTCCGCCAGGTCGGCGACGGCGAACCGCGCCTGCCTGTCCAGGCCGAATGCCTCAGACAGCCGCGCCGTGCCCGCCTCGGTGGCGCCGAGCAGCCAGAACTCGGTCTCACCCGGTAGATCCAGGCTGCCAGCGACAGCGGTCTCCAGCGGCTCTGTGTGCTGCGTGAACTCCGCGACGCGGATCAGGCGCCCCGCGCCGTCCCGCAGCGTGCCGATCAGCGCGTTCAGGTCCAGGGACCCCGCCGCAGCGGCGGCCGCACCGACGACGAACTTCGGCTGCCAGCGGACCACCCGCGCGGCACACGCCACGTCCTGCCGGAGCCCGTGCCCGGTGATGGCATAGCGTTCCTGATGCACGGCCCTGACCCCCGTCAGTCGAGAGCCGCCCGCGTGCCGGTGCGGACGGCTACGGACTGGACATTAAAGGAAAACGGACACGGTGTCTGCGCCGCAGATCGTCAACCCACATCACTTCAGAACCGGCAGTCACAGCACATTTCCCCAGTCCCGCCGACCGGGCCGCTGCGCAATGCTGGCTTAATTTCCAAAGGCACGACTAAATCAGCGCGCAATCGCCTAAACGGCAACTCGATCCGTTGTAGTAGTCCTCTTCCGCCGCGACCGTCGCCGCCACCCGGGCAGCGTGACCGGCTTAGCCGGGCGTGCCGCTGGTCGCCGCGTCGGCCCGCGCCCGGGGCGGGCTAGCGGAGCCGGGAAGTGGCGAGCAGTAGACCGACGACGCGGGCCCGGCCTCGACAGAAGTGCGGGCGGGTGTGCGCGGTCAGTCCGCTTGCTCCAGGGCGGTCTGCATTGGCCGGAACTTTACCTGTGCCTCGGCCAGCTCGGCGGCCGGGTCGGAGCCCGCGACGATGCCGCAGCCGGCGAACAGCCTGGCGCGCTCCCCGTCGAGCTGCGCGCAGCGCAGCGCGATGCCCCACTCCCCGTTGCCGTCGGCGTCCACCCAGCCGACCGGGCCGGCGTAGCGCTCCCGGTCCATGTGCTCGAGTTCCCTGATCAGCTCTACCGCGGTGTCGGTCGGGGTGCCGCCGACGGCGGCCGTCGGGTGCACCGCCGCCGCCAGGGCGAGCGCGGAGTGGTCGGCCGCCAGCGTGCCGTGCACCCACGTGCCGAGGTGCTGCACGTTCGCGAACCTGAGCAGCTCGGGGCGCGGGGCAACTCGCAGCGCCTGGCACAGCGGCTCGATCGCGTCGCGCATCGACGTCACGGCGTACCCGTGCTCTTCGTTGTCCTTCGCGGAGCCGAGCAGCGTGGCCGCCAGCTGCGCGTCCTCCGCTTGCGTCGCGCCGCGCGGCATGGTGCCGGCCAGCACTAGGGCGCTGACCTTGCGGCCGGTCCTGCGGATGAGCAGCTCCGGCGTGGCGCCGACCAGCCCGGCGCAGGCGAACGTGAAGCAGCCAGGGTACCGGTCGGCGAGCCGGCGCAGCAGCACCCGCGCGTCGATCGGCTCGCCGGCCGACGCGTACAGGTCGCGGGCGAGCACGACCTTGCGCAAGTCGCCGCGCGTGATCCGGTGCACCGCGGCGGCGACCGCCAGCTCCCATTCGGGCGCCGACAGCGACCCGTCATGCCACCGGATAGGCCCGGGCGCGAGTGGCGGGCGCCGCGGCGCCGTGTGCCAGGCGGCCTCGCCGTCCGGGGTGATCGTGGTGAGCCACGCGTTCCCCGT
>Ga0335075_10004145_pt1 | contig 22732 bp, 13 predicted proteins | sample Lox_Sample_24_FD_206723 | JGI IMG/M metagenome (GOLD analysis project Ga0335075, IMG submission 206723) | Soil microbial communities from Loxahatchee National Wildlife Refuge, Florida, United States - Lox_Sample_2.4 | ecosystem: Environmental > Terrestrial > Soil > Wetlands | place: USA...
GGTCTGTCGAATCCTGCTCTTGGGCATATTCCTTCGTCAATCTGTGCTCCGATTCGGTCCTTTTAGTTTCTTTTTCAATCATGATGAGATTTAATTATTGGTATCTGTCTGTTGAAGTTGAAACTTTGGAGTATCCAGCTAAGAAAGATGGCACGACGCAGTACCCTACTATTAATTGAAATCCAAGAACAGTTGATGCCGACTCTAACCATCCATACCCGAAAGTGCTAACTTTGCATGAGAAACGCCGAAATTTACCAATCGAAGTGCAACAATTTGCGAATTGAAGAGCACTTTCAACTAGCGACGGAACCTCAAGGTCCCTCATAATTAGCCATGGGTAGAAGTTGATAATGGAAAACAAAAAAGTAGAGTCATTGTTCTATCCTACAATTATCCCTCTAACTCAAGCTCGAGGCGCCTCGCAATGCCACGAAGCCATAGTTGAGAATATGATACAATTCCATCATATCAGTCGATTTGCCGCCATTCATCAAGCGGCTTCCTCCATACGCCGTCGCTTTTTGATTGACTCTCCCTGCTCTGCCATGCACGCACGAAGTTGCGCATTCAAGACGGTCGGGGCATTTTCCAACCTGCAAGCTAAACGAGAGAAATGAAGATAGAAAACCATAAACCCAGAAATTTTTTCACCAGCCCCTATGCATGCCATGCTGAAAGCCCGCTTCGAGACAACGTTCTTTCGTGAAAGGAAGCATCGAACTCCGCCCCATATGCATATGCATTGTATAGACAGGCGAGATTGAGTGCTCTCGAAAAGAATCTCGTGAAAAGAGTCATCACAACTCCAGGTTCACCTCCGATTTTGATTTGTCAATTCAGATTTTGATTTGCTTCAGAGCGACTTGAGTCCATGCATTCAAAATTATAATTGAAGTCGGCTGGCGCAACGTCCATGAGATAAAAGCCTTTCACACAATGGCTCTAGGGCTGTGAATGCTGTTGTTGAAAACCGACTGGTAAAGCCGTTCAACCTAGATATTCAGCGTTAGTATTAAAGAGTCCGACGAAAGTCATTGTAATGGGGACTGAACATACCTCGGGGTTCGCCTTAACAAAAGGCAGCTCCCAGAAGCAGTAGTTCTGGTTCTTGGCTAGCTCTAGCAAAAGCACAATCAAGCCCCACGGATGCGGAGGATGAACTATAAGACGCTCGAGGATGATGCGTGTGATTTGCTCGCGGATGTCGTGGATGATAGAATCATCTCTCGGTTGGCCGAAGACGTCGAGAATCGCATAGCTGAAGTAGTGCGTGTGGCTGTTCGGATAGCGCAGTTGCGTAATCATAGAACCAAGGAGGTGATATCGTGCTTCCGGACCAAGCTCCTCAGTCAGATCGCGCAGCAGCTTCGCGTGTGGTGTGCTTTTGTTGAATGTTGGGCTTTTTGAGCCTGCAGCTGCCATTGCTTGCATGCCAATGTGAAGTACGACGGCATGGATGAGAGGAACGTCGACGGTGACCGGCGTGAATTGGTAACCGATAGTGTGGACTTTCGCTATGCAAAGAGCCTGGCAGACGAGCTTGAAATCTTCTTCGTTTGGCTCCATTGTATTCAGGAGACTCTCGATAGCCTTATCAATGCCGGCAGCCTTAAGCATCCCGGAAATGTCTGCCCTGATAATTGGCTGCCTTCGTATCTCCTCAATACGGTCCACCTTCAAGCCTGCCGTGAACGGATCCGGGAGTTCGGCCATTGAAGAAGGATAAGTGCTAAGAACGACGTTGCAAAGCTGTGTGCAATGGGCAGGAATCGCGTTCGTCAATGTCATGTGGTTTTCCGAGATAAATTCGGGGAAATCGTGATGGAGCAAGATCAAAAGGCGTATTACAGCTCGGTAGAAGACTGTGACCGTGTTTGGGACAGTCTGTTGCTTGACAAGATCTCCGGTATAGGCTAGCAGGATCTCGATGAGCCTGGCATACATATCCCATGGAGCTTGGTCGGTCATCCTCAGCATTGCTGGCATGAATAGTCGGTGGGCCACAAGGCCGAGCCAGGAAAAGGAGAAGCTCGGGAAAAATGCAGGCTGCAGAGTGAGCAATGCTCTCCCAATCACAAGCCAGCAATCGGACTGATATCCGGCAAGCGTGGTGTTCGCGGACGCCAGCTCGCACATGATGCTCGAGTAGAGGCGATAGAACACCTTTTGATTCATGCGTTCGCCGCGAGTTTGCTGATGATATGCTTGGATAACGACGATCAAGCTCAGAATGGAATCAAGGTAACCAGCTTTGTTGGCTTTTACCGCGCCTTCATCTTCGTCCTGATAAATGACAAGCGCAACTAGAAGGCGCGCAAGAGAGTCGGTCGGAATGTAAGCGGTGTCCAGATTGCCTCCATACGGATCGCTCGCCTGATCTTCATACGCAATGATGCACGTTTCGATGGATGCGCGGAAGAATGCCGACGCTTCTTCTTTATCCTTTAATAAGCCTTTCTTGTGTAACTGAAGGATGAATGATGCCACAGCATTGGTGTTGTCCGACATGGCAGAGCGGATCAATTGAATCCATGAATCGAAAATGCTGTCATATTCATCTGCTCTCGAGACTCGCGGTAGGTCGGTGGTGGACTCGGCGCCGACGACTTCAAGCCGGTTGAGTATTGATCTTGCTTGGTCTGCTTCCGGTGAGTCAGGATCAGTCGTGATCCAGAGAACCAGCGCCTCTATCGCTTTTACCAGTTCAGTGCGAAGCGCAAGGGGTTGACGGCACAACAGCAGTTCGTCCAAGGCTCGATCGAAGAACTCGAGGGCATACGGCTTGCGCTGTTGAATCGTTTTTTCGAAGAGAGTATCGAGCCGATATGTCGCGAGAAGACTAGCATTGACCAAGCTTGGCGCAATGACGGGATTGAGGATGCGCTCGTCTTCAAGTGAGGCAAGCCACACGTTGATCTGTTTCCCAGCTTGAGCGGACAAATTAGGCACATGGATAAGCAGCTGGACTAGAACTTCAACTTCCAACCGACGCTCGGGTTCACCGAACAAGACTTGAGTCACTTTGTGGAGAAGGAGCAAGCATAAGGTATCCCGCTGAAGACCCGACGGGACGTTCTCAATAAGGCCAATAAGCCGACCATAGATTTCGCGAATGGCTGCACCAGGGCCGAGGTCCTTGGTATGTTCTTCAGGAGCGTCCTTTACAGCCCGCATGAGTTCAGAAAAGAGCTCCACGATACGTTCTTGAGGGCTAAATGGCTCCATGTAGCCGTTGAGTGGTGTTTGCTGCACCGGTGGAAGTCGCTGCGCAGACGGACGCAGGACGGCAGGTTCGCCCGCTGGGGTTGGGAGATTGGGAATGGAAGGATATTGGTCATTGGGCATATCCGATGCTCGTGCGGTGTCAGCGATTGGAGTCTGCAGCGGACCGGATATGGCGCGAGCTGGGCTGAAATCTTCATAGATGGCGAGCTGTTCGGGTTTGAGACCGCCGAGTGAGGGCCGGAATGGCTCTGGAATGCAGGAGGCCCATTTGCTGATGCTGGGATAGACAAAAGGCTCATCCATCCGTGCGCTCTTGTGGCTCTGTCGCGTTGCGATGTCCTCAGATATCCGGCGGTCAATCTCGGCAATCGATTGTTCCTCAGCATTCTCTTCGACTACCTTGCAGACAATGTCAATGTTGTCATTGACGAACATGAGAATCACTCCTTCGGGCAGCCCGTCATTGGAGATTTGCCGGGAGAGCATGCGGATGTTGTTCGTCATGGCCATGCGTAATGGCTCTCTGCAGGTGACATGAGCAAGGCTGCCTGCCAGATTTTTCACGAGGTTGTGAGCTGCGGTGCGGAATTTGATCTCGTCAGGCTCCGTCGCATAATCTTTGACGACTAGCTCCCGCGTCGAAATTGCGGCAATCGTGACGGAGCGTTCGACGACCGGGAAAATTATCTCAGTGATAGCTGATTGGGCCGCATTTGCAAACGCCTGGCGAATTTCATCAGGCTCGAAGCCGGGATTCGAAATCGCTGGATAATAGAGACGCGTGGAAATGTCCGGGATGCGCGACGCAATTTGAGCTTGTGACAACTGGGTCCTTGATCGGGTGAGTCCAAGCGCAAGGTCGCCAAAACCATCCGTGATATCTGGCATGCCAGGAACGCACTCTTCCTCAGGCATCATCGCGACGCTGTCACGAATGATTGTGGACGGCTCGATTGCCTCAAAGTCCAGCTCCAAATCCTTGCAGAGCACTTCGACCTCAAACTTCTGATTCAGTTTCACGTCGGCGTGGTGGTAAAGCTCCACCAAGATTCGGAGAATCTCTATTGTCCACGGATTTGGAGGTTTGAAGACCTTGCTCTTGGCAGCCTGGATGAGGACCTTGCAAACAAATGGAATCACTGGAACCAGTCGAGACGTCTGGTACGCTTCCACCAGAAGTTGGCGGAAAGATATGTTGCGGTGCTTGATCGGCTTATCACGGGCAAGCGTCAGGGCTCCCAGCCAGCTGCCAAGATTCTTCAGGTGGTTACGCTCCGAGGATGAGCTGAGCGTTGTGTCGGCATTAAGCATATCGATGCTGCTAACGTACGTCTCCCGAAGCACTTCAGCCCACAGCATCTTGTCGCCGAATAGCTGCAACATATCAAGGTAGAGCTGTTGGAAATTCGGCTGTAGCTTTGCACGTTCCTCCACCAAGTACGCGGCAAACCACTGGTGGTGCTTGTCTTCCAATGTCTGCCTCAAGTCTTTGAGTTTTTCGCTCAGGTTGCGCTCCGAGACATTGTTAAGAATAAATAGGACCTTATCCTGCACATCCTCATCGGGGTCTTCATAGATATCTGGTCGAAGCGGCGGGTCCTTGTGCAGGCAGCTGAAAGCTGGATGTGCAGGCTCGGGATGTAGAAAATCATCGCCATCACCATTTGCCAGTGGTTGATGATCTGCCGAATCTCCATTTCCATTCTGATCACCAGTCTTGGAATCTGCTCCTGCTCGCATGCTTTTACGGACAACATCGGTAGCAATAGGCCAGATCTCCGTGGTTTGGAGCCCATGAAGCTGCAGAAGCTCCTGACAAAATCGTGGCCACTCTGACAAGCGGCCTTTGAAATGAAGGAGAGCTTCCACGCCAAATTTGAACATGTTCGAATCGGGGTCAGCATGAACGGCTTCCAGGACCATCGCCATGGCGGCTCGGAGGGAGATGTTGGATAGAATGCTAAAGTTGATGATGCTGCCGAAGAGAACGGCCGTGGTTGCGAGTGCTTCGGGTGGATACTCTGCAAAACAGTGATACTCGTCAAAAAGGCCCGCAATCATGCATGCAAAGAGTTCCTGATCGGCCGGTTCTTCAGAATGTCGATACCGGCGAAGGGCTTCGACGATCTCACGAACATCGCTCTCCTTGTTATACATTTTCTTGAAGTGTTCCTGCATTGCTGCATCGGCTTCAGGAGATAAGGCGTTGCCCTCTTTGCCATTTGCGTCAATGATCTCGTCGAAACCTTCTCCATAGTTGACAATTCGAGGATAAGAGGCGATGCATTGTCGCAGGAGCGGAACCATGACATCATCAGGAAGGAGCTCTTGCAAGAAGTTGAGAAAGGCGAACACGGTCCTGACGGAGAGCTGGACGGTATTTGGAACTGCGTCGGGGTTTCGTAGCAGCTGTTGATCGTACGATGACCGTTCTTCCAGAAACACGAGCAGCGCACGTGGGAAGATATCGGGAATGGCTTGATACGTCTGCTGCAGCCAGCTTTCAATGTCCAGAGCTCCTTGACCATGAGCATATGCAGCCAGGTCAAGGCTCAGCGCATTGTTCATCGTCGTGAGCACTTCGAGCCATCCATGTTCCTGTGCATGTTCAAAGATAAATTGAACGTCCAAGTTGTTGAGGTTGTAGGCTTCGATGAGCCTCGTCGCGAGCCATCGATTGTCCCTCTTCCACAAGCCATGGAAGACAAAGCTGTAGCCGGGTAAACGCTTCCTCAAGAATGGCATCCACAGCTGTTTAAAGGCCTGCTCTTGAATCGGACCCCAAGGCTGTGGAACAGCAGCAGCCGACAAAACAAAGTAGTCAGTGTGAGGGTTGATGACGGTGTCCGGGATCCCTAGGATAGTTGCATTTTTGTAATCGTCTTGAGAGCGGAAGATCATGCCGAAGAGAGCTTTGACGGCATCGAGGGAAACAAGCGGGTGCCTCACGGCTTCGGTGACATGCGTTTTGACCTCGTCCGATGCATCTTCAAAATCCTCAACTGTGAAGGCTTTGCGCAGACGTGGAACGGTCGAGGCATCAACTTCGTCAGGCGAACAAGAGAGAAATGCGACGACAAAGGAGAGTTGAGTCGCTGGTTGCGACCACTGGCCGCCCCAGAGTAGCTGGATATCAAAATTCTCGTACTCTTGAGCCAAAGGAAGCAGAGCGGCGTACAGCGCAAGGAATTGACTCCTCGTGATGCTGAGACCTTCTCTGTCGAATGCATGGACAACATCCTGCCAATCCAGCCGCTTACCTGAGCGATGTTCGCGAAGAGCGGCAACGAAAGATGAAGGATTGTAGGCCTGACCGTTCTGACTAATGACCATGAATAGAAGGACGCTAGCGACTTGTGTGTAGTTGATGTCCCTTGTCTCCGCTTGGGCGAGCATATCCTTGCACGAATCCAGATTGGACGTGGCACGCGGACCGGCGCGTTGCACGAGTCTCACCAACGGATTGGTAGGCCCAAGAAGCTCCGAAAGATGTAGTGTCGCCAAGATGTCGCCTGGGATCGCAGTCTGCAGCCTCTCGTAGCGTCTCTGCACCGCCATGTGAAGCTGCATTTTGTGCTCTTCGTTCCAGTTGCGAGGAGGATCTTGAATGAGGCGGTCGATGAGGGCGCCGAGGTATGAGGGAGGGAGATCATCACCAGAGTCAGAAGTCGGGTTGACAATGGCCATGAGAAGGTTTTGATAATTGTTGGTGAGAATGGCATCAGCTGCGCATAACATTAGCCAACTCCAATCACGGCTCCAAAATATCTCCTCGGTTGTGTCGCGGAGGAAAGACGCGGGTGTACCTTTCGTCCTGAGGTCCGACTTTGAAGCGGACTTTAGTTCGAGCGCAAGCATGATCTTGGCAACGGCGTCGAGCCTGAAGTGCTCCATGAACGTCGACACGTCAAAATCTTTGAAGACTTCGCCCTCGGGTGTATCGAGAGACTCGGCAATCATTTGCGCTTGCTTCGGATCTTGGCGAATCTTCTGCACCTCGGTCACGAGCAACTGATAGCTGCCCGTAGGCTCCATTGCCCTGCCGGGGCCTGAGAAGACCTGCGCAGCATTGTTCTGCAGCAGCCGACGGAAATACTTTGAGAAGACTTCCATGCCGTATTGGCCGACGAGCTGCAATTTCAATTAGCCGGCGTTGATCACGCCGTGAAAACTGAAGTCACTTACCGAAGTGATTTGCTCCGTGAGTGTCTCGCGCTTCGCCTTATCTTTCTCTTGATTGATTGTGCTCAGCAAGAGGAAGACTTGGGCGACGACGATTTTGGAGAGAGATTGTTGGCCCTGAAGGGGTGCAGAGGTGGGGTTGTTGGTGACAGGTGAGCCAACTCCTGAAGGTGTTGAGAGCGAGGGCGATGCTCGGGCCAGCTTGGGTCCTCCTCCGCCGCTGTTTGCACCGACACCACCCTGCGATGCAGAGGGCAAACCCGCGGCGGAGGAAGCCAACTGTGGATTGCTGGCACTTATGTTTCTGGTGCGGGTGGAGGACAGCAGCTGGCCAGCTTGCGGCTGCTGTGCTCCCTGTGATGGCGAAAAGGGTGACGAGCTTGATGAGACGGACGAGGTGCGGCTGAGATTTTGTCGCGCAGACGCCGAAGGCACAGAGGCCGGGGCAGCGTTAGAGGGAGAGAAGGTGCTGCGCGAGGGGCTGTTTGATGATGTGGTGGGCCGGTTGGCGGCTGACGAGAACGCGGTTGATATTGGGGTTAAGCCACGGCGTTGCTGACTCGGGAATTGCTGGCTCATCTAGACAGCTATCCCATTCGACAAATTGCGCGCACAGCAGGAGAATGGTTATGGGATCAGTGAGGGTCCAGGATGGCGAGAGAGGGGAAAGAGGAGATGGGGATGGAGTTGGCCTCCCGAGAACATGGGAGAGCTTTTGGTGGAGCAACCTCGGAGCCTTACATTTCTCCGCGGTCACGGGTCTGCTCTACTTGTTCCGCGGTGAAGTCCTGTCTTTCAACAATCGCTTTGAATGACTTCAGTGGAGGCTCAACTAGTTCCTTCAATTGTGCTTATCGGCGTTCGTTACTGTTAAACGGGCGGTCGTCGGCAGCCATCGATTTCGGTCTCGTTAACTACCCGAAGAATACAGAGCGAAAGGGTTAATGAAAATACACTCGTTCACAGTCGCCTGCTTGATCCTCAACCGAACGATCGGCTCTGGCATCTTTGTGACTCCTTCTCGTATTCTTTTTGCCGAACAGCGTCAGGATATCACTGCTCTTCTGGGTTGTTGGGGGCTTCCTCTCGTTGTGTGCCCTCCTAGTATGGCTGGAGTTTGGGCTTTCAACCCCACGGCGAAGGGTGGCCGGAGGAAATACGCAATGTTTACCAAGAAGCGGGGGCGAAAAGAACTACGTTAGTCCAGCTTGACAAGTTCGTGTTATTCCTTCGCTGATTTTGGTTTAGCTTGAGCATGCTCTTCATCCTTCTAGGGAATCTTTCCGGCAATGCCATCGCACCGGGCCAATATGTGATGCTCGCGGCTGGCTACAGCGACCAGAACGGCAACCTTACGGCAAGCCATGGTTCAACGGTAGTACTTGACCGAAGTTCCGGACTTTGTCACGCTGCGATCTGAACCAATCCTCTAGAAGTACTCCGCATGCCAGCTCTTACCGTGAGCTCCATCTGATTGCTCGATTAATCGCTACCGTAATTCCTCCTAATTCCTCGAATCTCTTCTCCATTGTGCTTTATATTTCCGTATGTGAAGTGAAGGTATTCGTAGATACTTTGATATTTACTGTGACCGAGCGAACGTGGCGGTGCACCTGTGGCTTGTTCGTTTCTCTGCCAACAGCTTTGATTTACTCGCCGCAGCACCCCGGCCCTACTCTTACCCACAGCTCATAGCTTGCCTACATTATCAACACCGTGCTTCCATCGCTTCCATCCGGTGATTGAGCGAAACTTCCGCGTCTGTTGCTGTATATCCTACTTTGATCACCTCGGGCAGAATGCCGGGGACGACAACAGAACCTCCCTCTGTATCTCTATCATGTAAGTCCCGTGATAGCAACGCCTCGGCTCTACGCTGACGATCCACAGTTGCAAACAATTTCTGGGGCAAGGACGATGCAGGCGTCTGTCCTCTCCTCGAGCGCATGCACAATGCAAAGGTTTCGTGCGACGAATTAAAGTCTTTCTACGCTGGTATGTACATATGTTTATAAATATAGGTCTTGAAGCTAACAACTATCTCAGCACGTGCAGCAATGGAAGATGAATACGCTCGTAAGCTCCTTAACCTCGCTCGCAAACCACTTGGCTCTTCTGAAGCTGGAACCCTCCGACTGTCTCTCGATATCGTTCGCGCGGAAGTTGAAGCTATGGGGAAAGCACATCAAAATATTGCAGCACAGATGAAGAGTGAGCTCGAGGAACCACTCTCAGCGTTTGCTGGAGGAATGAAGGAGCGGCGGAAGATCGTACAAACTGGCGTTGAGAAGTTGTTGAAGGTCAAGACACAACAAACCACTGCCGTCAACAAAGCACGAGATCGGTACGAGCAGGACTGCCTCAAGATCAAGGGCTATCTTGCCCAAGGCCATATGGTCATGGGACAAGAAGAGCGGAAGAACAAAGCCAAGCTGGAGAAGACGCAGGTCCAGCTATCAGCCACAAGTCAAGAGTACGAAGGCGCAGTTAAAGTGTTGGAGGAAACGACCGGGCGCTGGAACAGAGACTGGAAGGCTGCGTGCGACAAGTTCCAAGATCTGGAGGAAGAGCGTATCGACTTCACCAAGACCAGTCTCTGGACATTCGCAAACATCGCCTCCACGGTCTGTGTCAGCGATGATGCCTCCTGCGAAAAGATAAGACTATCTCTAGAGGATTGCGACGTCGAGAAGGACATTGCCACCTTCATTAAGGAGAATGGTACCGGTCAGGAAATACCTGATCCACCAAAGTTTATCGATTTTTGTCGGGGCGATGTGAATGATACAGCGTCTGAGGCCTCTGAAGAAGGGGCATATACCGTCGCACAGTTTCCACGACCTATCAATCCAGCGATCCGCAGCTCCTCGCCTCAGCCGTCAGTCTTTGAATCGCACCACGATCCTAACTCTGCACTGGCTCGCGACTTCGGTCGAAAGCCCTCTCAGCAAGAGGCTGCTCAAGACATCTCTCAACTGCCATCTCAGCGAGCACACTCAGGACAGCAGAAACGAGCACAGCATCCTTACCAGCGAGGATCCTTTGATGACATTCCTCAAGTGCCTCATGATCCATATCCTATGGACGGCATGACCCAATTCTGTCGAACTGCTCCAGCGATGGGGCCGCCATCCGAACGAAGCTCTGCGACGAGTCCAGTCCGACCCTCGAGCACGGGTTCGCAAAGCGACTATTCCAATCCCACATCGTTCTCGAGCATGGAACCAACGAGTGGAACACAATCACCTGTCAAGCAGATGGCACCTTCAACGATCGCGCCCCCAGATGAAGAGGCATCTCCAACAAAAAGAAGAAGCTTCTTCAACAGTCCCTTCAGCCGGCGCAACAAGAGCGAGAAAGACCTGCGGACCACCTCCAGCGCGGGAAACCGAAACACCTGGGCACCATCCCGCAATGGCAACCGCGGCACAATCCTCTCAGACAACGACGGCTCAGCAAGTCCGGAACCCATCGATCCCCGCGCAAACTTCCAGCTCAACATCGGCAACAACGTCTTCGACGTCGCCACCCCTGACGCACGCAAAAACCCCGATGCTGGCGCGCAGCAACAAGTAGAAATGGATCCAATTGCCCAAGCTCTCGAAGAACTCAAGGGCGTTACAAAAGCGTCCTCCCTACGCGTCTCCGCCGACCGCTACGCAGGTCTCGCAACGCCTGCTCCTCCAGGCACACCAGGCTCCACCGCTACGGATAGAACGCCCACCGGTGGCGTCGCTACGCCGCTGGTGAACGGTGGTGCTCTGGCCGCCGCCCAGCGTGGCACACCTCCGCCTTCCTATGATGTCAACCCGGGAAGTCGACTCGGTGCACCGCCCGCAGCCCATACCGCGCGCGCGATGCAGGAGACGACGAGGAAGTACACGGACCAGAAACAGAGCATGTTCAGTCCGCTGCAAAGCCGGGCGGGACAGCAGAATCCGTACTCGCGGCCTTCCGCGCGCGGCAGCAGTGGTCAGGGTGGGGATGTGATGCGCGCCACCAGCCCCGTTCCACGCGCCGTCAGTCCGAGACCGAGTCCCTACGATGGACGGCAAGGATCGTCGCAGCAGCAGGGAGGTGTGCCGTACCGCCCACCATCGCAAGCAGGGTACCGGCCTCCGTCTCAGGCTGGCTTTCAGCGCGCGGCTTCGCCGAATCCGTATGGTGGCGGGCTGCCCAATGGAAGGCCCAGGGCGAATACGAATAGTCCGGCGAAGGGAGGATCGCCTTCGGCGTTCGGTGGAGGGGGATACGGTTCGCGTGGTGGATCGCCGAATGCGCAGGGCATTCCACGAGCCGTCTCGCCCAATCCACAGTTCCAGGCGCATTCGAGGCCGGGAAGCAGCAGAGGTGCGCCACCAGACATGTCACTGCAACTTGCGGCATCGGTTGGAAGCAATGGACGGCCCGGGAGCGCCTACTATGGTGGTTCCGGGCAAGATAACGTGGTTACGAAGAGGACGAGGAGTAAGAGTGTTGCGGAGCCGAGGAATTATACGGCGGATGGAAGGCCAATTTTACATTATGGTAAGTTGTTCCTTTCACTTTTTGTGTCCGATTGATTTGGGAAAACGACCGCTGACGGGCGACCATAGCGAGAGCGATGTACATGTACCAAGCGCAGATTCCGGAAGAATTGGGTTTTGCAAAGGGAGATATACTTGCCGTGTTAAGACTGCAGGACGACGGATGGTGGGAAGCAGAGGTCATTGGGAAGAAGGGTGACCGCGGGTTGGTTCCGAGCAATTATTTGCAGATGTGCTGAGAGGACAATTCCTAGATTGCTGGCGGAGCAGAAGAATACAGAACTGGTGTAGGTCGTTACTATGTACCATATTTGCGGTCGTTCGTAAGGGAGAGTGGCATTCGCAACTGGAAGCCACGGGAGTAAGGTTCTTCCCTGGAAATCTATGTTTCTGTGTGTAAATATCATCATTGATTGCAGATTAATGGGCTTGTGTTTTCTTTAATGATCTTTAATGCAACGATCTATAAATAAACCACGCATGTTAGTGTGATTATTTGGTAGGACAGCTCTATTGAACGTGTTCCCACGTCCGCAAACGATGTCCTGCACAGCCACCCATGACTCATAGCATTGCGGTATCCAACTCCAGGCGAGTTTCATTGAGTCAATGATACAATTCGAAATGACCTAGTGAACGCTATATTACGCTTGCTTCTCTGGTGTTCCGGCCAAGAGTCCATTCTCTCCTTCTCCATTTTACTATGCCAAAAGCCGCGAAAAGAAAAAAGTCAATAGTTACGAAACCACGCAAAAAGAAAATGGACGAATCTACTACTATCAAGCCTGTTGAAGTACCAGACTCCGACCTTGCCGTGTATTTCTGGCGTCCGCAGGACCCGAATGGCTTCATGTCCCAATGGTACACGTCGCCCTTCACGCACGAGGGAATCACGTACCATACTGCGGAGATGTGGATGATGGTACAGAAGGCAAAGCTGTTCAAGAATGAGGATATCGTGGCGAAGATGGCGCAAACAACCGATCCAAAGACGCACAAAGCACTGGGAAGGAAGGTCAAGGGCTTTGATAATGATGTTTGGAATCGGGAGAAGGAGAGGATTGTGGAGGAAGGGAGTTGGTTTAAGTTTACGCAGAGCACGAATGTGGAGAAATTGAGGGCGTTGCTATTGGCTACGGGTGAGAAGGAGCTTGTTGAGGTGAGGATTAGATTCTTGTGGTGCCTGGTTATGGGTAACTGACAATCCTCCTATCTAGGCCTCGCCGATGGACAGGATTTGGGGTGTTGGCTTTGCTCCACAGAATGCCGAAGCTAATAAGGACAGGTGGGGACAGAATCTGCTTGGGAAGGCTCTCATGAAGGTTCGGACTCGACTGCGGGAGGAGAAGTCAGAGTCGTGACCATTTCTGGCGATATATAAGCGACAGCTGTGGTCCAAAATGACACCTGGTTCCAACGGTAAATGCGTCCAACAAATAGATCCAATTCAAAGTACCCTTTCACGATTATCAACCGAACATCCGTGATATCATATTTACTCCGTGTAATAAATCAGACGGCAGGTTGACTGCTGTTTTTGGCGGCTACCTTCTTATGTCTGCTCCGTGACACTAGTTAATATGAACATGGCTCCAAAGGCGGGCTTGCCAATAGGATTGCTTGAATTGGAATCAAAGAAAGGCTTAGTCTTTACATAACAAACCGTGAAGGAAATTTTTCAGAAAATTCAGAGACGGAGTTGTGGATTTAGAGGGAAGAGCTTTTTCGATTGGGCGGCCATTGCTCTCACGTGTTCACTCGCAAAAACACTGATGGAAACTTTTCAAGATTCCGCCACAAGCACACTTACCTCTCCATCCCAACGTCACTCCCCCATACCTCACCACCAAGCTTCACTTGAACTTTTATCTCTCCTTTTGTTTTTGCTTGGCATGCGGCGAACTTGCTTAGTTAGGAGATAGATAGAAGGCGGGTGCTCTGCGACCGGTTCGACTTCTTTTCTATCGCGCGGCTTCAACAAAGCAATCACTAACTTTCGTCTCTCAACTCCACCACAGGGCGCAGTCAACACTTGGTGCGCGTTCAGGTGTCGCCATGGCACCAATGGAGTCGGAGTCGGAAGGAGAAATAGTTGACCAGTCTGGCCTTGCAAAGGCAAAGATCGCTGAGCAATCTTTAAGCGGCACAAGTGTTGACAAGCGACCTAGTACTTCTATTTCTGCAAAGCACACCGTCGATCATCCTCGTTCCCACTCTCCCATTCGCAGTCCCTCTCGACCGCGTCCTTCGTCGCGCCGTCGCTCTCGCTCGCCACCCCGTCGCGATGAACGCCAGACTTATCGCACTCGCGAGGACGACCGTTTCGATGCGCGCTACCCACGTGAGCCACAACACAATCAGCGTTACAATGAGAGGGATGGTGGAAGCAACCGTCGCCCGGGAGGAGGTAAAGATGGACTTCCCTACGACGACCCTTATGACTCTAATCCTAGCGATGAATCAGAAGGCGACGGCTACAGCCACACCCGATACGGCAGGGACCATCGTCGCAGCAATAGCTATGGCAGGGGCTACGGCCGCGACACACGCTACGACAGAGGGTACGACCGCAACAGGAACTACGGCAGAGAATATGACCGCGAACGGTCTCCCCGCTATGATTCTCGTGCGCAAGATCGCTACGGACGCGGCCGTAAGATGACTGGCAGCCACAATGATGCCACTGCCAAGTCTAGTCAGCATTTGGGAACGGAAAATGCCGAGAAGCACCAATCTCCGGCCAAGCGCGCAACTAACAAGGACGGAGGTCGTGATAACGCTGGAGGCAGTCTCTCCACTCACACTCCGTGCGTTCCCTTTGTAGAGTGCTCTACCGTAATATCAGCTGACTTGTTTCTTAGTGTGCACGAGCCTGTCGCCGAGAGTGATGGCTCCAAGGTTGCAGAGTCAATTGAAGCCGAGCCGGCCGAAGATTTGGTACCCATCGTTGTGGACGAGGAAGCTGAAATTGAACGACGTCGCAAGAAACGTCAAGAGGTCAAAGCGAGGCTCGGAGTCCAAGAGATGGATCTGCGCGTTCAAGCACTTGAGCATGCCGCGAGTTCACGTCACGTCACCCCGGTGACCGAGCCGGTCGCTCCTCGAGACTCAGCATCTGGTATGTATAATGGTGCCACGTCCCAGGAACCAAGACCAACACTTTTATAGGCACAACTGCCATGGCAACGGACGCTACTAAGGGTGTCTCAACGCCTGGATCTCCCAGCCCCACGATCGACATAGCCCCCGGCGCTTCGCACAGCACTTCCATCGCCGCCTCTCGTGCTCCTTCAATGGAGCGGGATTCAAGTTCTGCGGCTGCATCACCTCATCCAAGTGAAGAATTCCACATACCAGGCGTATCCGCTGCCGATTTTGATCCTGTTCAAGAGCAAAAAGAAAACCTAGATCGTGCGGCTCAGAACGCCCAGACTGCCAACGTTGATCAGGTTGCTACTGACGGACTATCTGATGACATGTTTGCGGATGACTTTGACGTCAACCGTGTTGACGACAATCCACGAGAGCTCCACATGAACCTCATCGAGGACCACGATGATGATGCCTCATACTACAGGATCACTGTCCATGAATTGATTGACAACCGCTATGTGGTGAGAGGAGAACTTGGTAAAGGAAGCTATGCAGTAGTTCTTCTCGCGTTCGATAAGGTTACACAGAAGGAAATAGCTCTCAAGATCTTCCGCAAGAATGATCACATTCGACAGGCTGGATTGAAGGAAGTTGACACTCTGAAGAGATTGACCGACGCCGACTCAGACTCCGACCAACATATCGTCCGCTTCCATCGTTCCTTCTACTATAAGAAGCACCTCTGCCTCGTCTTCGAACGCTTGGATGGCGATGTCCGTGGACTTATCAAGACTGCCGGGCACGGTCTTGGCCTTTCAACCGTCGTCACGCTCGCCAAAGACACGTTTCTTGCCCTGGAGTTCTTGAAGAGATGTAAATTCATCCACGCGGACCTCAAACCTGACAACATGCTGTTCTATAACAATCGCCAGAATATGAAATTTGGCGACTTTGGAATCGCGTACAAAGCCGCGGATGCTGTCCTTCATCCAATGGAAAATGCCGGTAGTCGTTTCTATCGTTCACCCGAGGCCCTTCTTGGCATTCCCCATAGCTATGGCATTGACATTTGGGCCGTCGCCTGCTCTCTATATGAGATCTTCTCCGGCCAAGTCCTCTTTCCTGGCAGGCACAACAATGAAATGCTTGAAGCTATCATGGACGTCCGTGGCAAGATCTCGCACTCACTGCAGAAGCGAGGCAAGCTGTCCTGGTACCATTTCAATCAAATTGATGGCCTGTTTAAGCAGGCCATCGAATTGGACACCGAGGGCAGGCCTTACTCTTGGCGGGTGAGAACGGATATTCGACAGCACCCCACCCGCGACATCAAGGCTCGAGTCCTGGCAGCGGCCAGAATTAAGAACCTGGATACCGAGGAGACCAAGAAGGCCCGTCAGTTTGCGGATCTGCTGGATAAGTGTTTGCGCATGGATCCGGAGAAGCGCATTGGCCCCAACGAAGCGCTCCAGCATCCATTCTTCCAGAACACGTGAACTTTAATGATTTCTCTCCGGGACTTGATAATAAATGACACGATTACGTCGTATGGGCAATCACATTACGGATTCAGATCAACATCTACTAAATTGTAATGATATTACCGGCAAATCAGTACGTGGCTAAGAGCACACCATTTCTGACAAATTCAGAATTAACAGACAATCAGCATACTGGGACTTCCTGGCTGATGCTGACTGGACAATGCTGGCATAGCAAATTGATGACCGTGGCTGACATGGCGTTACTTTGCTAATGGAGTTGGATTCCGTATCGCAGACACCTACGCTTATATTAGCGTTTGATGGCAGGCAACTTTGTATTTAACTCTTTGGCTAGAATCGACGGATGTACATGTATGATAGTGATATCCTCAACCAATGAGGTTTACATGGAAACTATCATCCAACACGAATGGGTCGGTGAACGAGGCTAATTTTTTCCTATTCATCCAAAACTCTGTGATGACCATTCTCAGTATCTTTATCGGTTTGTACCCGATATTCTCGCGACCAGTATCACTTGCCCAACGCTGGGCACAAGGGTGGTTAGCTGCCATCGGAGTCATTTGTGCCATCTCTGCGATTTTATTTGTACCTACCTATTACCTGGAACGCTTTTATATCCTTCTGTGGGCAGGCAGTACAGATTTTTATGGGATTACAACTTGCAATTGCCGCAGGTTCATCATCTGCTCCCTTCAAGGAGGATTAAATTGTGTGAACCTTGGTAAACTCTCACGGATCTTGAAAACATTGCGGATGTGGTTACAACGAAAGTTATCAAAGGACTATTAGATCTCTCAACATGTTCAGAGATAATTATATACAAGCCAAGTCTCCAACCAGGCCAGGATTCGAAGGCGTGAAGTTCGGTAGTTATGATGAGGCGTGCGCCATCTTCACGATTATACGGGGAGCATCTTGGGCAACGTTCGCTTACAAGTAGATCAGTGTGTATTTGCTGGAAACTTTCTTTGTGGTTTCCTTACCACCAGTAGTCAACAATCCTGCATCTACAAGGTTGCCTCTGATTCCGGGCGACGGAGCGAAGAAGGGATTTGTGGGTGACGATATCACTGGTCTTGAGAAAGATGCGCGGTTTGAGCGAGCGGAGAAAAGTTTGTAGAAATCTGTCAAGAGAGATGGTAAGCATTCAATCTCTCATCGTGCCTCTATTGCCCTCGTCTGGATAGCAAGTGATGGAGTCTCGCAAAAGGGTGCTTGGCACGAAACATCCAGACACGCTGACGAGCGTGATCAATCTTGCCTTCATCTGATGTGCAAAACCACAAACGAGGATGTTTGGTAATGATCATCCTTGCAATGCTTTTCTTCTACCACATTGGTTGGGTGGCAGACAAGAATTTGGAGATCGGTGCCTTATCCTCTTAAGGAAAAGTCCAGCGACAGCATGGTTAGTCAGAAGGAAATATAAGCCAAGCATTTCGTAAACGCTTTTTGGAAACCTGCAAAATATCCATTGCTGGATCCGCAAACTATGCTAACTATTGTTTGTTAGAGGGAAGACAAGCGAGTTCATGCTCAACCGGGGGTTGGAAGAATCTCGAGTGCGCTTGAAGGGGAAACCGGTTTTGCAACGGAATGTAGACGGGTGAAGGTCTGGAGTGCAACGGTAACATTTGATGTGGAGACGTTCGGTTGAACGAAGAGAATGACAGAGACAGGCAGAGAGAACTGGAAGCGGGAACGTTTGAGCAGTAGTTGTGTGTGATCCTTGATACTGATGATCTGGCGGTTGTCCATCCCCTGTGTGAATAGACATGAGTCACAAAATGTGGAGCATTGCCAGCAGACTCTGCCGATCCACAATAACGATATCCAAGCATGCCGCCAAGGCGATACATGGCGCCATCTCGATTGTCGCACACGGCAATGAAACCACTCCCAGCGCCATAGACGGCGGAAAACCGTTGTGTTACCGATAGCAGGGCGCTGCATTTGGAACATGGCCATCCGCCTTTATGGTCACGCTGATTCCCGAGCGTAGGGTGCGAGTTTAGCAATCCGACACGACAGTTCTCTTTGACGAGTAGTTGATGGACAGAGTGCGGTTCCAAGTCGGAACATTCCGTTGCAGAAGTCTTGGAGGAAAGAAGAAATCCTTTGGTTCGACTTGAATATTCTTCATTCCTTGCTCTTGCCAACGCAGCGTGAGACAGAACAACCCTTTCTTACTACAGCCAATCCAACCTCGGCCCACTCAGAACTGAAACAAAGGCAGGATCCAGTAATGTGGTGCGAAGGACTCGTGGCAGACACGAGCAGCACTTACTCTGCACATCCCTCAAATCCGCACAATACATACCGCTTTTTTTGCATGTTAAGTTTCAAGGACCGAAATAAGTGACCGACGTTTTGGTCGTACCATACCACGCACAGCTGGGCACCAACACCGTCAGCAGGGGCTGCCGAATCCTTCTGCCAACCCGGCACCATTGGTCTGAGTCGCTTTGTCTCGCATCCAGCGGTCTGCCTTACCTGAATCGACGTTGCGTGTGCTCGTTTCTCAACCGGGTCAACCAAAGTTACGAAGTGACAGAACATACGTGTAAGCAGCGGAACGATGCACTGATTGGGGGGAGGGGCGGGTTTCGCTGACGCAAGGCTCAACGCCTCTGTGACTCCGCCTCTGTGACTCCGTTCGAGCTGAGGAGGACCAAGGCTTGGAGCGGGCGGCGGAAGCCAGTGGAAGTTCGTCCGCCCAACTTCGCTCCTTCGGCGTTAAGCACGGAAGCCAAAAGCCCTGAAGGTTGCGGTTAGTAGCGGCGATCGTGAGGGATGGTGGAATGACGCTCGGCTTGTTTGCGGAGCTCACCCCTCCCCCACTTACGGAGTCCGCCTCTGGAATGCATAATAATGCGGGTGCACGTTCAAAACCAACGAGGAAGGTTTATGCCTGCGCAAGCGTCATATAAAATTTTTTTTGTTTCTTTGGCTGCGTCCGCTTACTGCATCGCACGACAACGTTTGGCCAGGTTCCGGGCAAGTGATCTGGAACATTTCGTTACGGGATGACAGTGGCGGGTGAAGAATGGGCTGAAAGGTACAGGCGAACCTTTCGGGCGTAGCATTGTTCACAATATGCCTCACGGGATTGCCTACGCGAATGCTTGCGTTTCCGTCGTTGTCATTGGCTGCCTTACCTGGGCTACACATGACCATGACCATGACATTGGATGACTGGACTTAGGGCAAGGCGAGGCACGGGGCAATGCATAATACGTATCGGCTGATGGCTTGTGACCCCTGGTCACTTTCGACAGCTTCGGAGAATTTGATCCAGATCAAATGGCAATCAAATGGCTTGGGCGGTATTACCACGAGAGTTAGCCGTAGGGGAATTGTGTGGACATGGTTACCGCGATGCCGCGTCTTTCTGGTATCTACAATGTATTTGCCTTGGCTTCTTTAGGAAAGCCCGGGTAATCGTATGGTGCCTTTCATGGCCTAATATACAGGGAAGGCGTGGAGAAATAAGCAATTTTGAAACGAGTGTGAGTGACAGAAGTAAAAAAAAAAAACACTTGGCCTCGCCAGTCTTTCATGGTATCTCATATCCATAACAATTATTTGTTGACAACGCCTTGAAAATGCGAACAGAAATCAACTCTCAACAAAAGCCAATGGTATCTTGGAAGCATCCGGTCAACGTCGTTGTCAAAGCAATTATCAAGCCTCCCTTCGAGCTCTTCGCCAAGCAAAAAAAAAATCACCCACTCTAACCCTTTCTTGCATTATTCGCCACGCCTGGACGTACATGACATGTGCGATTACAAATAACTATCTTCGAAAGGCCTCATCGGATGGACCGGGGGGAATACGATTCCTATGGGTTCCTTGGAACTCCTTGCGGTCCTGGGGCAACGCCTATCTATAAACTCGTATCCATATACTTCATCAAGGAAACATCGGAAGATCCAGTTGCGGGCCTTTGTTGCCATTCGTAACTTTTGAAAACGGGAAATCCAGGGAGTATAACTATCAACACAGAATGGAAGGGGGGAATCCAGGAAAGTTTTAATAGACTGGAACCTGAATCGAGTGGTGTTGAAAAGCGTTCAAGTAGTTCGTCATGCGGTGAAAGGGTGCATACCAGGCGCTTGGTGACGGGCTGATGTATTGATGTTGTAGCATAGGAATGACTTTGGGGGCGTTGTCGACGTGCGTGAAGGATGACGCCGAAGTTGAAGACGCCGAAGATGTAGATGAGGCGTCAGAGAAGACGGAGACGGAGCTGACATCCGAATAATTGCTGCCGGATGATGCGGACGAGTACTGAGAGAGTTGAGGTGATACCGGTCCGCACGCGGGAGGTGATGGTGGCGGAATGACCGACGGCGGTAGTTGAGCAATCGACGATATAATTTCTTGTGGGCTGGCCTCGTACACGGGTGCCATGCAGTTCATTGGGCTGTACGGTGGCGTAAGAGGCTGGGACGGAGGCGGCTGGAAAGTCGTGAACCTGTTACAGGAAAGGATAAGCTGTCTCAAGTCCGGGATGGTGATGCGCCTTGATGGATCCGGCTCAAATATACGGCTCAGGATGTTATTCAGCTCCGAGGTCAAGGGGAGAATGGATTTCAGAAAAGCCCTATCACGCAGGAAGGCGCGGAAAGTGGAGTCATCACAGCAGGCACGCTTCCACGGATTGCGACCACAGGTGAGGTTGACTAGAATGACGCCGAGCGACCAGATATCGTTGGGAGCAGATGCATAGCTAGAGAATGGTTTCGGCGCTGATTGTTGGCATTCTGGAGTAGTTAGAGAGGGACACGCAAGTCGACCGAGTGTATTCGATGGTATAAACATACCAGGCGACATATAGAAAGTTGACCCGCAACCGTAATCGGACGTTATTCGATCTTTCGTCGCGAGCCCGAAATCGGCGAGTTTGACGGTCATCCCGTTGTCGGTCACCAGAATATTCTCAGGTTTAAGGTCTCTGTGGTAGATTCCAATCGAATGGCAGTATTCCACGGCATCAAGAATTTGGAGGAAAACAGACTTGGCCATGAGATCGTTCCCGACATACTTCCCACGTTCAGTAATGTTGGAGAAGAGATCGCCCTCCGGACAATACTCTATCACCACATACGTGCAGTCCGGGGCGTCCATGATCTTCACCAACGATACCACGTTGCGATGGAAACTGGCTTGGTAGTGGAGTTGGATTTCCCGCTGTTGAAATCGTTGCTGCCGCGGTTCAACCCCGAGCTTGCTCAGTGCCTTGACCGCATATTGAGTATTGGTTTGCAGGTCAACAGCGGTGTACACAACTCCATATGCTCCCACTCCTAGAATTCCAGTCAGTTGAAGACGGCCGGCAAGGATGTGGCCTAATCTCTCCTCGGGCGCAATGGGTCCATCTGGCGTTGGGGATGCTGGAGGGGTTGGTAACATCCTCTGACAGAAGGGCGGAAGGGGGGGGGAAAAAGTCGTTCCTAGGCTGCTAGCAAATCATCCAAGGAGCTATTAGGTACGGATCCAATGGCCACAGGCAAGGGGCAAGGAGTAATCCAGATGCAACACTCGCAGGACGGCTGGCCTGAAGGGGTGGAAGGGCAAGAATCGATAAAATGAAGGAGCGAGTTGTAACTTCGAATGAGGGAGAAGACAGCGAGGAGTCGGCGGGAAGAGTTCTGTCGAACACAGGATTTTCTGGGGGGGAAGGAGGGCGGTTGAAATTGAAAGATGGTCCGTAGAAGGCTGAGTGGTGTATGGTGGTGAACGGAAAGGCTGAGATGATGTAGGCGACAGAGTTGCACCGAAAACGGAAGGGCTCCTATGGCAGATAAAGCGGCAGGGTGCGGCGCTATGACCAGTATGCGAGTATCTGATGGCCCAGGCCACAAATAGGAAAGGATCAAGCTAAAGGGTCCGCCATGACGAAATGGGTGAGGGGCGGGCAACATGCGCAGCCGTGACCGTCAGAATTCTGGGGCAAGTCAGATGCACCTTCTGAGGCTGCACGCCAATCATGCCACGAGCACGGCCGTCCATTCCGCGCAAACCCTGGGGCCCACCGAATCATGCCAACGCTAAACGGCCCAGCAGCGGCACCTTGATCGTAAAAGCAGAGGCTCAGACTCGCACGGTGCTCCCACGCATCCAATGGTGGCGGGGCGCCTGCCCACCCTCGCTCTGCATTCCCTCCCCCAGCGCCGCCGGCCGCATGCGTGT
>Ga0335075_10004146_pt1 | contig 22728 bp, 14 predicted proteins | sample Lox_Sample_24_FD_206723 | JGI IMG/M metagenome (GOLD analysis project Ga0335075, IMG submission 206723) | Soil microbial communities from Loxahatchee National Wildlife Refuge, Florida, United States - Lox_Sample_2.4 | ecosystem: Environmental > Terrestrial > Soil > Wetlands | place: USA...
CGGGCCACCAGAACGAGGCGGCGAGCACGACGATCGCGTCGGGGGCGACGATCGTCGCGACCGGCGCCGGCACGGCCGGGGGCAGCATCGAGACCTCGGGGCAGACGCTCACGCTCGGCAGCGCCACCATCGATACCGGCGCCGGCGGCTCCTGGGTGATCGACCCGGTGGATCTGACCATCAACCAAGCGGCCGCGGCGACCATCGACAAGGCGCTCGCAATTTCCGGTGCCACTGTCGCGGAGATGGCCACGGGCGACATCGACGTCGATGCCGCGATCTCATGGAGCACCGACTCCACGCTGAGACTGAGCGCCGGCCAGAGTGTCGACGTCAACGCCGCGATCACCGCGACCGGCGATGGCACGCTCGACATCGCCTATGCCACCGGGGCGCTGAACTTCGGCTCGGGTGGCGGCATCCAGTTCACCACCCCGGGCGAAGGCGCTCTCATTATCAACAGCAATGCCTACACGCTGATCTGGACCGTGGCGGAGCTGCAGAGTGTCGGCGGCAGCACCGGCACCGGTTTTTACGCCCTCGCGGACAACCTGGACGCTAGCTCCACCGCGACGACCCCCTTCACGCCGATCGGGGACGACGCGACCTATTTCACCGGGAGCTTCACCGGCACCTTCAACGGCCTCGGCAACAAGATCAGCAATCTCACGATCAACGACACCACCGACGCGAATGTCGGCCTCTTCGCCGAGATCGACACCGACGGCGTGGTCGAGAACGTCGGCCTCATGGGCGGCTCGGTCACTGGCACGATCCCCTACGGCAATGTCGGCGAGCTGGCCGGGGAGAACTATGGCACGATCACGAACGCCTCCGCGACCGGTACGGTCACGGACTCGGCCACCGGCTCCGATGTCGGCGGGCTGGTCGGGTACAACGCCGGCGGCACGATCGAGGACGCCCACGCGACCGGGACGGTCACCGGCGGCGCGGGCAACGACACCTTCATCGGCGGGCTGGTCGGATACAACTTCGACGGCACGATCGAGGACGCCCAGGCGACCGGGACGGTCACCGGCGGCAATGACGTTGACATCGGCGGGCTGGCCGGGGTCAACGAAGGCACGATCGAGGAGGCCTACGCGACCGGGACGGTCACCGGCGGCAATGACGTTGAAATCGGCGGGTTGGTCGGATACAACTACTTCGGCACGATCGAGGACGCCCACGCGACCGGGCCGGTCACCGGCGGCGAGTACAGCGGTGTCGGGGGGCTGGTCGGATATAACCAGGTCGGTACGATCGAGGACGCCTACGCGACCGGCACGGTTACGGATACGGCCTCCGACAGCTATGTCGGCGGGCTCGTCGGCTGGAATTACGCTACGATCGAGGACGCTTACGCGACCGGCACGGTCACCGGCGGCGCCGACAGCGCGGTCGGCGGGCTGGCCGGGTACAACGACGGCTTCATCGAGGATAACTCCTACGCGACTGGCTCTGTCACGGACACGGCCGCTGACTACGACATCTTTGTCGGCGGGCTGGTCGGATACAACGACGCGGACGGCATGATCGACGACTCCCACGCGAGCGGCGCGGTCGCCGGCGGCGATGGCAGCAATGTGGGCGGGCTGGTCGGCGCCAACTACGGCACGATAGAGGAATCTTACGCGACCGGCGCTGTCACCGGCGGCGATGGCAGCAATGTGGGCGGTCTGGTCGGCTACAACGACGGCCTCATCGAGGACGACTCCTACGCGACCGGCGCGGTCAGCGGCGGCGAGGGCAGCTCTGTCGGCGGGCTGGTCGGGGAGAACGAGGGCACGATCAATTCCTCCTCCGCGACCGGTAAGGTTACCGGCGACGAGGAGACCTATGTCGGCGGCCTGGTCGGCTACAACGAGGACGGCACGGTCAGCGACGCCTACGCGACCGGTACGGTTACCGGTGGCGCGGGCAGCGAAGTCGGCGGGCTGGTCGGCTACAACTACGGCACGATCGCGGACAGCCACGCGACGGGCGCGGTCATCGGCGGCGCGGATAGCTTTGTCGGCGGGCTGGTCGGAGCGGACTACTACGACATGATCAGTAATTCCTACGCGACTGGCGCGGTCACGGACACGGCCGACGGGAGCGACGTGGGCGGACTGGCCGGATACAGCACCGGGACGATCACGGACACCTACGCGACCGGCGCGGTTACCGGCGGCGCCGACGACAGCTATATCGGCGGGCTGGTGGGATTGAACGACGGCGGCACGATCACGGGCTCCTACGCGACCGGGAAGGTCACCGGCGGCGCCGACAGCTATGTCGGCGGGCTGGTCGGCTACAACGCCTACACGATCGGCTACACGATCAGCGATTCCTTCGCCACCGGCGCGGTCGCGGACACCGGCGCCGGGACCTATGTCGGCGGGCTGGCAGGAGCAAACGCCGGCACGATCGGCGACGACTCCTACGCGACCGGAAACGTCGCCGGCAGCGACGACAGTTATGTCGGCGGGCTGGTCGGCCTCAATTACGACTCGATCGAGGACGGTTCCTACGCGACCGGAAACGTCACCGGCGGCGAGGACAGCTACGTCGGCGGCCTGGTCGGCCTCAATTACGGGTCGATCACGGGCACGCTCGTAGGCTCCGAGTACTCGACGTATGCGACAGGAAACGTAACCGGCGGCCTCGATGGCTATGTCGGCGGGCTGGTCGGGTGGAATGACGACGGCACGATCATGGACGCCTGCGCGAGCGGAAACGTCACGGACACGGTTGCCGGCGATAGCGGTGTCGGCGGGCTGGTGGGCGTGAACAACGGCGGCGAGATCAGCGGATCCTCGGCGAGCGGGAACGTCAAAGGCGCCGAGTACAGCGACGTCGGCGGGCTGGTCGGGGAGAACGACTACACCATCATGGACTCCTACGCGACCGGCAACGTCAGCGATAACGGCGGCGGGAACAGCGACGTCGGCGGGCTGGTCGGGAATAACAGCAGCGTGAATGGCGACGCCTACATCACCGACTCGTACGCGAAGGGCAATGTTACGGGCGGCGCCGGCAGCGCGGTGGGCGGGCTGGTCGGCTTCAACAGCGGTGTGATCTGGAGCTCGACCGCGACCATGCCGTACTCTACCTACGCGACCGGAAATGTCAGCGGCGGCGCCGACAGCTACGTCGGCGGGCTGGTCGGGTACAATGACATGGTCGGTGATATTGAAGACGCTGCGATCGAATATTCCTACGCAACCGGAAACGTCAGCGCCACCGGCAGCTTCGCTATCGGTGGGCTGGTCGGGGAGAACAATGACGCCACCATCAGCGAGGCCTATGCGAGCGGCAACGTCACGGACAATGGCGAAGGCGCCAACGTCGGCGGGCTGGTGGGGGCGAACCTGGATGGCGGCTTTATCTACGGCACCTCCGCCAGCGGGAATGTCACCGGCAACGGCGACGATGCCGACGTCGGCGGGCTGGTAGGGAACAACGGCTACGGCGGCACAATCAACCTCTCCTCCGCCAGCGGAAACGTCACCGGCAAGGGCTCGCCCGCGGATGTCGGCGGGCTGGTCGGGTACAATGACGGCGTTATCGAGGACAGTGCCTACACGACCGGAAAGGTCACCGGCGTGTGGAACGTCGGCGGGCTTGTCGGCTACAACGACACCAACGGCGACGTGACCGGCTCCACCTTCTCGGGGAGGCCCACCACGCTCCCGTTGTGTGGCGGCGGGACGGGTACCTGCAATTGATGGCGGCCTGGAGGGCGGTGGCTCTGCGCATCGTGGTGGTGCGTGGCGGAGGCGCCGGCCCGCACGGCGCGCGGGCGGCGTAGAAGCGGGCGCCGCTTCGCGCCGCGTGCCGGCGCCGCGTTCCCGGGTCGGCTTCCCGGCGGGCCGGTGATAGTGCCGCCGCGATGAGGACCGTTTCCTTCCTCCGCGCGCTGGCCGGTGGGTTGGTGGCGCTCGCGCTGCCGGCGGCGGCGCATGCGCAGGCCTATCAGCGGATCGCCCCCAAGCCGCCGGCGTCCCACGTTCCGCCGCCGCTCGCCGTGCCGCCCGCGCCGCCGCCGCTCCCCGCCTCCAAACGCGTGCTTCTGCCCGCGCTCAGGGGCCTCGTCTTCGTCAACAGCCCCGCGGCGGTGGTGAAGGCAGGGCTCCCGGCATCCGCCGCGCCCTCGGGCATCGCCGTCCATGATCTTCCCCTCCTCGACCGGCCGGGCTTTCGCGCGAAGATCGCGCCCGCCATCGGCAAGCCGCTCACGCTCGCGGGCCTCGACGAAGCGGCGGAAGCGGTTACCGCCTGGTATCGCGCGCACGACCGGCCCTTCGTCGACGTCGCCGTGCCGCCGCAGAACATCTCCTCGGGCGTGGTGCAGATCGTGGTCGAGGAATACCGCGTCGACCAAGTGCGGGTCAGCGGGAACCGGTGGTTCTCCTCGGGGCTGATCCGCGGCGAAAGCGGGATCGTTCCGGGCGAGACGCTCCGCCTCGAGGGCTTGCAGGGGGACCTCGACTGGCTCAACCGCAACCCCTTCCGCGTCGTCAACCTCATGCTCAGCCCGGGCGAGGCGGCGGGCACCACCGATGTGATGCTGCAGACGCACGACCGGCTGCCGTTGCATGTCTACGGCACCTACGACAACGAAGGCGTGAAGAGCCTCGGGCTTGCCGAGTGGGGCGCCGGCTTCACCTGGGGCAATGTCGCCGGCCTCGGCCAGATCTTTTCCTATCAGCTCACCCGCGCCTTCTCCGGCCGCTATGTCGCCCACGCCGTGAGCTGGTCGGCGCCGCTGCCGTGGCACGACGAGCTCGTGGTGTTCGGCTCCTACGAGCTTCAGGTACCCGAGATCGCTCCCGGCTTCGACGATACCGGCCGCTCCGGCCAAGCGAGCCTGCGCTATGTGCATCCGCTGCCGCGGCTCTCCTGGCTCCGCCAGGAGATCAGCCTCGGCTACGACTTCAAGACCACCAACACCAACCTCGATTTCGGGGGCTTCAGCGTTTTCTCCGGGGCGGCCGAGATCGACCAGTTCCCGCTGATCTACAGCGCCACCGAGAGCGATGGCTTCGGCGGCACGATGCTCGAGAACGATCTCGTCCCGAGCCCGGGCGGGCTGACCGGGCAGAACACCAACGCCGCCCTTTCGCTGCTCGTTCCCGGCGCCACCGCGCGCTACGTCTACGACCGCGTCGGGGTCACGCGGCTCACCCGGCTGCCCGCCGGCTTCACGTGGATCGCACGCGTGGTGGCGCAGGTCTCCAATCACAACCTGCTCGACAGCGAGCAGCTCCCGGGCGGCGGACCGGGAAGCGTGCGCGGCTATTACACCGATACCGCGCTCGGCTCCGAGGGCGAGCTGGTCAGCATGGAGATCCGCGGCCCGTCCTTCAGCCCGCTCGGACTGCTCGGCATCCACCCTCCGGTGAAGGACGAGGCCCAGCTTGGCGTCTTCTGGGACTATGCTAACCTTTTCCAGGTGCAGCCCATTCCCGACCAGCCGGACCACGTCGATCTCGCCAGCGTCGGCCCCGACCTCTCCTATGCGCTCGGCCGCTTCGCAGGCGTGGACGCGAGCCTCGGCTGGCAGTTGCGTCCGCCGCCCGGCACGACGAAGACCGGGGCGTTCGCGCAGGTCTCTCTGGTCGCGGGATTCTGAGCATGGAGGCGGCGAAAATGCATGCCGGTCGTGGCGTCGCGCGCATCGGGGCCGGCATCGTTGCCGTCGCGGCGCTCGCGCTGCCGGCGGCCGGGGCCAAGGCTGCCGCCCCGCCCATCCCGCCGGTTCCGCCCGCGCAAGCGGCGCCCGTGGCGTCGGCCCGCATCGCCGGGTTCCGTTCGGCCCGCTTCGGCATGAGCGAAAGCGCGGTGCGCGCGGCGATCGCAGCGGATTTCCGCCTCTCCGGCACGGCCGTGCAGGCCGGGGAGAACCCGGTCCAGCGAACCGGTCTTTTGCGCATCCGCGTCGCCGGGTTGATTCCGGGCGGAGGAACCGCGCAGGTCGACTACATCTTCGGCTATCGCAGCCACACGCTGATGGAGGTCAACATCCTCTGGTCGGCCGGCACCGATCCGGGTTTGGCGCCGGCGCAATTGGTTGCGAACGGGGCGGCTCTCCAAGCTTATTTCCAGAGAGAAGGCTTCGCGGCGGACCGCACCGTGCGCAACGCGGTTCTGCCGGATGGCAATGTGCTCCTGTTCCGCACCCAGGATGCCGAGGGTCACGCCGTGGTGCTGATCCTCGCGGGCAAGCGCGCGAAGGGGGCTAACGACCAATCGTCCCGGCTGACGCCGACGGCGCTCACCCTCGCCTACGCCGCCGACCCCGCCCACCCGGACGTGTTCGAGCTGAAAAACGGCGCTTTCTGAGGCGGCCAGAACGAACGGGTTCCAAGGGCTCGCCCTTGGCGGGGTTCCAAGGGGCAGAGCCCCTTGGTCTTAGCTTTTGCGGGGGCTGGGCTCGGGTTCGGCCACGGCGGCGAAGAACTGCCGCGCCATCGCCTCGTAGACCGGCACCGGGCAGACGAGCTTGGAGCTAATGCTGCCGAGCGCGGCGGCGAGCCCGACGGCGACCGTCATCGCCGGATCGTTGGTCATCTCGACGACGATGACTGCGGCGGTGAGCGGGGACTGGACGACGCCGGCGAAGTAGCCGGCCATGCCGATCATCGCCACGGCGTCCACCGGGAGGCCGGGGAGGAGATGAAGGAGGAGGACCACGCGGGAGAGCATGGCGCCGACGCCTGCGCCGACCGCAAGGGAGGGCGCGAATATCCCGCCAGGAATGCCGCTCAGGTAGGAGACGAGGGTGGCCGCCCATTTGAGCGGCGCGAACGACAACGGCAGCAGGGTGGTGCCGAGCACCGCGCCGCGCGCGGCGGCGTAGCTCGAATCGAACACCAGCCCGCCGGAGAGCCAGCCGAGCAGGGCGAGCGCGAGGCCGCAGCTCATGGCGAAGAGCACCGGCCAGTCCCGGGCAAGGTCGGCGAGCCGGCGCGGCAGGAAGCGGAGCGGGCTGACCAGGACCTGCGAGAAGAAGCCGCCGGCGAGGCCCCCCACCACGCCGCAGATCGGAATGACGAGCCATCCCGCGCCGAAGGCGAGGTCCGCCTGCGACGAGCCGAAGTAGAAGCTCGCGCCGAACACGGCGTAGAGGGCGAGGCCGCTCAGCATCGCCGCGACGAGCACGGAGCGGCCAGTCACCGCATCGTAGTGGTGCGCCATCTCCTCGATCGCGAACACCGCGCCGGCGAGCGGCGCATTGAAGGCGCTCGAGATGCCGGCGGCGCCGCCGGCGACGATCAGCATGCGCTGCAGCCCGATCGTGCGCGGCAGACCGATGCGGCCGATATTGTTCATCACCGAGCAGCCGATCTGCACGATCGGCCCTTCCTTGCCGATCGAGGCGCCGCAGAGGAAGCCCGCGAGGGTGAGCGAGAGCTTGCCGATGGCGATGCGCCAGGAAAGCAGCCGGTCCACCTGGCGGGGATTGGGCATGCGCAGCCCGGCCATCGCCTGGGGGATGCCGCTGCCCTGGGCGCCGGGGAAGACGTTGCGGGTGACGAAGACGATGGTGCCGAGGCCGACCGGGCAGAGGATGAAGGGCAGCCAGGGCCGCGCCGCCTCCGCCCTCTGGAAGGTCGCGATCGCCCAGTCGATGCCGATGCTGAAGCCGGCCGCGATCAGCCCGACCAGCAGCGCCGCCACGCCGAACATCACGATATGCCGCCGATGCATCGGCAGCATCAGGTGTGTCAGCCGGTACGAAGCGGGGTGCGGAAAGGGGGTGGTCGGCTTCGCACGGGCCCTTCGCTCGGGGGCCTCATCTTCCCTATCAGCCATGCGAAGCGGAGACTCCCCGGTGCGAGCGCGCCTCGGCCTTTCTCGCCTTTTTGATCGCAGCGCGCAACCAGGCGGCCGGCCGGGGCCCGGCCCGAATGCCCCTGGGGCCTTGGCATGAAAGGGTGATGACGCGGATTTAATGAGGGTGGGACGGTCGCGCCGGGACGCGCAATTCGTCGGCTGGGGCTTGGAAATCGCGATGCGGCGCGAGGCGGGCGCGATTGACTTTGCGCACCGATGACCCTACTCGGGAGCTGCGTGGCAGGGCGGTCGCGGCTTCCTTGCCGGGGTATCGGATCGACGCGGCGATGCGTGCCTGCCTCAGGCCCTGGGCCTTGCGCACGCGCTGACCTCCGGGGAGAGAGCATGAACCAGAGCGAACGCCGCGCGACCGCGTCCCTCGCCGCGGTCTTCGCCATGCGTCTTCTCGGCCTCTTCATGATCTATCCGGTGTTCGCGGCGTACGCGCACGGGCTCAAGGGGGCGACGGCGGAGACGATCGGGCTTGCGCTCGGCGCCTACGGGCTCACCCAAGGCCTGCTGCAGATCCCCTTCGGGCTGCTCTCCGATCGTGTCGGGCGCAAGGTCATGATCCTGATCGGCCTGCTGTTCTTCGCCGCCGGCAGTGTGATCGCCGCGCGTGCGGGCAGCGTCGAGGGCGTGCTGATCGGCCGGATCGTGCAGGGCGCGGGAGCGGTCGGCTCGGTCATCCTCGCGCTGATCGCGGATCTCACGCGCGAAGAGGTGCGCACGCGCGCGATGGCGATGGTGGGGGCGACGATCGGGCTCTCGTTCGCGCTCGCGATCGTCGTCGGGCCCCTGCTTGCCGCTTCGATCGGCGTGCCGGGCATCTTCTGGCTCACCGGTGTCTTCGCGCTCTGCGGGATCGCCATCACCTTCGGCGCGGTTCCCGCGCAGGCGCGCGTCCGCCGCCACCGCGACGCCGAGGCGGTGCCGGCGATGTTCGCGCGCGTGCTGCGCAACGGCGAGCTGCTGCGGCTCGATTTCGCGATCTTCGTGCTGCACGCGATCCTGACGGCGAGCTTCCTCGCCGTGCCGCTGCTGCTCGCGCGCACCTTCCGTCTCGGGGAAGCGGGCGCGTGGATGATCTATCTGCCGGTGCTGGCGATCTCGGTGGCGCTTATGGTGCCGGCCGTGATCGTCGCCGAGACGCGAGGCAGGATGAAGGAAGTTTTCATCGGCGCGATCCTGGTGGTGGTGGCAAGCATGGCAGCGCTCGCCTGGGCGGAGGGAAGTGCGGTCGCGGCGTTCGTGGCACTCGTGGCATTCTTCGCCGCCTTCAACACGATGGAGGCGATGCTGCCTTCGCTCGTCACGAAGATCGCGCCGGTGGATGCGAAGGGAACGGCGACGGGGATCTATTCGAGCTCGCAGTTCCTCGGCATCTTCGTGGGCGGCACGGTGGGCGGGCTCGCCTTCGCCGCGGGCGGCGCGCGCGGGGTCTTCCTGCTCGCCGCGGTGCTGGCGCTGATCTGGCTCGCGGTCGCGGTCTCGATGCGCCGGCCGGTCCGCTCCTCCAACCGGATGGTGCATCTCGGGGCGATCGACGCGCGGGAGGCGGCGGCGCTGGCGGCGCGGCTCGCGGGGCTGCCGGGCGTGCTCGAGGCGTCGGTCGCGGCCGAGGAAGGCACCGCCTATCTCAAGGTCGATCGCGAGCGCTTCGAGGCGGCTTCGCTCGACGAGATCATCGGCGCCCAGGGGAAGGTGGCCTGAGGACGAGCGCCTGAGGCGGACTCTCGGCGGGGCGGCGTGTCGGCTTTCTACGAAATTCCGCGATCGGGCACTATCCGGCGGCGAGTTCGGCCAATGTCTCGCGCGCGGCCCGCACCACCGCTTCGGTCGTGATGTCGAACTTCTTGTAGACGTCGGCGATCTTGCCGGAGGCGCCGAAGCCGTGCATGCCGACGAAGCGGCCCTGGAAGCCGATATACCGCTCCCAGCCGAGCTCGACCGCCGCTTCGACGGCGACACGCGCGGGGCTCGCGCCGAGGACCGCCTTCTTGTACGCGGTGTCCTGCTGCTCCAAGAGCAGGCGGCACGGCATGGAAACGACGGAAGTGGGGATGCCCTCCTGCTGCAAAAGATCCCGCGCCGCGACCGCGAGATGCAGTTCGGACCCCGTGGCGATGAGCGTCAGCTTGCGCGCGCCGCCCTCGGCCTCCCGCAGGACATAGGCGCCTTTGGCGGACTTGTTCTCGTGGCCGGGCTCGCGGCGGAGCAGCGGCATAGGCTGGCGGGAGAGGGCGATGAGGGCCGGGCGGCGCGGCGCCTCCAGGATCAGCTCCCAGCACTCGGCGGTCTCCACCGGGTCGCCCGGGCGGAAGACGGCGAGGCCGGGAATGGCCCTGAGCGCCGGCAGCTGCTCGACCGGCTGGTGGGTCGGGCCATCCTCGCCGAGGCCGATCGAGTCGTGCGTCATCACGAAGATCGTGCGGATCTGCATGAGGGAAGCGAGACGGATGGCGGGGCGGCAGTAATCGGAGAAGCAGAGGAAGGTGCCGCCATAGGGGATCAGGCCGCCATGCAGCGTGATGCCGTTCATGCAAGCGGCCATGCCATGCTCGCGCACGCCGTAATGCATGTAGGTGCCGCTGTAGTCGCCGGGCTTGATCTCGATCATGCCCTTCGCCTTCGTGTTGTTCGAAGGCGTCAGGTCGGCCGAGCCTCCCAGCAGTTCGGGAATGGCGGCCGCGAGACGATCGAGAACCGCGCCGCTGGCCGCGCGGGTGGCCATTTCCTTGCCGCCGGCGACGAATTCGGCGCGCGCCGCGGAGATCGCCTGCTTCCAGTCGGCGGGCAAGGCGCCGTTGATGCGACGCTCGAACTCCCGGCGCCGCTCCGCGGGCGCCGCCTCGACGCGACCGGCCCAGGCCATGCGAGCGGCGCTGCCCTTGGCGCCGATGTCGCGCCAGGCGCGCAGCAGGTCCTCGGGGATGACGAAGGGGGGCTGCTCCCAGCCGAGGATCTTGCGCGCGCCGGCGATCTCTTCCTCGCCCGGCGCATCGCTATGGGCCTTCTGGGTGCCGGCCTTGGTGGGGAAGCCGAAGCCGATGATGGTCTTGCAGGCGATCATGGAGGGCTTGTCGGTGACTGCGCGCGCGGCGGCGATGGCGTCGCGGATCGCGTCCGTGTCGTGGCCGTCGATCTCCTGCACATGCCAGCCGGAGGCGTGGAAGCGCTCGACCTCGTTGTCCGAGACCGCGAGGCTCGTTGCGCCGTCGATGGAGATGGAATTGTTATCCCAGAAGGCGATGAGGCGGCCGAGCTTGAAGTGGCCCGCGAGCGAGATCGCTTCCTGGCTGATGCCCTCCATGAGGCAGCCATCGCCCATGAAGACGTAGGTCCAGTGGTTGCAGAGATCGTCCCCGAAGCTGGCGTTCAGGATGCGCTCGGCGAGCGCGAAGCCGACCGAATTCGCGATGCCCTGGCCGAGCGGGCCGGTCGTCGTCTCGATACCCTCGGCATGCCGGTATTCCGGGTGGCCCGCAGTCTTGCTGTCGATCTGGCGGAACCGCTTCAGCTCCTCGAGGGTCATGTCCTTGAACCCGGTCAGGTACAGCAGGCTGTAGAGCAGCATCGAGCCGTGGCCGTTCGAGAGCAGGAAGCGGTCGCGGTCGAACCAATGCGGGTCTGCCGCATCGAACTGCATGAAGTCCTTGAAGAGAACGGTGGCAATGTCGGCCATGCCCATCGGCGCGCCGGGATGTCCGCTCTTGGCCTGCTGCACCGCATCCATCGTGAGGAAACGGATGCAGTCGGCGAGGTCCCGCAGGTGCTGATCGCGGGGCTTGGGGACCGTCTTGAAAACCGTGGGGGCGGCAATCTCGGCCATGGGTCAAGGCTCCTTCTTCGCGAGATCCTCCGGTCGGACAGGGTATGGCATGGCTTCGCGGGCGCCGGAACCATGCGCCGCTCTCGGGCGGAATCGCCACGCGCTGGCGCGGGTGAACGCGTCCCGCTCCAGCGATGACGAAACGCCGCGTGAATCGGGGGACTGGAGCGTGATCGCCGGAGGTGGATGAACCGAAGGCGTTCGATCACGCGGGAAAACAGAGACCTAGAGCGGGATGCGTGAGCCGAAGCGAACGCATCCCGCTCTAGGCGGCGAGGCGGGCCGGCGGGGCCATGAATTCCGGTCCGACGGGATCGCGCACCTGGTCCGCGACGATGCGGTCGATCTCGGCCAGCGCGTCGGCGCCGAGGTGCCATCCGCCGATCTCGGACACCGGCTCGAGCTGGCGCGGGTGCCGCGCGCCCCAGAGTGCGATGCTGAGCGGCTGGCGATCGAGCACCCAGCGCACGGCGAGCTCGAGGACGCGCTTGCCGTAGTTCGCGCGGGCGAAGGCGTCGAGCCGCTCCACCGCGCGAAGATAGTGCTGCAGGCGCGGAGCCCGGAACTTGGGATCGGCGCGGCGAAGATCGTCGCCCTCGAACTTCGTTGCCGTGGTGATGCGGCCGGCGAGCAGCCCGCGGCAGAGCGCGCCGTAGGCGAGGGTCGCGATGCGGTGATCGCGGCAATAGGGAAGCACGTCCTTCTCGACCTCGCGCTCGAAGAGATTGTAGGGCGGCTGCGCGGTATGCAGGGGGGCTGCGGCGCGGAACGCATCCATCTGCGCGGGACTGAAGTTGCTGACGCCGATGGCGCGAATCTTGCCGGCGCGGTGCAGCTCGGCGAGCACGCCGGCGGTTTCCTCGATCGGCGTTTGCGGGTCCGGCCAATGCACCTGGTAGATGTCGATCACGTCGGTGCGCAGACGGCGGAGGGAATCCTCGATCTCGTTCCGGATGCGCGCCCGGCTGGCATTGCGGAACGGCTGGCCGTCGCGCCAGTCGAGACCGACCTTGGTGGCGATGACGACTTCCTCGCGCCCGCCGTGCTCCGCGAGCGCCTGGCCGACGACCTCCTCGGCATGGCCGAAGCCGTAGACGGGGGCGGTATCGATCATGTTGATGCCGAGATCGAGCGCGTGGTGGATGGTGCGGATGGACTCCCGATCGTCGCTGCCACCCCACATCCAGCCGCCGATGGCCCAGGTTCCGAGCGCGATGCGGCTCGGCGCGAGGCGCGTGCCGGGAACGACGATCGTTTCGAGAGAAGAATTTGGCATCGCGCGATCCTCTATTCGGCGAATCCCGCTTCGGCGGAGGCGAGCTTGCCGAGGGCCGACCAGTCGAGCCCGCTCCACGCGCGGGCCTCGGCCGCGACCAGCCGATCGCGGACGATCGCGGCGACGGGCATCGGCACCCGGGCGAGCTCGGCCTCCGCGAGCGCGAGGCGGAGATCCTTGGCGGCGAGCGGCACGGAAAGGCCGGCCGGGCTGAATTGGCCGTGCACGATCTTGCCTCCGTAGCTCTTGTGCACCTTGCCGTCGAAGAGGGTGCTCGTCAGCACCTCGTAGCTGGTCTCGGGGTCGATGCCGGACTTGTGCAGCAGGGCGAAGACCTCGCCCATGCTCTGCAGGGTCGCCGCCGTCAGCACGTTCCCCGCGAGCTTCATCACGTTGGCGAGGCCGGGATCTTCGCCGATGACGAAGAGCTGTCGGCCGAGCTTTTCAACCACGGGGCGGACGCGCGCAATGTCGGCCGATGCGCCGGCGGCCAGCAGATAGAGGCCGCGCCGGCGGGCGAAGTCCGGGCTGCCGAGAACGGGAAGGGCGACATAGCCCTGGCCGTGCTCGCGATGCTGCGCGGCGAGCCGGCGCGCGAGGCCGGCGCTGATGGTGCTAGTCGAGACATGCACCGCGCGGGCGCCGAGACGAGGGATGAGCGCGTCCGTGACGGAGGCGACGGCGTCGTCGTCGGGGAGCGATGTCAGCACGATCTCGCATTCGCCGATGGCGGCGAGTCCGGTCGCGGCGACGGCGCCCATTTCCGCCAGCGGTGGGATGAGGTCGCGCTTGCGGTCGAACACCGTGAGGGACAGGCCGTCCGCGAGGAGATTCTCAGCGAAGGCCCGGCCCATGTGGCCGAGGCCGACGACGCCGACCCGCGCCCCCTGGCTGTCAGGAACGGAATTCATCGCGCGCAGCTCCCCGCAGCTCGTCGGACCATCTCGGTCGGTCGCGAGCGAAATCAAGGGCGGGCTAGATGTGAGGACTCAATAGGTTGTCGATTCGCTTCCCGCCGATGCAAGGCGGCCGAGATTGCACCGAGAGTGATCGAGACCCCCAACCAACGCTGGGGCCGGCGCCAGGACCACAAGGCTCTGCGCGTCCGAGCACGGCGTCATGCGGACCGATCATATCGCCGGCCGCCATCCGCGTAGGCCGCGATGCCTCCTTCCACGGGCCGGCTCGCGCTCCTCGGCACCAGATGACATCCTAATATCGTCAGGCGAACCTCGTCACCGGGGTGGAGAGCCGCGACCTCCTCGGGGGGCCGCTCGGCGCGGACGTGCGTGATTCCTTCCCATTGGAAGTCAATCAGAATGGAGGTTCCCTGAAACACCATGTCGCTCACCCTGGCCACAAAGGATGCAAGCCCGGCGTGGCGAGGGCTTTCCGAAGCCCGCTCCACGCCGATCTGCTCCGGACGGACGCAGACCCAGACCTCCTGATCGGGCGCCCCAACCCCCGACGCCACCGTGTTCGCCGCAATCGGCCCCTCAAGCCCCGCAGCTCTCGCGCGCGGCCCGTTGCCGTCCGAGAGGAACGTGCCCGGCAAGAGGTTGTTGGCACCCACGAACCGCGCGGCGAACTCCGTCTCGGGGGTCGCGTAGAGCTCCCGAGGCGATCCCACCTGCTCGATCACGCCGCGGTTCATCAGAACAATCCGATCGCTCATCACCAGGGCCTCGACCTGATCATGGGTGACGAAGATGGTGGTCTGCCGCGCGCGCCTTTGGATATCCCGAAGATCGAGCCGGACCTCCTCGCGCAATTTGGCGTCGAGGTTGGAAAGGGGCTCGTCGAGCAGCACGAGGTCGGGACCAAAGGCGAGCGCCCGTGCCGCGGCCACACGTTGCTGCTGGCCACCACTGAGCTGCCCGGGTTTGCGGTCTCCAAGCCCCTCCAGTCGCACCAGCGCGAGCAGGTCCCTTACCCGGTCCGCTTGCGCCGCCCGCGTCCAGCCCCGCATGCGAAGGCCGAAGGCGATGTTCTCCCTCACCGTCATGTGTGGGAACAGCGCATAGTTCTGAAACACCAGGCCCACGTTGCGCTTGTTCGCGGGCAGCATGTCGACACGCCGGGAACCGAAGCAAATCCGCCCCCCGTCCTGGGGCATAAGCCCGGCGATGATTTTAAGCGTCGTCGACTTGCCACATCCGCTGGGACCCAGCAGGGTCAGGAACTCTCCCGCTTCCACCCGCAGCGTAATGTCGCGGACCGCGTAGAACTCTCCGAACCGCTTGGTCACCGCCTCGAGCGAGACCGGTTGCGAGCCCGTCTTGAGGGACGTCCCCCCTTTCATTGCACGCTCCTCAGCCCTTGCGCGACATCAAGGCGCCAGCCATGTACCTTGGCCCGAGCGCCAAAGCGACGGCTGCGTAGAAGATCACCGCCACGTAAACGAGGATGGCGGACATCGCAATCGCTTCGGGTACCACGCCCCGGTCGATGATATCGGTGAACAGCCGGATCGAGATCGGCGTGGCGCTGGGGCCGGCGATAAAGAAAAGCAGAACGAAGGCGATCAGGTTCTGCATGAAGATGAAGAGGGCGGCGATCGCCAGGCCCGGTGCGATCATTGGCAACACGATCAGCCGGAGCGCAGTCAGCTTCCCGGCGCCGAGCGACGCGGCCGCAAGCTCGTACTCCTCGGGCAGACCCTGGAGCAGCGCTTCGCCGAACCGCAGCCCCATCGCCAGATTGAGCGCGATCAGCCCGAGCATCACCCCGGCGAAGCTGTTGGAGAGGCCGAGCGGAATGAACACGGTAAGCAGGGCGATGCCGAGAATGAGCTGGGGCACGATCTCGGGAAGCAGAACCAGGCTGCTGAACAGCCGCCGCTCCCAAAGCCGGCCCCGCACCATGGCCCATGCGGCAGGAAAGGAGATCAGGAGAGAGCAGAACGACGCGCCGACCGAGACTTTGATCGTGAACCAGAAGGACTGCCAGTACCCACCTGGAATCGCGCGATAGCCCGCAAAGCCAAGATGGCCCGGAGGCCAGGTCACCTCGAGATTGCCCTGAAACGATGCCAGCACGACGAGCAGGATCGGAAAGATGAGCCATGCACCGATGAGCGCAAGGTAGAGGGCCCAGAACAAAGCCGAGAGAATGGCTGGAAGCGAGGGCCCTCGGCGCCGCCGCGGCGCCGGCGCGCCTGCTCTCAGCGTCATCCCGGTCGCGCTCATGCCTCAGCGCCGGCCGAACCGCGACAGAACAAGCTGCGCGGCGACCGTGACGCCCACGGCGAGGAGCGAAACGAGCACCGCCTGCGCAAAGGCAAGATGGGTCTCCTGGAGCGTGAGCAGGTTGGTCGCAATGACGATCGAAATCATGTACGGCACGCGCCCACCGAGCATCACCGGGATCGCATAGGCGGTGACCACCGTCGCGAATATCAACGCGCTCGCCGCAATCACCCCCGGAATGCTGAGCGGCAAGGTCACCGAGAGAAAGCTGCGAAGACGCGTGGCACCGAGACTGACCGCCGCGTCCTCGAGCTCGGGATCGACCGCGATCAGGACGCCCGTCAGGATGCCGGCGGCGACGACGATCGCCGAATAGACAAAGGCGAGCGCCTGGCCTGGCCAGGAGAAGAGGATGAACAACGGATGATGCAGGACGCCGAGCTGCAGGAGTGCACGGTTCACCACGCCGGTGATCGGGGCGAGGAGAAGGATCATCGCATAGCCGACCACGACGAAAGGCAGCATCCGGGGAACGGTGACGACGGGCATCAGGAGCGTGCGCAGGCGGGATTTGCGCGCGAGGAGAAAGGCAAGCGGAAAGGCGAGCACGACGGAAACTGCCGTCACCCCGAGCGCTATCGCGATGGTCGTCAGCAGCGTATGGGTAAAGAAGCGGTTGCCGAGCGACCGAACATAATAGCGGAGCGTCCAGTCGCCGGTCTCTTGCGCCCGCACGCTCTGCACGATCAAGAGCCCAAGAGGAACGGCGGCGACGAGGAGGGTGACGGCGAGCGCCGGCAGCGCGCAGAGCCGGTAGAACAGAACCTCATTCCGCCGTCGCCGCGCCGCGACCGCTCCGTCCGGGTCGGCAGGAGCCGGCCGGCCCGGAGGATCTCCGAACCGGTCGGCGCTGCCGGGTGCCGGTTGACGTGCCGTGATGCTCGATATGGACAGCATCTTCTCAGCGGAGGATAGGTGCGGACGTGGCTGGCTCAGTCACCCTCGATAACGACTTGGTTGTAGAGAGCGAGCACCTGGCGATTGTATCGCGGCCCAAGCGTCCATTCGCGGAACTGGTTGATCCAGACGATACGCGCGCGTTTGGTGAACTCGGACCATTGCGGTGTGGCCGGTTCGCCCCGCCTGGGAATGAGGTTGTATTCATGTAGCGCGTCGGCAAGCTTATACGCCGTCGCCGAGTGAAAGAATTTCACCCATTCGAACGCTGCGACCGGATTCCGGGTCTTGGATGAGACGACGGGGCCAGTATCCACGGCAGCGGGCACGCCCTCTTTCGGGAACACCACATGCACCGGGGTACCCGCCTGCTCCTCCTCAAGGCCGTTTTGCCACCACCAGGCGGAGATCAACGCCTCTCGTCGTCGCAACAACGGGCTGATCGATCCTGACCCCTCGGTGAGCGTCAACGCGTTCTTGGCCCAACGCGCGACTTCTTCGAATGTCGGGCGTGCAGCCTCGGCGTCGAATCTGCCATTGGCAAACCACTTCGTCCAATCCGCACCAAGCACGAGAGCCGCCGCCGCGATCGCGTCGTAGCCGCTGCCGACGGCGAGCGCGGAATCGAAAGTCACCCGGTTGCGGTATTTCGGATCGCCCAGCGCGGACCACGAGTCGACCCTATCGCCAAGCGAGTTCTGCACGACAAGGAGATAAGCGGAGATCGAAAACGGCGCGGTGTAGCCGTCCGTTGCCATAGAGGCGAGCGCGCCCGGATCGAACGTCGCCCACTCCGCCGCCGTGTAGGCATCGCGGAGCGGCAACCAGTAGCCCTTGGGAATCCCCTGCTGCACGTATTCATTATAGAGCAGGTACACGTCTCCGGAGGGATGGGGCCACTCCGTCTGGAAGGCCACCCAGCTGTTGGGAGCCTGGCCGACCACGTTCTGCACCCTGACTGGAACGCCGTATTTGCGCTTCATGTACTGCGCGAAAGGTTCGACCAGCCGGTCGGCGAGATCCGTCTGGAGACCGGTGCCCGTGTAGGCAACCAGGTGCGGCAGCACCTTCGCTGACGGCATCGCGGCCTTGCTGACTCCACTCCAAGGCGCGAGTGCAACCGAAGCCAGGGAGCCCGCCGCTGCTCGCGTAGCCGTGCGTCGCGTCAAAAGCATGGTCCGTTTCCCTTCCTCGCGGTTTTTTGTTGGTTCTGCCGCGCGCGAGCGAAGGTACCCGCGCGTGGCGGAACGGAGCCTCAGGCGATGCGGAACTCCTCCAGCGCCTTGTAGTTGGGATTGACGCCGATGCCGGGAACACCCGGCGGACTTACCGTGCCGTCCCCATTGAGGCGAAGCGTGTCCTCATAGACGCGCCCCCACATCGGATCGACGGTATCACGATAGAATTCGAGGATGAGGCCGTTGGCGATCGCGGCCACAAGATGGACATGGATATCCTGCGAGCCGTGCGGCGCGATATCGAGGTCCGACGCTTGCGCCAGCGCGGCGACCTTCATGAACTCGGTGACGCCTCCCAGAATCTTAGCATCGGCATTGAGAATGGCGGCACCTTCACTTTTGATCAGATCGCGGAATCCGTAGCGGGTATACTCGTTCTCCCCGGTGGCGACGGGGATGGTCGTCGCCTGGGACAGCTTCCGATGGCCGTCGTAATCGTCGGCCGCAACCGGCTCCTCGAACCAGAAGACATCGTATCGCTCGATTTTGCGCGCGAGCTGGACGGCCTCGTACCAGCGATAGGCACAATTGGCGTCCACCATCAGCTTGACGTCGGGGCCGATCGCGTCGCGTGCGACGCGAACCCGTTCCGCGTCCTCAGCGATCGGAACGGCGCCCACCTTCATCTTCACCGCGCGGGCGCCGAGCTGGATGTTGGCCTCCATCTCTTGCGCCAGCTCCTTGAGGCCCTTGCCTTCCTCGTAATAGCCGCCGGCGACGTAGGTCGGCACGCTGTCGCGGTAGCCACCGAGGAGCTTGTAGAGCGGAAGCCTGGCGAGCTTGGCGCGAATGTCCCAGAGCCCGATGTCGATCGAAGAGATCGCGCGGGTCGTGAGCCCGCGGCGGCCGATGATCTTGGGAACCCACATCTTGTTCCATAGTCTTTCGACATTGACCGGATCTTCGCCGATCAGCGCGGGCGCGAGCCGATTGATCGTGGCGCGCCAGATGTCTCCCCCGTTGCCTAGACCGACCCCCGTTACTCCTTCGTCGGTAGCAATCAGAACGACAGCGAAATCGACATGCGTGTAGGTGTGCTTGCCATTGGTGATCGGCTGCTTGCGCGGCCAGCGGTATTCTTGAGTGGCAATTTCGGTGATTTTCACGAAGGTTCCCTCTTTCCCGACATCAGGTCTATCGATTCGCGCGCGCAAGGGGCGGCGCGTTGGGCGCAGACGGAGCGACGTCGCTTGCCGTCATCTCCAGGAAGTCGCGTATCGCGCCGTCGAGATGGGCATGGAGCGCGTGCCGCGCGCGGTCCGGGTCCCGAGCCGCGACGGCGCGCAGAATCGCCTCGTGCTCATCCACCCGCGTCGGGCGCACGGCGCGCCGTTCGCGGAGCTTGGCCCAAATCGGTCCGCGGTTCAGAAGTTCGTCCCAGATGAATCGCAAAACGTCGGCGAAGACCGCGTTTTGCGACGCCGCGGCGAGAGCGAGGTGGAAGCGCCGGTCCCCGGGATCGACCGCGACGCGCGTGTGGTCGGCGGCCCGCATTTGTGCCACCGCGGCCGTAAGCTCGGCCAGATCTGCATCGGTGGCGCTGTCGGCCGCTGCGGCCGCGATCTCGCCCTCGATTGCGCGGCGGGCGACGAACGCCTCGTAGGGGCCGGCGCCGGCGTCGGGTACCCGGGTGGGGGGCGTCGCCGTGCGGACATAGACGCCGCTGCCGCCGCGCACTTCGACGAATCCCGCGATTTCGAGCGCCACCATGGCCTCGCGCACCACGGGTCGGCTCACGTTCAGCTGCCGGCTGAGGTCGCGCTCGGGCGGCAGACGATCGCCCGGACGGTATTCGCCGGCGCGGATCAGTTGGCCGATTTGATCGGCCACCGCCTGATAAAGGCGCGACGTCGTGACGGCGACGAGTGGCATGGACATTTCCTTCGGGTCGATTCATACCGGGCTAGTTGATCAGGTGTCAAGGTGACCTGACCAAATAGTTCGCCGCGAGGGAAGCCATCCACGCGGCAGCCCTCGGCCCGGGCCTCGCGTCGAAACTCGCGGGGTTGGTCCGCCGATCCGGGAGGCGCCGGCTTGCTCGATAGGACGCTGAGCCCGATACCGGCCGCTGAAGCGCGGGGCTCTCGCCGACCTCTGGCGCGGCGGAATCGGGGCGCCGCTGCTGATGCTCCATGGTGCGGACGACGAGTTCATTCGCCCTGATCGCTGCGCACAGGTCGCGCAGGATCTACGCTCCGGCGGAAGCCGGGCGGACATCATCTCCTATGCGGGCGCCGTCCATGAATGGGACGGTGACCTGCCCCGGATGCTGGTCGGACACCAGGTCGCCGGTTGGCGTTTCCGCGTCGAACGCGATGGAACGGTCCGACACCAGAGTACCTAGTATTTCTACCTCTGGTCCGTTCCGTCGCGATGTCATTCTCTCGCTCTGCAGGTCCAACCGGCCCTTTCCAATCGGCCGGGACGACGCTGTGCTCGCGAAATCGAACCATGAATTCGCCGCGTCTTTTGCGTGCGTATTCGGATCCCCGAAGAAATGATCCGCAAGACATGGCGGTAGCCTTACGGAGCCCCGGAGTCTCTCGAACGGATAGGCGACCGCGCACTTCGCCGCCGGGACCGCGAGAGAGCGATCGCGCCGGCAGCGGATGACCGGCGCGGCCGGGCGTCGATGGAAGCGGGCTGGCCGCGGCAATGCCGGGAGTGGAGACGGGACGCCCGAGCCGCCGGCTGAAGGGCGGGCCATTGATCCGTATCAATGGCCGGGTGCGGGCGAAAGGGCAGTCTGGCGGCGTGGTTGCGAGGAGAAGCGAAGGCGATGCCCGTCACAATCGGTATCAACGGGTTCGGGCGGATCGGCCGCCTGGTCCTGCGGGCCCTGGTCGAGAACCGGCGGGACGACCTGGTTCCGGTCGCGATCAACGATCTCGGCAGCGCCGAAGCCAATGCGCATCTTTTCCGCTACGATTCCGTGCATGGCCGCTTCCCGGGAAGCGTGGCGGTCGAAGCCGACAGCATCACCATTCGCCACCAGGGCCGTGCCTACGGCCCGATCAAGGTCGCGGCCGAGAAGGACCCGGCCAGGGTGCCTTTCGCGGGCGTCGATGTGGCATTGGAATGCACGGGGCGCTTCGCGAAGAAGGAGCGGGCGCAAGCACTGATCGCCGCCGGGGCGCGCAAGGTGCTGATATCGGCGCCCGCCGAGGGCGTGGACGCAACCATCGTCTATGGCGTGAACGAGAAGGCGATCACCGGGGAGATGACGGTGATCTCGAACGCATCCTGCACGACCAACTGCCTGGTGCCGATGGTCAAGGTGCTGCACGACGGGTTCGGCATCCTGCGCGGGTACATGGTGACCATCCATTCCTATACCGGCGACCAGCGGACGATCGACACGCTGCACAAGGATCTGCGCCGGGCGCGCGCGGCCGCGGTCTCGATGATCCCGACCAGCACCGGCGCCGCCCGCTCGGTGGGCCTGGTGATGCCCGAGCTTGCGGGAAAGCTCGACGGGGTCGCGATCCGGGTGCCGACGCCGAACGTCTCGCTCGTCTCGCTCGATGCGGTGCTGGGGCGGGAAGCAACTTCGGCCGAGATCAACCGCGCGATGATGCAAGCGAGCGTCGGAGCGCTCCGCGGCATCCTCGACTACAACACCGAAAAACTGGTGAGCGTCGATTTCAATCATGTCCCGGCGTCCTGCACCTTCGATGCGACCGCGACTGCGGTGGTGGACGGGGGACTTGCCCATGTCGCCGGCTGGTACGACAACGAATGGGGCTTCTCCTGCCGGATGCTGGACACCGCCGCTCTGTTTGGCCGGCTTTAGGGGCGTGCAGATCTCATGCGATTCCATACGCTCGACGAACTGGCACCGAGGGGCAAGCGCGTCTTGCTGCGCGCCGATCTCAACGTGCCGCTCAAGGACGGGCGGGTCGGCGACCGGGCGCGGCTGGAGAAGCTTGCTCCCACCATCCGCGAGCTTAGTCGTGGCGGCGCGCGGGTCGTCGTGTGCAGCCATCTCGGCCGGCCGGAGGGCAAGCCCGTGCCTGGGCTTTCGCTCAAGCCGGTGGCGCAGGCGCTCGCGGAGGTGCTCGGGCAGAAGGTCGGCTTCGTCGGGTCGTGCGTCGGGCCCGCGGCCGAGCGGGCCGCGGCATCGCTCGGGGACGGCGAGGTGCTGGTGCTCGAGAACACGCGCTTCGACCCGCGGGAGGAGAAGAACGACCCGGCGATGGCCGAGGAGCTCGCGCGGCTCGCCGATTTCTACGTCAACGACGCTTTCTCAACGGCGCACCGCGCGCACGCGAGCACCGAGGCGGTGGCGTGGAAGCTGCCTTCCTATGCCGGGCGGTTGATGCAGGCGGAACTTGACGCGCTCGCCTCCGTGCTGGATCGCCCGGAGCGTCCGCTTGCGGCGATCGTCGGCGGCGCCAAGGTCTCGACCAAGCTTGA
>Ga0335075_10004147_pt1 | contig 22725 bp, 21 predicted proteins | sample Lox_Sample_24_FD_206723 | JGI IMG/M metagenome (GOLD analysis project Ga0335075, IMG submission 206723) | Soil microbial communities from Loxahatchee National Wildlife Refuge, Florida, United States - Lox_Sample_2.4 | ecosystem: Environmental > Terrestrial > Soil > Wetlands | place: USA...
GCGTGCGCCGCGAGGACGGCCTGATCGACTACGACGAGGTCGAGCGGCTGGCCGAGGCGGAAAGGCCGAAGCTCATCATTGCCGGCGGCTCCGCTTATCCCCGCTTCATCGACTTCGCGCGCTTCCGTCGCGTGGCCGATGCAATCGGCGCCTGGCTCATGGTGGATATGGCGCATTTCGCCGGGCTGGTCGCCGCCGGGCTTTTCCCGAGCCCGCTGCCGCATGCCCACATTGTCACCACGACCACGCACAAGACACTGCGTGGCCCGCGCGGCGGGATGATCCTCGGCCGCGATCCCGACCTCGGCAAAAAGATGAATGCCGCGATTTTCCCCGGGCTTCAGGGCGGCCCGCTGATGCATGTGATCGCCGCCAAGGCGGTCGCGTTCGGCGAGGCTTTGCGGCCGGAGTTCCGCCTCTATCAGCGCGCAGTGCAGGAAAATGCGCGGGTGCTCGCGGAAACGCTCGTTTCGCGCGGACTTGCGATCGTCACCGGCGGCACCGACTGCCATCTGCTGCTGGTCGATCTCCGGCCGCGCGGCGTGACCGGCAAGGCGGCCGAGGCCAGCCTCGAGCGCGCCCGCATCACCGCCAACAAGAACGCGATTCCCTTCGATCCGGAAAAGCCGACCGTGACCTCCGGCATACGGCTTGGCAGCCCGGCCGCCACCTCGCGCGGCTTCGGCGCGGCCGAATTCCGCGAGGTCGGAAACCTCGTGGACGAAGTGCTTGCCGGCCTTGCCGGCGCCAACGACGGCCGCAACGAGGCGGCCGAGCAACGCGTCGCGGAACGCGTGCTGGCGCTTTGCCAAAGATTCCCGATCTATCGACGAAGCTGAGCACGGCAAGGCACGAACCCGCCCATGCGCTGCCCGTTCTGCGGCCAGGACGATACTGCGGTGAAGGACAGCCGCCCGACCGAGGACGGCGCCGCGATCCGCCGGCGCCGTTCCTGCACCGCGTGCGGCCAGCGCTTCACCACGATCGAGCGCGTGCAGTTGCGCGAGCTGGTCGTCATCAAGGCGGACGGTCGGCGCGTGCCGTTCGAGCGCGAGAAGCTGGCCCGCTCGATCCGCATCGCGCTCCGCAAGCGCCCGGTCGAGGAGGAGCGGATCGAGCGCATCGTCAACGGCATCGTCCGCAAGCTGGAGGCGAGCGGTGAGACCGATATTACATCGAAGCAGATCGGGGAGCTGGTGATGGAAACGCTGAAAGAGGTGGACGAGGTCGCCTATGTCCGCTTCGCCAGCGTCTATCGCGACTTCCGGGAGGCCAAGGATTTCGGCGCCTTCGTTGGCGCGCTCGGCGAGGACTCGTAATGCCCGCGGCGGAAGATCTCGGCCACATGCGGGCGGCGCTGGCGTTGGCGCGGCGGCGCCAGGGCGTCACCTGGCCCAATCCGCCCGTCGGCTGCGTGCTGGTGCGGGAGGGCCGCGTGGTCGGCCGCGGGGCAACGGCCCAGGGCGGGCGTCCGCATGCCGAGCCCGCGGCGCTGGCCATGGCCGAAGAACGCGCGCGCGGCGCGACGGCCTACGTGACGCTCGAGCCTTGCGCCCATCACGGCGGCACGCCTCCCTGCGTCGAAGCGCTGATCGCGGGCGGCGTGGCGCGCGTGGTGGCCGCCGTGCGCGACCCCGATCCGCGGGTCAACGGCAAGGGACTGGCGCGGCTCGGCGCCGCCGGGATCGCGGTCGAGGAGGGGTTGCTGGCCGCCGAAGCCGAAGCGGTCGCGGCAGGCTTTTTCAGCAGGGTCCGCCGCGGCCGGCCGGCCGTGACCCTGAAGCTTGCCTCCACGCTCGACGGGCGGATCGCCACGCGCGGCGGGGCAAGCCGGTGGATCACCGGCGAGGCGGCACGGCTCGCCGCGCATGCGCTCCGCGGCCGGCATGACGCCATCCTGGTCGGCGTCGGGACCGTGCTCGCAGACGATCCGGAGCTTTCCTGCCGCATCCCCGGCTTTCGCTCGCTGCCGCCGGTGCGCGTCGTGGCGGACAGCCTGCTGCGTACGCCGCTCTCGGCCCGCCTGGCCGCAACGGCACGGCAGAATCCTACCTGGCTCCTGCATCGCGCGGAGGCCGATCCGGCCCGTGCGGACGCGCTCCGCGAGCAGGGCGTGCGGCTCTTCTCTGTTGCGCCTGCCTCGGTGGGCCTCGATCTCCGCGCCGCGCTCGCCGCACTCGCCGAGGCCGGCATCACGGCCGTCTTGGCCGAAGGCGGCGCGGCACTGGCGGCAAGCCTCATCGGGTCCGACCTCGTCGACCGGCTGGTCTGGTTCCACGCGCCGGCCCTGCTCGGCGCCGACGCCTGGCCGGCGGCTCTGGCTCTCGGCATCGAGACGCTCTCCGCCATGCCGCTGTTCGTTCGCCGCCACAGCGCCGCGGTCGGCAACGACATGCTGACCGAGTTCGCGCGTGCTGCCTGACGCATGTTCACCGGCATCATCACCGCTGTCGGCACCGTGCGGACGATCCGCCCGCTCGGCGCCGGCCATGACATGCGCCTCTCGATCGCGACGCCCTGGCAGGACACGGCTTCGATCGCGCCCGGCGCATCCATTGCCTGTTCCGGCTGCTGCCTGACGGCGATCGAGCTCGGCCCGGACTGGTTCGCCGCGGACGTCTCGGCCGAAACCCTGGCGCGAACCACGCTCGGGCAATGGCGGGTCGGAACCCGGGTCAATCTGGAGCGGAGCCTCCGCCTCGGCGACGAGCTTGGCGGGCATCTCGTGTTCGGCCACGTGGACGGCGTCGGCGAGACGGTGGAGGCGCGGCCGGAGGAGGGGTCGGTGCGATGGCGGTTCCGCGTGCCGGCAGCGCTCGCTCGTTTCATCGCCGTCAAGGGCAGCGTCGCGGTGGACGGGGTCTCGCTCACCGTCAATGAGGTGAGCGCCGACGATTTCGCGGTGAACATCATCCCGCATACGGCCGAGGTCACCCGCTTCGGCTGGCTCGCCCCGGGCGAGCGGGTCAATCTGGAGATCGACATGCTCGCCCGTTACGTTGCCCGTCTCGCCGAGACAACGCACCTCGCGGAGACAAGATGAAGACCGCCGCCCTCTCCGAATATCTCGCCGCCACCGAGGATCTGATCGGGGAGGCGCGGGCCGGCAGGATGTTCATCCTGGTCGATGACGAGGACCGGGAGAACGAGGGCGATCTGATGATCCCGGCGCAGTTCGCGACCCCGGATGCAATCAACTTCATGGCCCGCCATGCGCGCGGGCTGATCTGCCTGGCGCTCACCCGCAGCCGCGTCGAGCAGCTCGGCCTGCCGCTGATGACCGCGTCCAACAGCACGCGCCATCAGACCGCCTTCACGATCTCGATCGAGGCCCGCGAAGGCGTGACTACGGGAATCTCCGCGGCCGATCGCGCGCACACCATTGCGGTCGCGATCAATCCCGAGAAGGGGCGCGACGACATCATCAGCCCCGGGCACGTGTTCCCGCTGATGGCGCGCGAGGGCGGCTCGCTGGTGCGCGCCGGCCACACCGAGGCGGCGGTGGATATCGCGCGCCTTGCCGGGCTCAATCCCTCGGGCGTGATCTGCGAGATCATGAACGACGACGGAACGATGGCGCGGCTTGCGGATCTCGCCTCTTTCGCGCAGCGCTACAATCTGAAGCTCGGCACGATCGCCGACCTGATCGCCTATCGCCGGCGCACCGAGCGGCTGGTCCGCCGCGTCGCCGAGGGCGTGGTTCAGCACGCCGAGGGCGGTGAGTGGCGGCTCATCGTTTACGCCAACACCGTCGAGTATGCGGAGCACCTCGTGCTCCTGAAAGGTGATCCCGCCGGGCCGCAGCCGGTGATGGTGCGGATGCACGCGGTCGATCTGCTGCACGACATGCTCGGCGGCCCGGCCTGGGCGACGCTGCACGCCGCCATGCGCCAGATCGCCGCCGAAGGCCGCGGCGCGGTGGTCCTGATCCGCGACTGCCGGCCGACCACGCTCTCCGACCGTGTCCGGCTTGCCGCCGGCAATCCGCGCCCAAGCCGCGAGTTGCGCGATTACGGGATCGGTGCGCAGATCCTGGTCGATCTCGGGGTGCAGCGCATGATCCTGCTGTCGAACACGCAGCGCACCATCGTCGGCCTCGAGGGCTACGGGCTCGACATCGTCGATCAGCTTCCGGTCGGGGATGGCGGCGCGGAATGAGCACGGCGGATGCGCCCGAGACCGAAGCGCCGAAGATCGAGGGCCCGCCGCCGCATCTCCTGGTGGTCCGCGCGCCTTATTACCGCGAGATCGTGGATGCGCTCGCAGCCGGTGCCGAGCGCGTTCTCCGCGCCGCCGGAGCAAGCTTCGAAAACCTCGACGTTGCCGGCGCCTTCGAGCTTGCCCAGGCGATCCGGCTGGCCTTGCGCGGCACGACACACCATGACGGGTTCGTGGCGCTGGGCTGCGTGGTGCGCGGCGAGACCGATCATTACGAGCATATCTGCCGCGAGGCGATGGCCGGCCTGATGCACGTGGCGCTGCAATTCGGCCTCGCACTTGGCACCGGCCTTCTCACGGTGGATCGGCTCGACCAGGCGCGCGCGCGGGCGCGCCCGGAGGGCCCGAACAAAGGCGCCGAAGCGGCGCGCGCCGCCCTGTTGCAGATTGCCGCGGCGCGCCGGTTTGCTGCCGCTCGGGCTGGCGGCTGATGGCGCGATCCGGTACGCGCCGGCGCACCGCCGCTCGTCTCGCGGCCGTGCAGGCACTCTATCAAAGCGACCAGGCCGGCGATGCCGCGGAATCGGTGATCGAGCAGTTCGTGCACCACCGCCTCGGTCCGGCCGCCGACCGCGCCGGCTATGAGGAGGGGTGCGCGCCCGAGGCCGAAGCCGCCTTCTTTTCCCGGCTCGTGCGCGCCGCCACCAACGGGCAGGCCGAGCGTGATTCGCTGCTGGCCGCAGCCCTTCCCGCCGACTGGCCGATCGAGCGGCTCGATCCGGTGCTGCGGGCGCTGCTGCGCGCCGGCCTCGCCGAGCTTGCGATGCCCGACGGGCCGCCGGCGCGTGTCGTCATCAACGAATACGTGGACGTCGCGCATGGTTTCTTCGGCGCCGAGGAGCCGCGGCTGGTCAATGCCGTGCTCGACCGGCTGGGACGGATGCTGCGCGCCGAGGAGTTTCCCGCTCCGGCGGCCGGATGAGCCAGCTTCCGCGCGAATTCGCCTTGATCGAGCGCTATTTCCGTCCGCTCGCCGGTCCGGCGGCGCTCGGGCTCGCGGACGACGTGGCGCTGCTCCGCCCCCCGGCGGGGACCGACCTCGTGCTCTCGGCCGATGCGATGGTGGCCGGCGTGCATTTCCTGCCGGACGACCCGCCGGATCTGGTGGCCCGCAAGCTGCTGCGGGTGAACCTCTCGGACCTTGCGGCCAAGGGAGCGGCGCCGCTCGGCTATCTGTTCACCATCGCTGCTCCGGCCGGAACCGACGATGCCTGGTTTGCCGCCTTCACCGCCGGCCTCGCCCAGGACCAGAAGGATTTCGGGCTGAGCCTGCTCGGCGGGGACAGCGTCGCGACGCCCGGCCCGCTTTCGCTTTCGCTCACGATCCTCGGCACCGTGGCGCCCGGCCGGGCGGTGCTGCGGCGGGGCGCGGCCGCCGGCCACGGGGTCTTTGTCAGCGGCACGATCGGCGACGCGGCCCTGGGGCTCGAGGTGCTGCAAGGCCGGCTCGCGGATCCCTCGGGATTCCTCGCGCAGCGCTACCGGCTGCCCGAACCGCGGCTTGGCCTGGAGCTCGCCGATTTTGCCGCCGCCGCGATGGATATTTCGGACGGGCTGGTGCAGGACCTGGGCCATCTCTGTCGCGCCGGCGGCGTGGCCGCGGCGATCGATGCGGCGGCCGTGCCGCTTTCGGCGGCGGCAGCAGCGGCCGGCCCGGACTGGCTCGCGAGGCGCCTGACCGGCGGGGACGATTACGAGCTTCTGCTGGCCGTCCCGCCGGAGGCGGAAAGCCGGCTTGCAGCGGCAGCGTCACGCCTTGGCGTACCTCTCACGCGGATCGGCCGTTTCATGCCGGGTCCGCCCGAGGTCTCCGTGAGCGCGCCGGACGGTGCGCCGATGATTTTCTCGCGGCCGGGCTGGAGCCATTTTTGAGCCGACCGAATTTTACGCGCGCCGCTCGTCGCGCCGGTCGAGCAGAAGGTGCCAGGGCCGGACCAGCCGGGCCCCGACGACCTGGATCCCATGGGCGGGAATCGTCCGGAGATTGGTGACCGGCAACGGAAGGTCTGCTTCCTCGGCTTGTCCGCCGAGGAATTGCCCGATGCGCCGGCCAAGGGCGGAGCCGAGTGCCACGCCGCGTCCCGAATAGGCGCCGCAGAAGAGCACGCCGGGGGCAAGGCGCATCAGCCGCGGCAGCCGATCGGGCGTGAGCCCGATCATGCCCTCCCAGTACTCCTCGACCGCGATCTCGCCGAGCGTGGGAAAGCTCTTGTGCAGGTTCTGCTGCACGGCGCTCCTTCCGTGCGCCGCGGCATCGTGCCAGAGGATCATCCGCCCGCCGCTGATCAGGCGGCCGTCGCGGTCGTAATGAAATGCCCGAAGCTCTCGTCTCATGTCGGTAAATCCGACGTTGCCGACGAGAATCGTGCCGCGCAGGTTGGCGGAGAGCGGCTCCGAGGCGGTTTGATAGAGCCGCACGGGAATGAGCGCCTTCGCAAGCCTCGGCCAGAGTGCGCCGGTCAGCGCATTGGTCGCGATCAGCACATTCGTTGCGCGCACGCTGCCGCCCGCGGCCTTGATCCGCCAGCCTGCTCCGTCGCGCAGGATCGCGCGAACGCGCGCCTTGCCGTGGATGCGCGCCCCGGCCCTGATCGCCGCCCGCGCAAAGCCCTGCGCCAGGGCGTAGGGATTGATGTGTCCGCCTTCCTCGGCCTGCCAGCCGCCGAGATAGCCGGGCCCGCCGAGCCGGGCCGCGAGCGCGGCGGCGTCGAGCCAGACCACGGACGCGCCGAGCGCCTTCCACTCGGCGTGAATCGTGCGCGCACGCGCCAGCGTCGCTGCGGAATGCGCGGGCTGGATCCAGCCCTTCTGCACGGCGTCGCAGGCGATCCCGTACCGCCCTGCGCGGGCGAACAGTTCTGTCGCTGCGCCGGCCACCATCGCGTTGTAGCGGGCTCCGAACCGCGCACCGAGCGCGCGCTCGACCGCGCCCGGACTGGCGATCGAATGCTGCGGTACCACCATGCCGTTGTTGCGTCCGGAGGCACCGGCGCCGATCGAATCCGCCTCGAGCAGCACCACCCGAGAGCCCGCCTCCGCGGCGGCGAGGGCGGCCGAAAGACCGGTGAATCCTCCGCCGATGACGGCAAGGTCGGCTTCCGCTTCGCCGCTCGGCGGCGGGGTCTCGGCCTCGGGCTCGCCCGAGATCTTGCGCCAATGATGGGGCGTCACCGCGTCGATCGGCATGTCAGCCTGGACGCGCGCATCTCGGGCGGGCGCCGCGCATCATTCCGATTTGACCTTGAACACCGTGCGGGCCTCGATCGCCGCGACATCCGCCGGCCGCGCAAAGGGCGCCGGCGCCGGCTGCCCCGCCTGCCGCGGCCGGCCGATAGCAGCAAAGAAATCCGCAAGCCCGTGCGGTGCCATCACCCAGACCAGGCGAAGCTCCGCGTCGGAATCGTTGATGAAGCTGTGCTCGACATTGTGCGGTAGCCCGATCGTCGTGCCCGGTTCCATTCTGTGCTCGGCGCCTGCCACCACGGCGCGGCCCTGCCCCTGCCAGACGAAGATCGCCTCGTCGTGCCGATCGTGCGTGTGCATCCGGATATAGGAATGCGGCGCCACCACCTGCACGCCCATCGAGAACGCGCCTGTCCAGGTCTCCGGGGAAAGCGTGACGGTCGCGTAACCGTTCGCCGGTACCGGCTGCCAGAACGATTTTCCTTCGCCTGGCGCCACCACCACCCCGCTTGGCTCGGGCGTCGCAATCATGCTGCACTCTCCCTTGCGTTCTGGCGGCGGCAAAGTGAACGAAGCGGACGAGACTGTCGATGTGGTGGTGGTAGGTTCCGGCGCGGCGGCCCTGACGGCGGCGCTGACTGCAGCGGCCGGCGGCCTCGCCGTGCTGATCCTGGAGAAGACCAACCGGATCGGCGGCACCAGCGCGATGTCGGGCGCGGGCACCTGGATCCCGGCCAACCATCACGCGCGCGCGGCCGGCATCGAAGATTCGGAAGCGGAGGCCCTGGTCTATCTTCACTCAGCCTCGCCCGCCGGCTGGGCCAAGGCGGAGGACGCGCTCTGGCAGCGCTTCCTCGCCGAGGCGCCGCGCATGCTCGCCTTCGTCGAGCGCCACACGCCACTTCGCTACGCCCTGACCGGGGAGCCGGATCCGCAAGCCGAGGCGCCAGGCGGAAAGCTGCGCGGCCGGATGGTTTCCCCCTATCCGCTCAGCCGGCGCCTGGTCGGGAAGTACCGCCCGCTGATCCGCCGTTCCACGCTGCCGCATCGGTTCAGCTATCTCGAGACCCATCGCTTCGACCTCTATCATGAACCGGTGCGCACCGTGCTCAGGCTGGCGCCGCGCCTCCTCTGGCGCCTCCTCACCGACTCCGCCGGCCAGGGCAATGCGCTCATCGTCGGGCTGCTCAAGGGGTGCCTCGACCATGGTTGCCGCATCGCGGTTGGCCAGCGCGTCGTTGCGCTGCTGACGGACGAAGCCGACGGCTCGGTCACCGGCGTCGCGGTGGAGGAGAAGGGCGGGCGGCGACGCGTGCTCGCCCGGCGGGGGGTAGTGCTGGCGACAGGCGGTTTCGAATGGGATCCGGAACTGCGCGAGAAATTCTTTCCGGGCCCGCTCGACCGGCTTGGCAGCCCGTCCGGCAACACCGGCGATGGCCAGCGCCTTGCGGCCAGCGTCGGCGCGAGGCTCGAGCGGATGGACCAGGCGAACGTCTATCCGACACTGCCGACGATCTACGAGGGCCGGCCGCATGGCCTGCCGATGATCTTTCAGGCAGAGCCGCACGCGATTGTCGTCGATCGCGATGCCCAGCGCTTCGTTTCGGAATACGACTACAACATCGGCGCGGCGCTCGACCGGCGCGACCCGGAAACCGGCCGACCGCGCCACCTGCCTGCCTGGCTGGTTGCCGACCGCAGGTTCCTTCGCCGCTCGGTTGTCTTCCGCTACTACGCGGGGAAAGAGCCGCGCTGGGTGCGGCGGGCACCGGATCTGGCCGGGCTGGCCCGCCTCGCGAACCTGCCGGAAGGGGCGCTCGCGGCCACCGTCGCGCGCTTCAACGGGTTCTGCCGGGCCGGCCGGGACGAGGATTTTCATCGCGGCGAAAGCGCCTGGGAGCGGAGCAAGGCCAAGAACTGGCGCGGCGGCCGGAACCCGACGCTCGGGCCGATCGAAGAGCCGCCGTTCGTTGCGATCCCGCTGAACCGTTCCTTGCTCGGCACGAAAGGCGGGGCCCGCACCGACCCGAACGGGCAAGTGCTGCGCGCCGACGGTAGCCTGGTCGGCGGGCTCTATTGCGCCGGCAATGCCATGGCGAATCCGATCGGGACACGCGCCGTCGGCGCTGGCACCACGATCGGACCCTGCATGACCTGGGGCTATATCTGCGGCAATTCGCTTCTCACAGTGAACCGCTTACGGTGAACCATGGCGAGCGAGCGCTACCGGCGGGGTGCGCGTGCGAGACGGGCAACACGAATCGGTCCACAAGTTGACAGTCCTTCGGGGAGATCGTTATCCTGCTCACTCCCGGTTGAGGAGTTCGCGCGCCTGCCATGGCCAAGAATAAAGCCAACGAGGCCAGGTTCTGTTTTGCGAACAGTTCAGGTCAGGAGCCGCGGCAATGGTGATGACCCGGGCGATCACCAAGGCTTTTTCCAACGCTTACGGCGAAAATCAGCCGATCAGGGTGCGGCTTGAAGGGGTCGCCGACCTGATGCGGCACGGCTATATCGACAATGCGTGGGAAATCATTCAGCAACTGAACCAATCGGAAAAGCAGTTGCAGCCGCTCGAATGGCTGTCCTGGGCGTGCGACCGGCTGGAGATCCTCCGCCCACCGCCTCTCGACGATCCGAACGCGGTCGAATCGATCACCCTGGACGGCATGTCCCGCCGGATCGCGGTGCGCGCGCCCACAGACGTGATGATTGCCCGCTCCTGGGCGGCGACACGGGTCATCATAGCGTTCGGCGGCGTCGGCGAGGCCTTCTGGTCGGTACCGCCGTTCCTCGAAGTTCCGAATTGCCACCTTGTCATGCTGCGCGACACTACGCGGCTGTTCCACGTGGCCGGGATCGAGGGACTGGGCGATACCTATTCCGAATGCGTGGTCGCATTGCGCAACCTGATCCAGAAGCTCGGTGCGACACAGACTTTCGTTACCGGCAATTCGAGCGGCGGATACGCCGCCCTTCGCTACGCGCTCGATCTGAATGTACGCGGGGTTCTGGCCTTCAGCCCGTTTACGCGGATCAACGCGACCGAGGCGGAGCTGGCGCAGTTTCCGGCCGTGCGTCCGCTGTCGCGCAGCCGTCCGGAGATGATGGAGGACCTGCTGCCGCTCTATGCCAACCATCCGAATCCGCCACAGGTGATCATCGTCTACGGCGACAAGCACGTCCTCGATACCGAGCATGCGCTTCGGATGCAGGACCTGCCGACCTTCACGCTCGAGCCGGTGCATGGCTACGATGGCCACCACGCCTGGGCCAAGCTTCTGGAAGAGAACCGGTTTCGCCCGCTGCTGAAGCAGCTTCTTGCGTTCTGACGAGAGCACGCACAGGATCATCGGGAGCAGGCCCTCGATGACAGAGATCGTAGTCAAGCCAGCCACCAAGCTCCGCCCGGCAGCGGAACGGCCGCGCCTCTACAAGGTGATCCTTCTCAACGACGATTACACACCGCGCGAATTCGTCGTCACGGTGCTGAAGGCGGAGTTCCGCATGAGCGAGGATCAGGCGCAGCGCGTGATGATGACCGCGCACAAGCGCGGCGCCTCTGTGGTCGCCGTCTATACCAAGGACGTTGCCGAGGCCAAGGCGACCCGCGGCACCGACGCAGGTCGCAGCAAGGGCTATCCCCTTCTGTTTGCGACAGATCCCGAGGAATAGAGCGTGCTGACCGAAGGCGGAATCGCCCTCGGTCTCTGTCACGCGCAAAGACAACAACCGAGAACGCGGCCACCAAGATCGCTCCGGCGGCATCGCGCATGCCGCCGCGCACTCCTCACAGGAATGAGGTGTCCGGCTCGGCGCCGAGCAGGAACTGCCCGACGGTCTCGAACTGCGAGGCGCGGCCCTGCACCTGCTGCGCCACCGCATGGATGTCGCGGAACCGGCGCTCGAACGGGCTGGTTTCGAAGATCGCGGTGGCGCCTGCCCAGTGATAGGCGAAATCCGCGACCTCGGTCGCCTCGCGGATCACGTGCGTGGCGGCAAGGCGGATCGCGATGCGTTGCTCGAGCGAGAGCCGGTCGGTGGCGAGCACGGCGTGCCAGACTTCGGAAACCGTGCCCACGAGATAGGTCCGGGCAGCGCGCAGCCGCGCCTCCGCGCGCGCGATCTCGTACTGGCTCACCGGGCTATCGCGCATCGGGTTTTTGAGGCCGCGCGGGGTCTTCTGCCTGGCGAGCGCGAGCAGCGCGTCGAGCATGGCGCGCGCGATGCCGACGGCGACGCCGGCAAACCCCGAGCCATAGAGGCTGTTGCTCGGGAACAGATAAAGCGGGCCGGGATGGCGCCGCTCGGCCGGCTCGTCCCGAGCGAGCGAATGCTCCTCCGGGACGAACAGGTTCTCCACCGCATAGGCATCGCTGCCGGTGCCGCGGAGCCCGATCACGTGCCAGATGTCCTGAAGCCTGGTCGCATCCGCCGGGAACAGCACGGTCCGCGTCACCGCCGCGCCGTCCGAGCCGCGCCGTTCCTGGCCATCTTCTTCCGTGACCACGCAATGTCCGCCAAGCCAGGTTGCCTGATGCCCGCCGCTGGCGAAGGACCACTTGCCGGTGACGCGATACCCGCCCGCGACTGCGGCGGCCCGCCCGACATAGCCGGCTCCCCAGGCGAGGATCGCGGGCTCCGGCCCGCCGAAAATCTGCCGCGCCGCGGGCTCCGGCAGGAAGGCCGCGACCGAGCCGCAGACATTGGTCTGGCCGAGACACCAGGCGGTACTCGCATCGACCGCGGCGATGGCTTCGAGGATCGCTATGAAGGTCGGCGGATCGATCTCGGCGCCCCCGAAGGCGCGCGGGATCATCAGGCTGAAGAGGCCGGCCTGGCGAAGCTCGGCGACGAGATTGTCGGGGAGCTTCCGCTCGTGCTCGATCGCCGCGGCCGCGGCCGCGATCTTCGGGGAGAGCGCCTGCACGCGGGCGAGCCAGTCGCGAGGCGAAGGCTCCGCCGGCTTCGGGGCGGACTTCAAGGCTTCGTCAGGCATCGGCCGAGCGGTCAGGCAACCGGATCTTCATCCTTCCAGTGTGGTCCCGACGCCGCGGCGAGGCAAGAAACCGGCCTGGCCGCGCGGGCGGCGCGGATCACCCGCCAGATGCGTTCCGGGGTCGCGGGCATGTCGAGGGCGCCGACGCCGAGCGGCGCCAGCGCATCCAGGATCGCGTTCATCACGGTCTGCGGCGCAGCCATGCAGCCGGCCTGGCCGGCGCCCTTCACGCCGAGCGGATTGGCCGCAGTCGGCAACTCCGCGAGAGTGATGTCGAAGGGCGGCAGATCGTCGCTCCGCGGCAGCGCGTAATCGAGCAGCGAGCCGCTCAGAAGCTGGCCGCTTGCCGGGTCGTAGACGGTTTGTTCGAGCAGCGCCTGGCCGATTCCCTGCGCCACCCCGCCATGCACCTGGCCGGCGGTGAGGAGCGGATTGATGAGGCATCCGAAATCATCGACCGCGCCATAGCGGACGAGGGCGACCGTGCCGGTCTCCGGATCGATCTCGACCTCGGCCCAATGGCAGCCGCTCGAAAATGTGAAGAGGTCGCAACGATGCAGCACCGAGGAATCGAGGCCGGCGGGCTCGCCCGGTAGCAGCTCGGTCGGGTTGCGCGCCGCCGCCGCGACCGCGAGCAGATCGATGCCGGGACCGGCCCCGCCATGCACCCGGAACGAGCCGCTCTCGAAGACGACGCGCTCGGGCGCGCTTTGCAGCAGGTGCGCGGCGATGACGATGCCCTTCTCGATCACCTGGCGGGCTGCCTGGACCAGCGCCGCGCCTCCCACGTGCATCGAGCGCGCTCCGCCATGGCCGTGGCCCTCCGGCACTAGGTTGGTGTCGGCCTGGACCAGGCGGAACCGCTCAGGCGGCAGGCCGAGCAGGTCAGAGGCAATCTGCGGGAAGCTCGTTTCGTGGCCCTGGCCGTTCGATTGCGTGCCGAGCAAGAGGTCCACCATGCCGTCGGGCGCGAAGCGGATCGCGGCAGTTTCCTCGGGCGCGCCGCGGGCGGTTTCGAGAAAGCAGCCGATGCCAAGCCCGCTGAGCCGGCCGCGCCCGCCGGCCGCGGCGCGGCGCTGGGCGAAGCCCTCCGCTGCCCGAGCCGTCGCGGCGGCGAGATTTTCGGCGAAGCGGCCTTCGGTGATCACCGTTCCGGCGGCGTTGCGGTAGGGGAACGTGGTGATCAGGTTGTCCCGCCGCAATTGAGCCGGATCGCGGCCGGTCTCGTGCGCGGCGCGATCGATCAGCCGCTCGATCAGGTAATTCGCCTCCGGCTTGCCGGCACCGCGATAGGCGTCCACCGGTACCGTGTTGGTGAAGGCGCCGCGCACCTCGACCGCGATCGTTGGAATCGCGTAGACGCCGCCCATCGCCGTCATATTGGTCGGCACGCCGGGCGCATAGTCGGAGAGATAGGCGCCGAGATTGGCGATCGTCTCGACGGCGAGGGCGAGAAAGCGGCCGTTGCGGTCGAGTGCCAGGCGAGCTCGCGTGTGATTGTCGCGGCCTTGGGTGTCGGAGAGGAAGTCCTCGATCCGCTCGGCGACCCAGCGCACCGGACGGCCGAGCCGCCGCGCCGCCCACAGCACGAGGATCCATTCCGGGTAGAGAAAATTCTTCATTCCGAAGCCGCCGCCCACGTCGGGCGCGACGAGCTGCACGCGCGCGAGCGGCAGATGGAAAACCTGCTCCGCAAGCTCGCGGCGGACTTCCTGCACGCCCTGGCCGGTGAGGGTGAGAGACAGCGTTCCGGTGGCGGGGTCGTACCGGCCGACCGCGGCGCGCGGCTCGATCGGCGCAACCACGACGCGGTTGTTGACAAGCGTGAGGTCGGTCGCGTGCGCGGCGGCGGCGAAGGCAGCATCCGCCGCCGCCCGATCTCCGGCGCGAAAGAGAAAGGCGAGGTTGCCCGGCGCCTCCGGCCAGAGCAGCGGCGCGCCGGCGCGGAGCGCGGCCGGCCCCTCCACCACCGCGGGCAGGATCCGGTAGTCGATCGCAATCCGCTCGGCGGCGTCGCGCGCGGCATTCCGGCTGGTCGCCACCACCAGCGCTACCGGATCGCCGGCGTGGCGGGCACGCTCGCGGGCGAGCGCGTGCCGCGGAGGAACGACGAGCGGCGCCGCCGTCGCCACATCGGCGACGCAAGGCATCGGGCCGAGGCCGTCGGCGGCGAGATCGGCGCCGGTGAACACCCCAGCGACGCCCGGCACCTTCAGGGAAGAAGTCGTGTCGATCCGTTCTATCGCGGCGTGGGCGTGCGGCGAGCGGAGCACCCAGGCGTGCAACGCGCCGCCGTCGGGCGCATCGTCGACGAAGCGGCCGGCACCGGTGAGGAACCGCGCATCCTCGCGGCGCCTGAGCGGGCGGCCGATCTGCCGCCCGCGTGTCTCTGCCGCGGCCGCCTCTCGATCCATGCGGCGAGAGTGCCGTGCGCCGCCGATGCAGTCCAGGGTGTCCGCCGGCGATTTGTAACGGACGGTTGACGATTGGCCGGTAGATTGTGGCCGGTAGCCCTGCAGCGACGACAGACTGGCCGGAGAGATGCGCGTTGCGCGCCAGAGGGAGGGTCGGCTTGGCCCGGTCCTCGGCAAGAATGCCCGTGGCAGGGCCGGCAGCTTGCGCGGGCGTGGCGAATTGTGTGCAGTAGGGAACGACCCCCGAATGAGCCGGATCGGCCTTGGGTTTGCCATACCGGCATCACTATTCGGTGGATCATGGCGGTGGGCGCCAGCGGGCCGCGGGTTCGGGCCGGCGCCAGGAGGAGTGAGAATGGCAAGTGAGCGTCCGGTTCTGGTCGTCGACGACGATCGTGCGTTGCGGACCACGTTGGCCGAGCAGCTTGCCGTGGAGGGCGAATTCGCGGCCGTCGAGGCGGCGACCCTGGCCGAGGCCGACGCGCTGCTCGCCGCCAAGGATACACGTTTCGATGCCGTCATCCTGGACGTTCGCCTGCCGGACGGCGACGGACGGGACTTCTGCATTAACCTGCGCCGCCAGGGCGTGAAGATCCCGATCATCATGCTGACCGGCTCGGACGAGGAGGTGGACGTGGTGCGGGGGCTCGACTCGGGCGCCAACGACTATATTGCCAAGCCGTTCCGTCTGGCCGAGCTCCTGGCGCGGCTGCGCGCCCAGCTCAGGATTTTCGAGAATAGTGAAGACGCGGTGTTCGCCATCGGCCCGTACGTGTTTCGGCCGGCCGCCAAACTGCTGCAGGAGCCGGTTCGCAATCGCCGCATCCGCCTGACCGAGAAGGAAACCGCAATCCTCAAGTTTCTCTATCGTTCCGGAAGCAAACCGGTAGGGCGCCAGGTGCTGCTGAATGAAGTCTGGGGCTACAACGCCTCGGTGACGACGCACACGCTGGAGACGCACATCTATCGGCTGCGGCAGAAGATCGAGCCGGATCCTGCCCGGGCGCGACTCCTGATCACCGAAGGCGGCGGCTATCGGCTCGACCCGCACGGCCTGCCGCATGCGCCGCCCTGAGCGGCTGTGGTTCGAGCAGGCTTGCTCCAGGACTTTCACCACCAAGGCGCCGAGCAGGCCTGCTTTCGGCGTGAGCTCGGAAAACGCGGCTCGCGTCAAATCCCGTCGTAGCGAAGGCTTTCGCGTAGGCGGATAGGTTGGGGCCGCTTCGCGGCGGCTCGCGATGGCGCCGGGTGAGATGCTGATACCTTGGTCGGTAGAAGGTATCGACGGAACGTGCTCAAGGGCTGGCCTGGGCGGGCGTCGGCGCACCCGGCAGCGTCCCGAGAACGCCCGGCTGGGGCGTGGCGGGCGGGCTTGGCGTAACGGCTGCGCCCGGCGCGGGCGGCGGCGCGGCTGCGCCGCCGGTACCGGGCGGCCCGAGCGGCTCGGCCTTGATCGCGGCCGGGGCTCCCGAATTCTCCACCAGCCAGGTACCGAGCGAACGGCGCAACTGGTATTCAAACTGCACATTCATCGTGTTCATCATGCTGCCTGTCAAATCGTAGAGCGCCCGGCGAAGGGCTTCACCTTCGCCCGAAGGAGCCTTGGCGGTTTGCCTTACGCGGGCCTCGGCGAAGCCGGACCTTGTGCCGTTCGCGGAATAGACGTCGAGCCGGACAGCGAACGATCCGACCAGCTCGGAATCGTTCTCCGCGATCGAGGCAGCCTCGATCACGAACACGGCCTTCCCCGAGGTTCCATAGGCGCCGAGCCGATCTTCCGCCATTTGCCTGAGCGCCGCGACCGGGGTTTCGGGCGAGAGCGACGAGACCTCGTTGGTGCCGGGGGTCGGCTGCCAGTCGTCCTCGATCTGGATCGAGGCGACGTCGAGCTTGAGCACCGGCAGATAATTATAGCGCAGCGGCGGGAAATTCTCGCTCGCCTCCCGCCCGGTGGCGCATCCCGCGACGACCAGCGGCAGCAGAATGAAGGCGCGGCGCGGCACTCCACGGCCAGGCATGGAAACTCCCTTCGGGCGGTCCGGCGAAGCCAGCGTGCCGGGGGCCCGCCGAGCGGTCAATCCGTCCGCCCGCGTCCGGCAATCTCGGCGCGCGAGAAGCGAAAGTCGAGATTGCAGAATTCGCAGGTCATGACGATGGCGCCGTCGGTCGTCATGTGGTCGAGATCGTCGATTGCGAAACCCTCGAGAATTCCCGACAGCCGGGCGCGCGTGCAGCGGCAGCCATAGGCGAGCGGGCGGGGCTGGCCGACGACGATTCCTTCGCTGTGGAACAGGCGATAGAGCAGAAGTTCCGGGGTCAGCGCGTCGTCGAGCAGCTCGGCGTCCGAGAGGGTGGCGGCAAGCGCGGCGGCGGTCCGCCAGGCCTCGGCCGCATCGTCGTGCCCGGGCGAGAGGCTGTCGGCGGCGATGCGTTCGAGGATGAGCGCGCCGGCCCGCCAGCCTGCGGCGGCCGGGCGAGCGGCCAAGCGCACCAGGCCCGCCAACTGCATGCTCTCGCGGAAATAGGCGAGCGCCATCTCTTCCAGGCTTTCGCCGCCCAGCGCGACGATGCCCTGATGGCGCTCCCGGTCCGCACCCTGGTCGACGGTAAAGGCGAGATAGCCTCGCCCGAACAGCGCGGCGGCCGAGGGCGCGGGCGTCGCATCGAGCAGGGCGGCGAGGCGCTCGGGGCGGGCGCGGGCATAAAAGCGGAGCGCACCGAGCTCCGTGCAGTCGGCATGAAGCAGCGGTACCGGGCCGTCACCTTTCACCTGCAGGCTGAACGTGCCGCGAAACCTGAGCGCCGAGGCGAGGCCGGCCACCAGCGCGAGCGCCTCGCCGGCAAGGGCCGCCACCCGGGGATGGTGGCGATGCCGGCCGAGCAGGGCTTCGGCGAGCGGGCCGAGGCGGACAAGGCGCCCCCGCACCGGGCGATGCGGCAGAAAGAACGGCAGCACTGCGCGCGACACGACGAGGTCCGGCACATTGGGTCGGACGCGATCCAGAAATGCCGGCGTCTCGGGCATCGCAAAAATTTATCGGCTGCGGTTGCGGTTGGCCACGCGCGGCGTTCAGGCGGGAAGGCGCATCCAGGCGGCGGGCTCGGGCGTGAGCACGGCCTCGCCGCATAGAAGCCGCTCGCCGAGCGCATCGAGACGCAACGCGGCAAGCCCGCGATCCAGCCTTCCCGAGCGCATGCTGCCGCGCACCGTGCCGCCGACCAGCACGGGGGTTTCCGGGGGCGGCAGCGGACCCGAAACGCCAACGGGGAGCAATCGCCGCTTGATCAAGCCGCGATAGCGGGTACGGGCGGTGAGTTCTTGGCCCATGTAGCAGCCCTTGCTCCAGGACACGCCCGAGAGCTCATCGAATCCGGCCTCGAGCAGCAGCGTCCGCTCGGATTCGAGGTCGCGAGAACCATCCGGCAGGCCGAGTGCCAGGCGGTGCATGTCCCAATCCTCGAACCTGGCGTCGGCGGCGAGGGGCGTCGGCGACAGCAGCCGCCAGCCGGCGTCTTCGAGGCGCGGGTCAGGAGCGGCGATGACGCCCTCCGGCAGCTTCGGGATGCCGCCCCAGGCGGCATAAGCGAGGAGGTCGTCCGAGACGTCGGTGATTGCGACCTCGGCGCGGAGCTTGTAGCGGCCGAGCCGGCTGATCAGCATCGCGAGCTGGGCGCGCTCGCAATCCAACAGCAGCCGCTCGCGGTCGGCCAGGATGAAGAAGTCCGCGAGCCATTTTCCCTGCGCGGTCAGGAGCGCCGCCCATACCGCCCGGCCCGGGGCGGCCCCGGCAACATCATTGGAGACGAGGCCTTGCAGGAAGGCCAGTCGGTCACTCCCTGCGACGGCGAGAACGCCGCGCTCGGGCAGGCGCGCAGTGTGCAGCATGCGCAGCAAATTGGTCCTGGCGCCGGCATCGGCAAGGCGTGCGGAAGGCTCGCTTGCCTCCGCGCAGGTTTGCTTCCCATTGCGGCGAAGCTGCTCTAAGCTCACACGTCCTCGATTCGCTGCTTCGGCAGGGCGGGGGATCAGCAAACCAAATCGGGGCAGGATACGAGGGCCACGCTGCATGCAAAATGCGATCGTCCCCGCGCGCGCCAACGGCTGGCCGGTGCCGGCCTGATGTGCGGTATCGCCGGCCTGGTGCTGGAGAACGATGCGCCGCCGCCGCAACCCGAGACGCTGGCGGTGCTGGCGCGTGCGCTCGCCCATCGCGGGCCGGACGGCACCGGCCAGACGATGGTGGGGCGGATCGCGCTCCTCAGCACGCGGCTGGCGGTGATCGATCTCCTGGGCGGCGACCAGCCGCTCTTTGCCGGCGCCGCCGCACTCGTTGCCAACGCCGAGATCTACAATTACCGCGAATTGCGTGCCGCCATGCCCGGAACCCGATTCGCGACCGAAAGCGACTGCGAGCCGGCGCTACATCTCTGGCTGCGCGACGGCAGCGAATACGCCAAGGCGTTGCGCGGCATGTACGCGATCGCCGTGCATGAGCGCGTGGCGCGCACGGTGACGCTGTCGCGGGACCCGTTCGGCATCAAGCCGCTCTACTGGGCGCAGATCCAGGACGGGCTGGCCTTTGCCTCCGAACCGCAGGCGCTGCTCGAAGCCGGGCTGACGAGGCGGAGAGTGAGGCCGGAGGCACGGGACGAGCTTCTGCAAATGCAGTTCGTCACCGGCGCCGAGACGATCTTCGAAGGCATCAGCCGCGTGCTGCCGGGCGAGACCCTGACCTGCGGCGACGGGCGGGTGCTGGAGCGGCGGCGGATTGCGGCGCTGCCGGCGGGAGAGCCCGAGGAAATCACCGAGGAGGCGGCGCTCGCCCGGCTGGATGCCGCGCTTGCCGAAAGCGTGGAGCTGCATCTCAGGAGCGACGTTCCGACCAGCATCTTCCTCTCCGGCGGCATCGACAGCTCGGCTGTGCTGGCGATGATGCGCCGCGTGACCAACCAGGAGATGCTGGCCTTCACCGCCGGCTTCGAGGCACCCGGTGCTGCCGACGAGCGCGCGGCCGCGGCGAGGATCGCCGAAGCGGTCGGAGCCCGCCACGAGACGATCGCGATCACCGAGCAGATGGTCTGGGAGCATCTGCCGGAGATCGTCGCCTGCATGGACGATCCGGCGGCGGACTATGCGATCATTCCGAACTGGTTCCTCGCCCGCCGGGCACGCCAGGATGTGAAGGTCGCTCTCTCCGGGGAAGGCGGGGATGAGATTTTCGCCGGCTATGGCCGCTACCGCACGGTGATGCGTCCCTGGTGGCTGGGCGGGCGGGTGATGCGTGCACGCGGCACCTTCGACCGGCTGGACGTGTTGCGCTCGCGGCCGACGAGCTGGCGAGACGGGCTCGGCGCCGACGAGGCGACGGCGCTGCAAAACGGCCGCACGCGGCTGGCCGTGGCGCAGGCCACCGACATCGCCGGCTGGCTGCCGCACGATCTGCTGCTCAAGCTCGATCGCTGCCTGATGGCGCACGGCGTGGAAGGCCGCACGCCGCTGCTCGATCCGGGGGTGACCGGCGCAACATTCCGCCTGCCGGACGCGCTCAAGGTGCGGCACGGCCGCGGCAAGTGGCTGCTGCGCCGATGGCTCGAGCAGCATCTGCCGGCGGCACGGCCGTTCCAGCGCAAGCAGGGCTTCACCGTGCCGGTCGGCGCCTGGATCGCCGCCGCCGGGGCCAGGCTTGGGGCGCTGGTCGCGGCCTCGCCGGCGATCGAGGAGATCGCCGAGCCGGGGCGGGTCGTTGCCCTGTTTCGCAACGCCGGCGGGCGGCGCGAGGGGTTCGCCGCCTGGACGCTGCTGTTCTACGCGCTCTGGCATCGCCGCCACGTCGAGGGCCTGGCTCCGGCCGGCGACGTCTTTGCGACGCTGGCGGCACGCTGATGGAGCGCGTGGCGGAATCGTTCGACCTCGCCATTCGCGGCGGCCGCGTGGTCCTGCCGTGGGGCGAGGAGGAAACCGATATCGGCGTCACGAACGGCCGCATCACGGCGCTTGGGATCGGCCGGGCGGCGCGTGCGGCGGAAACAATCGCGGCGGCGGGCCTGGTCGTGCTGCCGGGCCTGATCGATTCGCACGTGCATTTCCGCGATCCGGGAGATGCCTCCGTCGAATCGATTCCCGCCGGCACGCGCGGCGCGGTCCTGGGCGGGCTTGCCGCGGTGTTCGACATGCCGAACACGAGCCCGTCCATCACTGATGCCGAACGGCTGGCCTGGAAGCAGGATTACGCGGCGCGCGCCTCGTGGTGCGACATCGGGCTCTATGTCGGGGCGACGAAAACCAATATCGGCTCGCTGGCGGCGCTGGAAACCGGGCGCGGGGTGTGTGCGATCAAGGTCTTTGCCGGCAGCTCGACCGGCGACCTCCTGGTCGAAGACGATGCGAGCCTCGAGGCGGTCATGGGTGCGGGGCGGCGCCGCATCGCCTATCACTCGGAGGACGAGTACCGGCTCAGGGCGCGGCGCCAGCTTTTTCATACCGGAGAGCCGTACGCGCGGCATATGGAATGGCGCGACGAGGAGACCGCGTTCCTCGGCACGCGCCGGCTGATGGCGCTCGCCCGCAAAACCGGGCGTCCGGCGCACATCCTGCACGTCTCGACCGCCGAGGAGCTTTCGTTCCTCAAGGCGCACAAGGACATCGCCACGGTCGAGGTGCTGGTGAACCATCTGACGGCGGCAGCCCCCGAAGCCTACGAGACGCTCGGCGGCTACGCGGTGATGAACCCGCCGATCCGCGGCCGCCGCCACCTCGAGGCCGCCTGGGCGGCCGTGGCCGACGGTACCGTGGACACGATCGGCTCGGACCACGCGCCGCACAGCCGCGCCGCCAAGGAAAAGCCGTGGCCTGATTGCGCTGCCGGGCTGACCGGCGTGCAGACGCTGGTGCCCGTGATGCTCGACCAGGTGAACCAGGGCCGGCTCGGTCTTTCGCGCCTGGCGGACCTGATGTGCGCCGGCCCGGCGCGGGTCTACGGGGTGCGCGGCAAGGGGCGGATCGCGGCCGGCTACGAGGCCGATTTCACGATCGTCGACATGCAGCGCCGCCGCCGGGTCGAGCAGGCGTGGCTCGCCTCTCCTTGCGGCTGGAGCCCCTTCACCGGTGCGACGCTGCAGGGCTGGCCGGTGATGACGATCGTGCGCGGCCGGGTGGTGATGCGCGAGGACGAGGTGTTGGGCGAGCCTCGCGGCCGGCTGGTTGCGTTCGGCTGACGGGTCGCGCCCGCACGGCCCGCGGTCCGCGCCGGATATTTCTTTTCGCAGGACACCGGCGCAACTGGAAGTCCGGTCATTTTGCCACGACATGCGAATCGGAACAGCACCGCAATGCCGGGTCGGGGGTCGGCTGAGATCGAGGGATTGAAAAGGTGAAATCGGCCATCACGGCGGTCTGTCTTGTCCTTCTGCTGGTAACGGCCGCCGCCGCGCGGCCGCCGCCCGGCGCCGACCTTAATAGTCCGCTCGGGCAGTGGTACAACTCGCTGCGACAGCCGCACGAGGGCATGAGCTGCTGCGCGCTTGCCGACTGCCGGCCGGTGGCGATGCGGCTGGGCAAGTCCCATTATTGGGTGTTCATCGGCAAGCAGTTCGAATCGGCGCCGAACAAGTGGCTGGAGGTGCCGAACGACATTGTCCTGCACGTGCCGAACAATGCCGGCCAGCCGGTAGCGTGCTGGGCTCCGGCGTCCGGCCTGCTCTGCTTCGTCCCCGGCCCTGAGGCCTGACCGGCCGCGCCGCGGCGGCAAGCCTACTCCGCGAGCGCGCGGCGCCATTGCTCGGCGGCGCGGGCGACGCGCGCGGGTGCCGTGCCGCCCTCCGAGTTGCGCGAGGCGAGCGACGCGGCAACCGTGAGCACGTCGTAGACTGCGCCGGTGATGCGCGGCTCTTCGGCCTGCATCTCCGCGAGCG
>Ga0335075_10004148_pt1 | contig 22716 bp, 22 predicted proteins | sample Lox_Sample_24_FD_206723 | JGI IMG/M metagenome (GOLD analysis project Ga0335075, IMG submission 206723) | Soil microbial communities from Loxahatchee National Wildlife Refuge, Florida, United States - Lox_Sample_2.4 | ecosystem: Environmental > Terrestrial > Soil > Wetlands | place: USA...
CGATAAAAGGTGTATTTCAGGTTCAGTAGTGTGTTGAAAACAGAGAGTCAAAATTGCTAATCACGGCAACGCCATTTGACGCACTCACGGTTCTGATTTATCTTATAGTAGGGTAACGAGATACGGAGCCCGCGGGTCTCTTGCTATCTTTCCAATTTAAAATCCAAAAGTCAGAAATTAAATTGCGTTAAATGCGTGGCGCTATTTGACGCAGTCACGGTTCGGATTTAGTGTGTATTAGGCATTTAAAAAAACCAGGCTCGGTGCCTTTGGGAAGTCTTATAGAGACGCTGGTGCTGTTCCTGGTGCGATAACGATGAACCTTGAACGACGACCAATGCGAAGTGAGACAACTCCCAGCCGGGTGGTGACCCTGGCTTTCCTCTCGCGCGATCTCCCGGCGCAGATCCTGGGCAGGCAAATCGCCCGCGCGCTCTCCGCGGAAACGAATGAGCCTGTTGCACTGGTTCATCTCACGCGCCCGCCCTCGGGCGATACGACGACTATCCGTCGCGGGGCCGCGGGTTTGTCCGGTGAATTTCCGCTGCCCACCGAAATGCCCGGAGCAGAGGACGGCTATCACTACTTAAGTCTCGGCGAAAATGGCGAATTATATCAGCCCGAATGGATTCCTTCGCTGGTCGAACAATTGCGCCGCCGATACAGTTACGTTTTGATCGAGGCGGTCGCAGACGAGATCTATGGACCGTCGCTCATCGAGCTATTACAGAATTCCGATTCCGGTTGCCTGTTTGTCCGTGCGGCGAATGAAGATGTTTATCACCTTGATTTGCTCGTCCGACAATTGCGCGCGCGTCACCATGGGCGCCAATTCAAATCCGTCCTATGCCTGCACAACGGGGAAAATGTGGACGGCTTCGACGGCCTGCTTGGGCGCGTTTGCCGGCAGCCAGTGGATATTTTCATTCGGGGTTGCCCGAATTCGGCGGACCCGGCCGGCCAGCCAACGGGTTCTTTTATGGCGGACGTTCGCCGCCTGGCCCGGAGCATCGGAGACTGTTTAGTGGGCCTGGCGCTTTCATCTGGCGCGGCCAAAGGATTGTCCCATATCGGTGTTATTCAGGTGCTCGAGGAGAATGGGATTGACGTTGATGTTGTCACCGGCTCGAGCATGGGCGCGTATGTGGCGTCCATCTGGAATTCGGGACACGACGGCCAGCAATTGGAGAAGATTGCGCGCGAAATGGAATCGCGCTGGGCTTTTTGGCGCCTGATTGACCCGGCATTTCCGCCGCGGCGGGGTTTCGTGCATGGTTACGCGGTGAAGCGGCATTTGCAAAAATCCATCGGCCATATCCGATTCGCCGAATTGGTTCGGCCGTTGCACATTGTGGCCACCAACCTGACCACTCTGGAGCGAATTGTGTTTTCCAGCGGCGAAGTGGCCGACGCCGTGCATGCCAGCGTGGCCGTTCCTGGTGTTTGCGTGCCGGTGACCGTTGACAATGAAACGTATGTGGACGGCGGTATCGTGGACCCGTTGCCGGTGGATGTTCTGCGCGAAATGGGCGTGACCAGAATTATCGCGGTCAATGCCATTCCCACGCCTGACCGCATCAAATATTGCCTGCAGGCCGAGCGCGAGCTGGCGCAACTGACGCACAAGAAGGCGCGTGAAGTGGTCCGCAAGCTGATTCCCGCCGGCGAACACCTGAACTATTTCGCCCGCGGGAACATTCTCGATATTTTGCTGCGCAGCATCCACGGCGCGCAAATCAGCATGAGCGAAACGCTCGCGCGCCAGGCGGATATCGTGCTGCGTCCCCGGATTTGCGACGACCGTTGGATGGATTTTCGCAACCCCGGCCCGTTCATCGCCGCCGGCCGCCAGATCGCCGAACATCACCTGCTCGAAATCAAAGCGCTAGTTGAAAGAAAGACCGCGCAACATGAACTTCCTTTGGGAAAACTGGCACAATTTGTCTGAGTCGGCCGTCTGTCAAAAACAGGCGGCGCGGCTGCGGGAATTCTTGCGCGACGCCGTCCTGCCATTTTCGGCCCACTACAAAAAGCTTTTTCAGGAAAACCATCTTACGGCCGAATCCTTTCAATCGCTCGATGACCTTGCAAAAATTCCATTTACCAGCAAATCCGATTTGCTGAATACGCCGGAAAATCCCGACCGGACCCGGGAATTCATGCTGATCCCGGACGAAAAAATCCTGTCGCGGCGGTTCAGCAGCGTTTGCAAGGCGCTATTCCGGGGCCCCGACGCCGTTCGCGAAGAATTTGCGGCGGAATTCCGTCCCGTTTTTATGACGTTCACCACCGGCCGCTCGGCTGAGCCGGTTCCGTTTTTGTACACGCAGCAGGACATGAAAATCCTGGCGGAAGCGGGCCGGCGTGTGATGGAAGTTTGCGGCGCGCAGCCCGAGCAACGATTGCTGAACGCGTTTCCGTACGCGCCGCACCTGGCGTTTTGGCTGACGCATTATGCGGGAATGGAGTTTGGAGCGCTGATGTTCAGTTGCGGCGGCGGCAAAGTCATGGGCACCGACGGCACCTTGCGGCTTATCCGAAAATTGAAACCCAACAATTTGATTGGCATTCCTACGTTTCTGTATCACGTGCTGTCGCAGGCCGTCGAGGAACATATCCGGTGGCCTGAGCTAAGGAACATCGTCCTTGGCGGCGAAAAAGTGAGCGATGGCATGCGAGAAAAACTTCGCGACCTGGCGCGGGCGCTCGGCGCGGAGAACGTGACGGTGCTGGCGACCTATGGTTTTACGGAGGCGAAGATGGCATTTGCGGAGTGTCAGCAGTTGGCTCCGTGGCCGCCGGACTCGAAACACGAACGGGCTGCTGCGTTCGGACGGTCAGCCGATTTGGAAATCGGCGATACAGCAGGTTTGGAAACCTGCGCTACGCCGCAGAAGGCGGGCTACCATCTCTATCCGGATCTTTGCATTATTGAGATTGTTGATCCGAAGACAGGGCGGTCCGTCCCAACCGGGCAGTCGGGCGAAATTGTTTTCACGCCGCTCGCGGCGCGCGGGACGGTTGTTTTGCGGTATCGCACGGGCGATTACATCGACGGCGGTTTGACGTACGAACAATGTCCCTTGTGCCATCGCACGGTCCCGCGCCTGGTTGGAAATATCTCGCGCAGTTCTGAAATCCGGGAAATGCGCCTGGACAAAATCAAAGGCACACTTGTGGATTTTAACGAACTGGAACACGTTCTCGACGGCGCGCCGGGCGTGGGCGCATGGCAACTGGAGTTGCGAAAAACCAACGACGATCCGCTGGAGCGCGACGAAATCATCCTGCATGTCGAAAACCTCGATGGCGCCGATGAAGGCCGCCTCTCCCGCGAATTGAGCGAACGCTGCTATAAGACCGCCGACGTGCATCCCAATAGAATTTTATTTCACGATGCCGAAAAGATGCGCGAGCTTCAGGGAGTGGGCACGCAGATCAAAGAGCAAAGGCTCGTGGATCACCGGCCGAAAACGAAGTGATGAGCAAAATGAGCGAATTTATCGTCATCATGGGAGGGTTGAGCGTTGAAACCCGGCGGCGCCGTGTTCGCACGGTCAGCGGGTTTAGAAACCCGCGATACAGCAGGTTTGGAAACCTGCGCTACGACCGAAGGCAAAGTGATGAATGAATGAGTGATGAATGAATGAGTGATGAATGAGCGAATGGTCATCGTGGATGGGGTCCGGACGCCATTTTGCAAAATGGGCAGCGACCTCGCGCCGCTCGGCGCGGACGAACTGGGCCGTGTGGCCGTGAACGCGCTCCTCACACGCACGGGACTGGACCCGGCCATCGTGGACGAGGTGATTTTCGGCTGCGTGGCCCAGCCGGCGGATGCGGCGAACGTCGCGCGCGTCATCGCGTTGCGCGCCGGGATTCCCGAATCGGTTCCGGCCATCACCGTGCATCGCAATTGCGCTTCGGGATGCGAAGCCGTCACGCAGGCATGGGAAAAAATCGCCGCCGGCCGCGGCTCCGTCTTCATCGTCGGCGGCGCGGAAAGCATGTCCAATATTCCGCTTTTGTTTCAGCAAACGACCGCTGAAAAATTCAGTCGTGTCGCGCGCGCCAAAACATTCGGCCAACGGATGAAGGCTTTCGCGGCGTTTCGGCCCCGGGACTTTCAACCACGCATCGGCCTGCAACTGGGGCTGACCGACCCCGTCTGCGGCCTGAACATGGGCGAAACCGCGGAGGTGCTGGCCCGCGAGTTTTCCATTTCCCGGGAAGATCAGGACCAATTCGCTTTATGCTCGCACCAGCGCGCGATCGCCGCGCGCCAGAAATTGGCCGATGAAATTTACCCGGTGTTTTCGGGAATGACGCCTCTTGGCAAATCGGCCGGACACGACCTGGCCGTGGTCCAGGACAACGGCCCGCGTGAAGGCCAAACGCTCGAAGCGCTCGCGAAATTAAAACCGGTGTTCGATCGCAAGACCGGCAGCGTCACCGCCGGCAATTCTTCGCAAATTACCGACGGCGCCGTGGCGCTGCTCGTCATGACTGAAAAACGCGCTGAAGAACTCGGCTTGAAGCCGCTCGGTGTTTTGACCGGATACGCCTATGCGGGTTGCGATCCATCCAGAATGGGACTGGGACCGCTCTTTGCGATGGCCAAAGCCGAGGCAAAAACAAATCTGAAAATCGCGGACGCCGACATCATCGAAATCAACGAAGCGTTTGCCGCCCAAACGCTCGCGGTGATGCGTGGCGCGGTATCGGAAAAATTCGCGCGAGACCATTTGAATCGGGAACAGCCGCTGGGCGAAATTGTTCTGGAAAAGCTGAATGTAAACGGCGGCGCCATAGCTTTGGGCCATCCCGTGGGCGCGACGGGCGCCCGGCTGGTTTTGACGAGTTTAAAAGAAATCCAACGCCGAAATGCCCGGCGCGCGCTCGTGACGGTGTGCGTCGGCGGCGGGCAGGGCGCGGCCCTTTGGCTGGAACGATTGTGATTTTATGGCGCGCTTAGATTTATCTTTGGTAGGGACAGCGCGCTGCGCTGTCAGCGCCGCGTGCAGCGGTGCAACGAGCGCAGTCGGAGGTTGTACAGCGTATGTTCCGCCCGGTATACGGGCGGGGACAGCGCAGCGCGCCGTCCCTACCCAATTGTGATTTTATGGCGACGATACATCGAACCATCCGCGACGATGGCATTTGCCTGCTCACGCTGGACCGGGCCGGTTCGTCGGCGAATATTTTCGACCGCGCAACGCTCGACGAATTGCGCGAGGAATTGGATTTTATCGAGCCGCGCGCCGGCACGCTTAAAGGAGTCATTTTCACCAGCGCGAAACGGTCGATTTTTATTGCCGGTTTGGACCTTAAAACAATTGGTGAAAAGGCGTCCGCCGCGGAAATCCGCGAGATCATTGAACTGGGCCAGGCGCAGTTTAATCGGATTTCCATGCTGCGCATCCCCACGGTGGCGGCAATTCACGGCGCGGCCGTTGGCGGCGGTTTTGAAATCGCGCTGGCCTGCGATTGGCGGATTGCTTCGCCCGATCGCGCGACCAAAATTGGTCTGCCCGAAACAAAGATTGGTTTGCTGCCGGCCTGGGGCGGCTTGACGCGCCTTCCGCGATTGATCGGACTGCCAAAGGCGCTCGATGTCATTCTCGAGGGAAAAACACCCGCCGCGCGCGGGGCGCTCAGATTGGGAATGATTGACGATATTGTTCCCGCCGAAAACCTTGTCGCCTTCGCGGTGAAAAAAATTCAGAAAGGCAAGCCGGAACGGACCGGTCACTGGGTGGTCAATAATCCGGTTGCGGCAAAGCTCATCGCAAAGAAATTGCGGCCGGAATTGTTGCGCAAGACGCGCGGACATTACCCGGCTGTTGTAAAGGCGATGGAGGTCGCTGTTCGCGGGGTTTCGGAATCTGTTTCCGGTTCGCTCGAGCTGGAACGGGATGCAATTCTTGAACTGGCGCAGGGAGACGCCTGCCGCAACCTGATTCGCATTTTCTTTTTGCAGGAACGCGCCAAAAAATTGCCGGCCGCCGCGGACTCGAAGCCGGTTTCCCATGCTGCCGTGATTGGCGCGGGCGTCATGGGCGCGGGCATCGCGCAATGGTTGAGTTCGCGCGGGCTGCCGGTCCTGCTGCGCGACGTGAATGCCGAACAAGTGGCGCGTGGCATGAGCAGCATCGCAAAGATTTACAACGACGGCGTCAAACGTCATGTCCTGAACCGGCAAGAAGCCCGCGACGGCATCGACCGTGTATTTCCTGCTCCAAACGAAGCGCCGTTGCGGCAGGTGGACCTGGTGATCGAAGCCGCGGTCGAAAACCTGGAATTGAAAAAGACCATCTTTCAGCGGCTGGATGCGCTTGCCGGTGACGAAACCATTCTGGCGACCAACACTTCGGCGCTGCCGATCTCTGATTTGGCCGGCGGCACGCGCACGCCGGAACGCATCCTTGGCCTGCATTTCTTTAATCCGGTCCATCGGATGCAATTGGTGGAAGTTGTCAACGCGCAGCAGACGGCGCCGGAAGTCCTCGGCCGCGCGGTGAAATTCGTGCGGCAAATAGGAAAGCTGCCGGTCGTGGTCAAAGACAGCCCGGGGTTTTTGGTCAATCGCATCCTGATGCCCTATCTGATTGAGGCTGGAAACCTTTTCGAAAACGGCGCGCGTATCGAGGACATCGACGACGCGATGCTCGATTTTGGCATGCCGATGGGTCCTCTGCGGCTGATTGATGAAGTGGGTGTGGACGTCTCACTGCATGTTGCGCGCACGCTGACGGCGCACTTTGGCAATCGGATGAAGATTCCTGCCCTTCTTACCCGGATGATGGACGCCAAAATGCTCGGACGCAAAAGCGGGACCGGATTTTATGCGCACGAGAAGAAGGACGCCCGGCCCAATCCAGGGGTTATGCCATTTGTGTTGGGACAATCTGCCGCGGGCTTTTCGAAGGACGAGTTGCGGGAAAGGATGGCCTTCCTGATGGTCAATGAATCGGCTCGCTGTCTTGAAGAGCAAATCGTGGCTGCGCCGGAGGACGTGGACTTTGCCATGATTACCGGCACGGGTTTTGCGCCATTTCGCGGCGGGCCGTTGCGTTATGCGGATTCCCTCGGAGCGGAAACACTCGTCGGCGCAATGAACAATCTCGTGGACCGCGGCGCGGAATATTTCGCGCCGTGCGATTTGCTGAAACAAATGGCCGGCACGAACAAAAAGTTTTATGGCAATTGAAGAACCAGAGACAATTGATACGTCCAAAATGTCCGCAGGCCAGCGCGCGGCGATTGAATTGACCGAAGCGGCGCGCACGGTGCCCGGCGGGAAAACCTTCGCCGCCGGATTGTTCATGGGCGAATTCAACCTTTCTGAAATTTCGCCATTTCCATCACAGACCGATAATGACCGCGCGCGCGGCGATGTATTTCTGAAAAAGCTCGAATCGTTGCTTCGGGAAAAGGTAAACGCCGATGAAATTGACCGGACCGGCGAAATTCCGCAGCCGGTGATGGACGAACTGGCAAAATTGGGCGCGTTCGGCATTAAAATTCCCGCTGAGTACGGCGGCCTCGGCTTGTCGCAAACGAATTATTGCCGCGCGGCGATGTTGCTGGGCAGTTGGTGCGGCAGCACTACGGCCCTCCTTTCGGCGCATCAATCCATCGGTGTTCCCCAGCCGCTGATTTTATTCGGCACCGAGGAACAAAAGAAAAAATATCTGCCGCGCGTCGCGGGCGGCGAAATATCGGCATTTGCCCTGACGGAAACGGACGTGGGCTCAGACCCAGCGGCCATGACGACCCGCGCCGAACCCACACCGGATGGAAACGCATTCATCATCAACGGCGAAAAATTGTGGTGCACGAATGGAACCAGGGCCGGCGTCCTTGTTGTCATGGCAAAAACTCCCGCCAAAGTCGTCAACGGCAAATCGAAACAGCAGATTACGGCATTCATTGTCGAAACGAACTGGCCGGGCGTGGAAGTGATCCGGCGATGCCGGTTCATGGGACTCAAGGCGCTGTACAACGGCGTCATTCGCTTTAAAGATGTTCGCGTCCCGCGCGAAAATATTTTGCTCGCCGAAGGAAAAGGCCTCCGCGTGGCGCTGACCACGCTCGATACCGGGCGTTTGACCCTTCCCGCGGCCTGCGCGGGGCTCGCCAAGCGATGCCTTGAAATCTCCCGCAAATGGGCCAACGAGCGCGTGCAATGGGGTTTGCCCATCGGCAAGCACGCGGCGATTGCGGATAAAATTGCGCGCATGGCGGCGAACACTTTTGCTATGGAATCCATGGTCCTGCTTGCCGCGAGTCCGGTGGACAGGGACAAACACGCGGACGTCCGCCTTGAAGCGGCGTTATGCAAAATGTGGGCGACGGAAGCGTCCTGGGAGATGGTCAACGAGGCCATGCAAATCCGGGGCGGGCGCGGTTATGAAACTGCGGACTCCTTGCGAAGCCGAGGCGAAGCGCCGGTAGCAATCGAGCGATTTTTGCGCGACAGCCGCATCAATACCATCTTTGAAGGTTCCAGCGAAATTATGCGGTTGTTCATCGCCCGCGAGATGCTCGACCCGCATTTGAAAGTGGCCGGCGCCGTTTTGAACTCGCAGTTGCCCGGGTCCCAGCGGCTGCGCGCGGCCGCAAAAGCGTTTGCGTTTTATGCCCGCTGGTACCCGGCGCAATGGCTGCCTGTGAGTCCGTCCGGACCGCGAAACCCGGTGTTGAGACGGCATCTGCATTACGCGGCGCGCACAGCGCGGAAACTGGCGCGCGGCATCTTTCATGCAATGGTTCGGCACGGTCCTAAATTGGAACGCGAGCAGTTGTTGCTCTTCCGTTTCGTGAACATCGGCGCCGAAGTGTTTGCAATGACCGCGACGTGTTTGCGCGCTGAGAAATTGTCCGAAGGGGCAGGGAACAGCGAGGTTGTGCGGGTGGCCGACTATTTTTGCAGGATGGCGCAATCGCGAATCGAAGAAAATTTCAGGCAAATTGCAAAGAATGCGGACCACGCCGGTTATCAGATCGCGCGCGAGGCGTTGGATGGAAAATTAATGGAGATTGAAAGGGGAATTGTAGGGTGATTGCGGAATGCGGAATGCGGATCTGAGCTGCGGAGCAGCGCACGAAAGTAGCCCATAGCGCTAGCTATGGGTAAGAATCGCCAAAAATAACATAAGCTCCGGAGGAGCGAACGAAGACCGCGGTTGTTTTAGGAACCCGGCGTGAATTGACAAAAAGAGGCAGTTTTCTTTCGCTCCTCCCGGAGCTTGAAATACTTCGGCCGTCTAATCCCATAGCTGGCGCTATGGGCTACTTTCGTGCGCTGCTCCGCAGCCAGGGCGACTATCTGGCGCTGGTCCGCAGCTACGTTACCCTTGCCGAAACAATTTCCAATAGACACATTGTTCAGCAGATCAGAATATGGCTCATACATTTACCCATTTACTCACGCACATCATTTTCAGCACCAAGGATCGGCGGCCATTTCTGGATGCCGATTTAAAATCGCGATTGTTCCCATATTTAGGAGGGATCATCCGGGCGCACGATGGCACAGCCCTCATCATAAATGGGCCGACGGATCATATTCACATTCTCGCGTCGATTGCTGCGAAACATTCCCTGTCAACGCTAATGCGTGAGCTGAAGGCGGATTCTTCCGGTTGGGTTCACAAGAATTTCGCCAATCAAAAATCATTTGCGTGGCAGATCGGCTACGGTGCATTCAGCGTAAGCCATTCCAACGTGCCGGAAGTTGAAAAATACATCGCGGGCCAGGACGAACATCATCGAAGAATTTCCTTTAAAGAAGAATTTGTCGCGTTTCTCAAAAAGCACGAAATTCAGTATGACGAGAAGTATTTGTGGGAATGATTGTCCGAGAATAGCTGCGGAGCAGCGTACGAAAGTAGCCCACGGTGACAACCGTGGGAAACGGGCCGGATGATATCGTTAAGCCCCGGATGGGGCGAGAGAGAGTTGTAGGGGCGACAAAACCGAACAATGTGAAATCCAGCGTGAATTGACAAACGGAGGTGGTTTTCTTTCGCTCCTCCGGAGCTTAAAGTACTTCGGCCGTCCAATCCCATAGCTAGCGCTATGGGCTACTTTCGTGCGCTGCTCCGCAGCTCAGATTTCCATCCGGCAATCCGCAATCAGATCTGATTTCGATTTTCGTGTATTTCGTGGTTTCCAATTCAAGAATCGTTCCTGCGAATCCGCTCCGGGTTCCGCGCGCGGCTCATGGCTGTGTCGTACGTGATGAGGCATTTGCAATAGAGGTCGTAAAGGCAATTGTCCATCAAAACCATTCCTTCCTTGCGCGAGGTCTGGATCGTGTTTTCCATGTGATGAAGCTGTCCGTCGCGGATTAAATTCCGGACGGCGTTATTGGCAACCAACAATTCGTAAGCAAGCACGCGCCGGGTCCTGTCCGCGGCGGGAAGCAATTCCTGCGAAATGATTCCCTGTAACGCATTCGCCAATTGCAGGACGATTTGCCGCTGCATATTGCCTTCGAAAACACCGACAATCCGTTCCAACGCATGCGCGGTATTGGGCGAATGCATCGTGGCCAGGACCAGGTGCCCGGTTTCCGCGGCGGTCAGGGCGGTCAAAATCGCTTCATGATCGCGGATTTCGCCCACGACAATCACGTCGGGGTCCTGGCGCAAAACGTGAATCAGCGCGCGATTGAACGAGCGCACGTCGGTCAGGACTTCCTGTTGCACGACGATCGCGCGTTTGTTTTGATGGACGAATTCAATGGGGTCCTCGATGGTCACGATTTTGCAGCGGCGCTCGCTATTGATGAGGTCCACGAGATAGTTCAAGGTCGTTGTTTTTCCGGCTCCGGTGGGGCCGGTAATCAGCATCAGGCCATTGGGGCGCCGCGCCAATTCGTCGATCTGCGGAGGCAGGCCCAACTCCTGGCGCGAGGCAATGCGGTCGCCGCAAAATCGCAAACTCATCTCAGGATGGCCCTCCCGCCGGTAAAAGGTGACACGAACCCGTCCGGCGGCGCTGTGCAACAGTGAAATGCACAATTCCCAATCCTGCTCGAACTTTGCCCGTTGCTGTTCGTTTAGGAGGCCATTCATCATGGATGTTATGTCCTCCTCGGTTAATGCGTCTTCGTCGGCAAGGATGATTTCGCCATTGACGCGAAACGCGGGCGGGACGCCGGCGACCAAATGCAGGTCTGATGCGTCTATATCATTTACGGAATTCAGGAATTTTTCCAGTCGGGTACTCATCGCTTGAACTGTTCCTTAAACCATCCCAGCAATCGGGCACCAGGGCCGGCGTGCGAAAGGCGGACGAGGGCGTCTTCAGCCTCATGGCAATCCGGATTGAGCTGTCGCGCGTGTGTGAAGGAAACCTGCGCGGGATTAAGCAATCCCACAGCCTGCTGACAGCGGCCCAATTCGAGCCATAACAGGAAGTTGCCGGCATTCCATTCGATGGCCTGCTGGAGGAGATTCATGGCGAGCACGAATTGCTGGTAATAAAAACGGATGCGCGCCGCCAGCAATGAGATAAACCAGTCCTTCGGCGCCAGGAGCAATGCTTTTTCAAAACAATAATCGGCCCGTTGCTCCGAACGCGCCAGCATCACATCGGCGCGTGCCAGCCAGATATACGGCGTGTCACCGCGTTCCTCGATCGAGGCGTCTGAAAATGCGAGCGCCGCCTGCAAATCACCGCCGCGCGCGAGGGCAACGGCTTTGGCGGCGAGCAATTCCGGAAAGGTCGGAAAACGTTCGAGCGCCTTGTCCGCCCATAATTTCGCCTCCCGATATTCGCCCAGTTCTATCAGCATTCGAACCTGCGCGGCCCAGGCGGCGGCATTTTGCGGATTATATTCCAGGACCTTTGAATACAAACGCAGGCCCTGTTCATGGTCGCCGTTTTGGAAAGCGGCCGTAGCCTGCCCCCAATAGTAGGCCTCATCTTTGGCCAGGGGTTGTTGTTCCTGCGACTGCTCTTCCTGGCCGCCAAATTCGAGATTTCCAAAACGACTCATTTTATAACTTGCTCGTTCCAAAACCAATGTTTGAACGGTCTGCCAGCATATTGATCCTCTGAAACGTTCGCCAGTTCCAACATCATGGACGTAATACGGCTTTGATAGCCATGTCCGCTGACACTATAGCTCGGCCAAATAAACCAATGCTTTTCCGCCACAACCAGGGAGCCGGAGGAGGGCATGTCGGGCAGGGGCGGGTGCAGGACGCCATTGACAAGAAAGCCGTTTGTCGAAAACACCACGTTGTCTCCCGCGACGCCCAGGACAGGCCCAAAGCCGGTCCCTGAATGAACATGGACATATTCATCGTCTCCATACTCGGAGTAGCGGGAAATACGGTAGGCAATCCAATCTCCGCGCCGGATGGTCCCCATTGGAGCCAGCTTCTCCACGACGATGACGCGGCCATTGATCCGCAAGGGCATGAGAATGTGATTCTGAATCATGTCACGCAATGGCCCGTAGAACAGAAAACTCACAGCCAACAGGGTAAGAATCGTAAAAAGAAACCGCATTCTGAGTGTCCAGGACTGCAATATCGGGCCGCAATAATAAGCGATGGCGCTGACGTGCGTGGAAATAATCATGCCGAAGGCAAGATTTCCAATGGAATGGCCGAAAAAGGCGATAAACAGCAGAAACATCAGCCCGCATGCGGACATGGCTACGTGCCCATAGATGCGTGGGCCGCGAAGGTAAAAGCCGAGTCCGGGAACCAAAAAACTGAGGGCCAATCCGCCCCATGTCACGGCGTTGGGCAGGCGAATCCGATCCATGGCCATGGTCAGCCGTGTGGCGGCAAACACACGGAACACAGGCGCATACCATCGCGCCCGGGGCGGATAATACGGTGATGTCGCTTTGCTCATACTCTCGCGGGTAGGGACGCTGCGCTGCGGCGTCAGCGCCGCGTGTAGCGGCGCAACGAGCGCGGTCTGACGTTGTACCGCGTATGTTCCGCCCGCTCTACGCGGGCGCGGACATCGCAGCGCGAGGTCCCTACCATTAAAACCGTTGCTCGATGTTGTGGCGCACTTGTTCTTCCGGTTCGTAATATTCGCTGGTTTGCCGTTCCGACTTCAGTTCGCCGACCATTTGTTGAAATATTTTCATGGCCTCAAAACAGCCTTTGCCCTTGTAACCTTTTACGTGCAACTCCACGCTGCCGTCTTTGCCGATGGTGATGTCAAATTCGCGTTGTGGCATAAATCAGTTGTCCCAATGACGGACTTTCAGATGAATGGACCGGTCCGAATGCGTTTCTTCCTCGACGACGTTGAAGCCGCGCGCGCGCATTTCGTCCATGAGCTTTTGATAAACATATTGCTGGACGACCGCCTGGCTCAATTCCTCGCCCAGCGCCTTGAGTTCTTCCTTTTCGTGGCCTTCACCCGAGACGCAGAGAGACGCCTTGCCGCGCGCATCGCGGGCAAAGGTGATGGTAACGCCGCCTTTGGCGACGGTAATCCGCTGGTCGCGGCCCAATTGGTTTGTCACGACCTCGCTATTTTCGATTTCAAGCCGGACGTTTCTGGAACCGCTCTTTTGCGCGACGGCATTATTTTTCATAGCTGCCGCTTCCGAAGCGACTTGATAACCGAGTGAAGTTGCGGCGGCCACGACTGCGGCGCTGAAGGCCGGCCAGGCCGCGATCACTACCGGCGTCAAAATGCAAACACAGCTCATGTCTTTAATATTTTAAGTCAGTATCCGGCGCGCGCAGCGCCGGCCGCTTTGCGGGGCGCTCCACAGCCCTGAACTTGACCGGGTTCATGTTGTTCTTAAGTTTTGACCGGGCCTTCATCAATTCATCACGCGACAAGTTCGAATTTTTTAACCGGTCCTGGCGCTCCTTGCGCCCGACTCGGGCCCAGCGCAGTCCGAAGAGCCCTATTGCCACCAGAGACAGGCTGCTTGCCAGGGTAAGACAGACGATCTGAAATCGACTGACGTCAGGATACCCGATGAGATCGTTCAAACAGTTGGGCACTATATCGCTTATATTATTCAAAAGCAGGCCCGCCAGCGGAAGTCCAACCAAAAGAAAAAGGAGGACCCCTATGAAAAGACCGCTGTAACGCTTGTCTTTTCCGTCATCGTAAATGTTGTTCCAAAACGGGTCCATAGAGTGGCAATTTAAAACTCCATTCTCCTGACGCCGTTTTCTTTCTTAGCGTCGCGCGGAACGCTCGCGTTGCGCGCGCGGCCTTCGGCCCAGCTTCGCAATCGGTTGATTTGTTCGTCCATGGTCTTGGCCAGCGGGACGGTTTGAGACAAAGACGCCTGGATATATTCCGTGGCCAGTTCGCCCTTGGCATAAAACGCATCGTACAGGGCGCTGTTGACCGCTTCCTCAATTTCAGCGCCGCTGAATTCGGCGCTCGCGTTTGCCAGGGCATCCAAATCGAATTTCGAGGCGTCGCGTTTTCGTTTTGTGATGTGGATTCTGAAAATTTCCTTCCGCTCATTCGGCGCCGGCAAATCCACGAAGAAGATTTCGTCCAGGCGCCCCTTGCGCAGCAGTTCCGGCGGCAGTTGCGAAATGTCGTTGGCCGTGGCCACGACGAATACCGGGGCGGTCTTCTCAGACAGCCATGTTAGAAATGTTCCGAAAACGCGCGCCGTGGTGCCGCCATCCGTCGAACCCGACCCCTGCGAACCGGCGAACGCCTTGTCGATTTCATCCACCCACAGGATTGCCGGCGCCACGGATTCCGCCACGGCAATTGCCCGGCGTACATTTTCCTCGGACGAACCAACCAGGCTGCCAAACATCCGGCCCATGTCGAAGCGCAGCAGCGGCAATTGCCACAAATTGGAAACAGATTTGGCGCAAAGGCTTTTGCCGCAGCCCTGCACCCCCAGCATCAATATGCCCTTGGGAAACGGCAGGCCGAATTCGCGCGCCTCGTGGGTGAACGCCACCGCCCGTTTGGCAAGCCAGTCCTTTAAAATGCTCATGCCGCCAACGTGCGTGAAGTTTTCGTCCGTCGCATAATATTCCAGCAATCCGCTCTTGCGGATAATCTGTTGCTTTTCAGCGAAGACTTCGTTCACGTCGTCCGCGCTGAGCCGTTCAGCCTTGACGATGATTTTGGCAAACACGTTTTCGGCCTCGCCGAGCGTCAGGCCCAATGCCGCCTGCAACAGCCGCTCGCGCCCGGTCTCATCCAGTTCGATGCTGACCTGGCGGAATTGTTTTACGTCGGCGATGATTTTATCGAGCAGGGCCGCCAGGTCATCGCGCGAGGGAAGGGGATGATTCAGCAGTGTAATTTCCTTTTCCAGTTCCGCCGGAATTTCCACCACAGGCGACACCAGTACGATGGTTTTGAAACTGTTTTTGAGATGCAGCGCGATTTCTTTGAGTTTGCGCGTTATCGCAAAATTGTTCTTCGTCAGGAACGGATGAAAATCTTTGAAGATGAAAATGGCGGGCTCAACCTGTTCGATGACCTGGTCCAGCGCCATGATCGGGTCCTTGGTCGCGGCGTTGCGATGTTTCTGCGATTGAATTGAAGTGCCGGCCGGAACGATGCCCGTGCTGTAGCTCCATTCAAAAACTTTCTTTTGGCGCTTCACGGCAATGTCCAGGACCAGGCTTTGCACGCGCGTCTCCTCGCTGCTCAAAACATAGAGGATCGGGTATCGCGCCCGGATCAGCGTCTCAAGCTCGACTTGAAAACTCATAGGCCTTTTTCATTTTTGCGAACGCGCGCCGCGATGGTGTCGTCGTTCGGGTTTAAGCTGTGCAATAATTTGGCCATGGGTTTCGTCAAATTTTGCACCAGGATCCGGCCGTCGGGCAACAGCAGCACGTCACTGAGCAATGCGGCGCTCATCTTTTTAATTTTCTTTCTCATGGGACCAAATTCAATCCATAGATTTCAGCAATTTTCTGCGCCTGCCCGGCTTCTCCGGCGGGAACGGTTCCGGACAATTCCGTATGTCTGCCCGCGCGCCAGGCCGGCCAAAATCCGGTGCGCAAATTCACTTTGACCCCGGGCAGATGTTCACCCAGCCATTGCGCCACCGGCTCCCAGCAACATTGAATATGTCCAGGCATCAGCAGATGCCGGACCATCAGTTCGCTGTGGGCATTGGCCCAAAGCAGGTTTTCGGTGACAATTTCGGTATAATTCGGAATCTTGGCCAGCCGCCGCGCGCAAATGTCATTGCCAAACTTAAAATCTGCCAGCCAAACATCGAACATGCCCTCGAGCAATGCGCGCGCGGGCGCCGAGCCATGCGCATTGGTCTTCCAGACGAGCCGCGCCGTGTCCGGCAGCAAGGCGACGAGTTCGAGCGCGGCATGGAGATGAATCGTGGGCTCGCCGCCCAAAATCATAATGGTTCTGGCTCCCTCATTTAATGCCGCCTCCGCCAGCCTCGCGATTTTGCCCGCGCTGAAACTTCGGCCGATGCCCGGGTTCCAGCTTTCGCGGCCGGTGATGCAAAAATCGCACCGCATATCGCATCCGCTCAAAGCGATGGCAAATGTGGGAATGAGTTCCAATTCGTCCGTTACTTCCGTTTGCGCCAGAAAAAAACGCGGGTTGGCGGTCGCGCGGCAGATTCCTAATTCGCCTGTCATCCGGTTGACGCCGCAGTGGTGGGCGCAGAAATGGCAATCCGCGAGCATCCTCCTTGCTATCGCTGCGCGTTCGCCGGCGACTGTTTTGCGGCGAGGATGGTTTTTTGGCGACGAGGATGGAGGACGGAGGATAGAAGATGGAGGATGGACGTCCGGCAATCGTCCTCGTCCTTGAAATTTAACGTTCGGAATTGCCTCACCTACGAGATCCAACAGCATCCCTGCGCGTGCCGCCGCATCCGAGGACGAGGACGATTCCCATCCATCCGCGATCTTCCAACTTCTATCTTCCATCTTCAATTTTCTATTTTCGTTTCCAGAAGGCCCACCACGGCCGGGCCGGCGGCGGGAGGCGTTGCAACGAGCGGCTCAACCGCTCGGCCACGCGCTCGGGCACCGCCGTTTGTTTCGCATCAAAGCGCAGCGCGTCTTCCGGCAGGGCAAATTCATGGATGGTTTGGTTCGCTTGCGTTTGCGATTCCGAAACCTGCCGCTGTTCCTCCTGGGAAAATTTTTTCTCGTATTTCATAATTTCAGTTGTCTCGTTGAAATTTCGCGGCGAAAGCTTTGCGCGCGCGGTGCAATTTCCCGCGCACGGCGTCCGGCGTCTGGTCGGTCAGGGTGGCGATTTCCTCATAGCTCAGTTCCTTGTCCGCGACCAGCAGCAACAGCAGGCGATATTCTTCCGACAGGCCGTCCAGCGTTTTTTGGATGCGATTGCCCAGTTCCTTGATTTCCAGGACCCGCAACGGGGAATCGGTCACCAGCGGGGCATTGTTTTCCACAACATCGTCCTCGGCGGTGAAGACATGTCGGTTATGCCAGGATTGGCGCATGTTGCTGCAATGGTTGATGGCAATCCGGTAAAGCCAGGCCCGGCAGGAAGAATCACCCCGAAAATCGCTCCATTTTCTGAACGCCTTGAGAAACACATCGTGCGTCGCGTCCTCGGCCCGTTGGGAGTCGCCCAGCAACCGCAGCGTCAAATAATAGATTTCGCGGCTATGCTCCTGATATAAGGCGGTCAATTCGTCTGATGCCAGGTTTGGCATCGGCGAAGCCCGCACCGACTGGTCCCGCGATGAATTATCCACGAGTGATTCCATGCTGTTTAGACAGCGCAACAGGGTGGCCGTCACGCAAAACTTAGCCTTTTCAGGCGTTTGCAGCAAATCGTCATTCTTGTCCAATCCAATCGTCCTCGTTCTCGTCCTCGTCCTCGTCCTCGAAACTGGCGGCGAGACGCGCCCTATTTCGGAGACAGGCGCCGAGACGGCGCCTGAACCCAAAGCCCCGAAAATTTCGGGACTGCGCTATCACCCCAGTTTCGAGGACGAGGACGAGGACGAGGACGATTGCGGTTAGCAAAAACTCCTTGCCAAGATATACCTTGCGGAGCACATTCGGGGCGAAAGGAAGGACAAATATGACAACAACCGAAGCGAACGAACGTTTGGCTGCCGACATCAAACTCCTGGCCCGTGACGCGGAAGAATTGCTCAGGGCTACGGCGGGAGAAGCTGGAGAAAAAATCAAGGAAGTGCGCCAGCGATTGTCCCAGGCGCTGGAATCAGCCCGGGCAACCTGCGAGGACATCCAGGACCAAACGATGGAAACGGCCAAAGCCGCGGACGAGACTATTCGCGAACATCCTTACGAATCCATCGGCATCGCCTTTGGTGTGGGTATTCTCCTGGGCTTGCTCGTGGGACGCCGCTGATATGGACGACAAAGAAGCAGTCCCGCCCAGTTTGCCTGAAACCCTGCGGCGGATTGGCGCGGCGGCGCTGGCCATTTTTCAAAACCGGCTGGAACTGCTGGTGGTTGAATTGCATGAAGACCGCATCCGCCTATTTGAAGCGCTCTTGTTGTTGGTGGCGATCGTGGCGTTGGGATTGCTGACGCTCATGCTGGCTGTCGCAGGCGTCATTGCCCTGGTCTGGCACCATTTTGGCGTGCCAGGACTATTTATCCTAAGCGGCATCGGCCTACTCGCAACGCTGCTGGTTTGCTGGCGGCTTCATTTGCGCTTGAAAGACTGGCCGCTGCTCCCTGGAACGATGGAGCAATTGAAAAAAGACCGCGAATGTTTGGAAAACAAATAACCGAGCTGCAAACGCGCAAGCAGGCCCTCCTGCTCGAAAGCGACCTGAACCGGCTCAGGCTTCGCGCCGAGTTCAACAATTTGCGGGAGGGTGCCAACTTCCTGAAACGTCTGCGGCGCTTCGGTTCATGGACGTCGATGCTGGGTCCGGTGGCGGCGGTCATCATTACGATTGTTCTGAAGCGATCGTTTCCCGGCGCTGGACTTTTGCGGAAAGCGCTGGCGGGCGCGCCCGAATTAATTCGGCTGTGGCGTTCCCTCTCAATGCTTCTGGCGGAACTTAAATTTCAGCGAAGATAGAGGATGAAGGATAGAAGATGGATGGGGCAGCGGGACCGTTCTCGTCCTCGGAATTTCCAGACCGTAAAATCGCGGACGAGGACGATTATCCATCCTCCATCCTCGCGTCCCAAAGGGGTCAGGCGATATCGATATGATTCATTCTGTCCCACCGTGATCTCGCGGCGGCGGTGATTCTTGCCCTGGCGGCGCTGCTGACCTTGCGTTTCAGCCGTTGAGCCGGCAAAATGATCGAACGCCCGCTGGTGCGCGCCAGCCGAGTCCCGGTCACGGCGATTATTCCACGCCTGACGGCCGATCTCAAGCGCCCACGCCTTCTCGGAGAAACGTGGACCCCATCGCCCTCCGGCGAACTGGCAATCCGGTTTAATTTGCTTTCAAGAGATTGCATTTCCTCTTTTATTTCCGCGGCGCGCCGAAGCTGCCGCGCCGAAAATGAACTAATCGCATTCATATAGTTGTTTTACGCTAAAACCATTTACTCCAAAGTCAACCAGCCATCCCTGGCAGGGACGGCGCGCTGCGCCTTCCGCGCCGCGTAGAGCGGGCGGAACACGCGGTACAACGTCCAACAACGCTCGTTGCGCCGCTAAACGCGGCGCGGACGGCGCAGCGCGCCGTCCCCTACCAGGAAATTATCCACTCAAGCCGCCAGCGCCGCAGCCGAATCCATCCGCGCGCGGCGAAGCAGATTCATCAATTCATTAATATATAGACCTTCGAGGTTTGCGACGGCGCCGATGATTTCGTCCCGCAAAGCCGCCGGCAAATATTCTGTCAGCCGGGTGAATTTTTCCGTAACGGCATGCCACGTCATCGGCCGCGTGTGAAAACCTTCGTAATCCCGTTTCTCCCGGGAAAGCTCTGTTCCGTCGTTAAGCCTGACGGTAATCCGGCACGGCATTTCGCGCGGGAATCCCCGGCTGAAATTGTCCGACGGGCGAACATTTATTTTGCGCAACAACGTTTGCGCGTCCGGACGACGAATTCGCCCGGACTCGAATTGTCCGGGCATGACTTGCCCGTCTAAAATCGCCACAGCCAAAAGATAAGGAAGACTGTGATCGGCCTGTTCTTTTGTTTCAACCATTGTCTTATCGCCTTCATCCCCGCCGCCGATGATGTGGTAAGCGACGTCGAAAATTTCGACTTCGATGGCTTTCACGTCCTCGGGGTCGAAAGACCGCTCTGATTTTAAATCAAGCATGCCTTCGATGGCCGATTGAGAATGAATTTCCGCGTTAAATTTTTTGACGATGGTGCGCGCGACCATCTCCAAAGTTTCATGTTCCCAATCAATGGCGAACTTGCCGCTGATGGCATCCATGAAGCCTTTGTTTCCTTCGAATACTTCCGGCGGTCCGGTAATGCCCTGGCGGGCGAGGTACGCGGCCTGGGTTGCCCCGGACGACATATAGGGATAAGCCAGGCCTTTCCAGTGCGACAACGAGCCGGTGCGTGTGACGCGGAGCGCGTTGAGGGCAGTTCCCGCCATGGCCAGGGCGTGGGCGGTTTGGCTTTGGGACAATCCAAGCGCCTTGGATACCCCGGCGGCAACGGCATAGGAACCTTGGGTGGTATGGTCAAAACCTTTGGCCCGGACCGGCGCCGCTTCGCTTAATCGGCATTGCACCTGGTACGCCACACCCAGGGCGGTGAGAAAATCTTCTCCGTTACGCCCTGCGTCTTCGCTCGCGGCAAGAACGGCGGCCAAATTATCGCTGGGATGGCACGTTTCGCCGGGCGCCAAAAAACTGTCATTGAAGTCGAGGTAACGGACTAAAGCGCCGTTGAAGAACGCGGCGCGGTCCGGCGCGGCGTGTCCGCCACCAATGAGACTACAGCGGCCACTTTGGCCAAATTCCGCCGTATGACGGCCAATCATCTCAATCGGCGGCGCGCCCAGGGCGCCCAGGGCGCACCCAAGCGAGTCCAGAACGCGAATTTTCATCTGCTCGCGTTCGCCGTTCGAAATGTCCTCGGGAGAAACTCGCGAGACAAATGAAGCCAATTGTTCTGCAATAGTTGCCATATTAGCCCTATGCCGCCATTCTTTCGCTTTCCATCTCTTCGGAATATCGTCCATAGCGCGCTGCGCTATTGCACTGCGCCCGATGCAGTAACGCCAGGTGGCCTGCGCGGACATGTTCGCCCTGCCATGCATGAAGCGCCGGGCCTTGCAACGCTCGCGCAAAGGAAAAACCAAGCTCCCACGGTACGTCATCGAGCTGGTTCATGGCGTTAAGCCGTTGTGTGGCAAGGACATCGTCCTGTCCGCCGGAAAGGAACGCGATGCCGGGCAAAGAACCTGGAACAGTGCGGATCAGGCACCGCAATGTCGCGTCTGCTACCTCGGGAACGGTCGGCTGGTGATCGCAGTTTTTGCCCGCCGTGATCATATTGACCTTGAGCAACATGTTCTCCGGGGCGACGCGATGGCCGGCAAGTTCTTTAAAGACAATACGTAACATCGTTCCGGTGACACCTTCGCAGCGTTCGATGTCGTGATTGCCGTCCATGAGCACTTCGGGTTCTACAATCGGGACCAGCCCGGCTTCCTGGCTTAATGCGGCAAAGCGGGCAAGCGCATTGGCGTTGGCGTTGAGGCAGGTATCAGTCGGGATGCCCTCGCCAATGGCAATTACGGCCCGCCATTTAGTGAAGCGCGCGCCCATTTTCGCGTATTCCGGCAGCCGCTCGCGCAGGCCATCGAGGCCTTCGGTCACCTTTTCGCCGGGAAAACCGGCCAGTGGCTTGGCCCCTTTGTCCACTTTGATTCCGGGAATAATGCCCTGCCGTTTGAGAATTTCCACCAACGGCGTTCCCTCGTTTGACTCTTGCCGGATGGTTTCATCAAACAAAATGACGCCACTGATATAGTCTTTCAGCCCCGGAGCCGTAATCAGCATTTCCCGGTATGCCCTGCGGGTGTCTTCGGTGGACAACAGGTTAATGGATTGAAATCTTTTGGTAATGGTTCCGGTGCTTTCGTCCGCGGCGAGAATTCCCTTTCCCGGCGCAACAAGAGCCCGCGCTATGGATCCCAGGTCCGTACTATTCATATAATCCTCCTGCCAAGAAAATCGCCCAAGTCGGAGAACTTTTCAAATTTGAATTTTGTAAGCCATTGGACTTGAGCCATCAGTTGTAGTATTCGCGCGTTCTTCGCTGTTTTCAGTGGAACGGAGTCAGGCAGGGTGAATGGATAGGATATGAGATGAAGTTGAAAAACGTGTTACAGTGTTACATCGTTGAATACCAATGATTTACCGTGTTACACGCTTTGTTACACGCTGTTACAAACCCGAAAAAATCGCGTAAGATGCTAATTTTAAATGACTTGTGCTGTTACATTAACGATACCGATTTGCGTTAACGATAATGTGGCGGCGATGGTTGCTTTTGGTTTCCACGAACAATGTGGTGGAACACGGCGCGCTGCGCCGTGTAGCGCCGCGTGCAGCGGCGCAACGAGTGTGGTCAATCGTTGTACCACGTATGTTCGGGCCGCTCTGCGGGTGGGGGCAGCGCTGTGCACTGTCCTCCACCGTTTCACCATTTCACCGTTTCAACATTTTAACCTCAAAAATGCGTCTTGCGCTCAAATTTTGGAGCCGATTGCCAGTAAAATCGTGGTGTTTTGCGACATTTGCTTCGGTGTCAATAAGTTCACATTTAGTGAGGTTATTGACACCAAGCCAAAAA
>Ga0335075_10004149_pt1 | contig 22716 bp, 27 predicted proteins | sample Lox_Sample_24_FD_206723 | JGI IMG/M metagenome (GOLD analysis project Ga0335075, IMG submission 206723) | Soil microbial communities from Loxahatchee National Wildlife Refuge, Florida, United States - Lox_Sample_2.4 | ecosystem: Environmental > Terrestrial > Soil > Wetlands | place: USA...
AAGGCCGTGCGAGCCATACTGATTTCCGTTGGTCGTGGGGATGGCTCGAACGAAGATCAATACTTGATCCAGCGAATCGACGCCCATTCATTGTCGTCGCGGGGCCAGATACTTCTCGCGCTCACGGACTCTGGGACCGCCCACTGGCTGTCGGTATACGTAGTCCAAGCCAAACCTCCATATCGCGAACTCTGGCATACGAACTCAATTGAACAGCGCGGAACATGCGCCGAAGTGGATCTTGGAACCGAGAGCATCCTCGGAGAGCCTACGGCATCCGCTACGGCTGACGGGCGAGTTTTGATAAACGTCCCCGAAAGGCGACGCGGCAACGGCACCTTTTGGAATGCGAAAACGCAGCTCCTTGTCGCAACCTACGTTTGGGCTGGAAACACGTACAAGTTGAAGCGCGAAGACGCATTCACCAGTTACGGATGGAATGGAAATGATTACGTGACGCGCCGGCGTGGAACACGTCTGAAATGTGCCCGAGCTCCAGTCGATATAATACGGTGACCGCCATGAAGAAGAGCCGAATCATGTATATGGAGCCGAAGCCGGACGCCCTGGGCGGACCGGCGCGCATCGGTCGCATCACGTTTTCTAATTCCGGCAAATCGCTGTACTACCGCGGCCAAGAGTTTGCATCGCTGGACGGCGCGGGCTTCAAAGCCAACTACTTTGACTGCGAAACGCACGAGCAATACTGGATTTCAGGCTGCAAACGGCGCGGGGGCGACCGTCTCTACGGGGGCACGATAGAGATCGACGAAGATGTCCGCGAAGAATACTGGACCGAAATTCGCAAGCTGCCTGACCGGAAGAAGGAACGCGTGATTCACTGCGCAGGAAAGTACGCGCGCTAAGATTCTTCGGTCGCCGCTGAGGGCGCGACCTCGGTCCTGCCCTGACACGAAAGACTAAACCCCGAAAGCCTCAGGTCTGAAGACCTGAGCTACATTCCTCCAGCCAAGCAGAACCGAGACAAATTCGCCGGACTGAAAACACGCGGGCGAGACGCCCGCGCCACAACGATAAATCCACGCAGGGAAAATTGCGCGCTAGTTGGAGTCGGGGCCGTGGTTGTGGAGGTCGGTGCCGTAATCGTCGTCGTGGTGCCACTTTTGATCTTTGCCGTCCCACCACTCGTGGATGGTCTCGTAGCAATGCTCGCGCTGCTTGCGCAAATCTTCCTCGCGCTGGGCGGCTTCATGGCTATGCTTGCCGTGTTCGGCAATCGCCTGATCGAGTTTAGCCTCGGCCTTTTCGGTATCGTGCCGGCATTTTGTAAACTGATCGGCGGCATGAAGCACTGGAGCGCCAAGCGCGAACATCAAAACAGCCAAAGCGGCTGGCCAGAGTCCAAAACGATTTCCGCGCGTGATATTGAAGTTGCGATGTAAGTTCACGTTTCCTCCGCTTCTCAGACCGACCGCCGGCATTCGGCACGCGCTGAATTCGGCGGAGTGGCATCACTCTGAAATTGAATTTACGTTCGAAGAAAGGAGTTGGCGCTCGGCTGAATCCGGTATTTGGACGGGTACGTTTCGTTACCGCGGTCGTGCAGGTTGCTACGCGACGACATGCAAGCCGATACAAACAAGCGTGTATCGACACTGGATTTAAGGCTCGCCATCATCGGAGAATAGCGAAAAAGGGGAGCGGAGTTAACTCCGATTTCGAGCCCGTTGTTCCCCCCTTGTCGCACAGGGCCAGCATTCAAGGGATCTCAGAAAGAATCGATACCAAATAAGGAGAACACGAGACTATGCAACTGAAACGGATGGTGCTAGGAGCCGCGGTAGCTATGCTGATGGCGCTGCCGATTGGACAAGCTACGTTTGCTCGCCAGCCGGACTCAAAGGCCGAATGCCATCGGCGGCTGCAACACGATAAGGCAAGGATCGATCGTGACGCGGCCAAGTACGGCAACCACAGCCGCCGGGTGGACAGGGACGTCGATCAGATGCAGAGCGATCGGCAGTGGTGCCGCGACCATCACGCCGATTGGGACCATTCGATGTTTGATGTAGGAATTTACATCAAGCACTAAGTCGAGGAAGTAAAACACGAAGAGGAAGCAGAGGAGGACCGACCTCTGCGGCAAATGGGGAGGCACGTGCCTCCCCTCTTTTTTTGTATTCGCGTACCGACGATCGTTGCCGGGCGGCTGAAGCCGCCCGGTTTGTAATTTTGTTCTTGCGGCGCGGACGGCACGACTGGAAGTCACGAAAACCCACAACGATGAGGGACGGCAAGACGATGCGAAGCAAGGATGTAGAAGGTTGTTCTCCTCTACATCCTCTGCTTCCTCTGCGTCCTTTTAGCTCAAACTCGGACCCGCGCAGCAGAGAAACGTGCCGCGCTGAAGACCGCGGCGCTACGTTGGGTCTAAACTATCCGGCGGCTTCTTGTTTCTGCTCTTGGGGCTGACCCTGTGACTCAGATGGGCCCTGCGGCTGGCCGTGGCCTTGCGGCTGAGCATGCGCCTGCTTGGCACGCTGTTCGCGCAGGACGGCCTTGCGGCTGAGGCGAATCTTGTTGCCTTCGATCGCCAGAACCTTGACGAGGACCTGATCGCCTTCCTTCAACTCGTCGCGCACGGAGCGAATCCGCTGCTCGGCAATTTCGCTGATGTGCAACAAGCCGTCGGTGCCGGGGAAAATCTCGACGAAAGCGCCGAAATCCGCGATGCGGACGACCTTGCCGAGATAGGTCTTGCCGATCTCGGCGGTGGCCGTCACTTCGTTGATCATTTTCAACGCTTCGTCGGCGGCCTGTCCGTTATTCGCGAACACGTGCACCTTGCCGTCGTCCATCACGTCGATCTTGACGCCGGTGGCGTCGATGATCGAGCGGATCTTCTTTCCGCCCGGACCGATTAGGTCGCGAATCTTGTCGGTCGGAATCGAGAGCTGGTACAGGTGCGGCGCGTAGGCGGAAATCTGCGCGCGGGCGGTGGCCAGCGTGCGGTCCATGGTATCGAGGATTTCAAGCCGCGCCTTGCGCGCCTGAGCGAGGGCCTCGCGCATCATGTTGATGCTGACGCCCGTGACTTTGATATCCATCTGGAGCGCCGTGATTCCTTCACGCGTGCCGGCAACTTTGAAGTCCATGTCGCCATAGTGATCTTCCGCGCCGGCGATGTCCGTGAGGATGGCGTACTTGTCGTTTTCGACGACGAGTCCCATCGCAATTCCGGCGCAGGGCGATTTGAGCGGCACGCCCGCGTCCATCAATGCGAGCGATCCGCCGCAAACGGTGGCCATCGATGAGGAGCCGTTCGATTCGAGAATGTCGGAAACGACGCGCACGGCATACGGAAAATCCGCTTCGGGCGGAAGCAAGTTCGCGAGAGCGCGCTCTGCGAGCGCACCGTGGCCGATTTCGCGCCGGCCCGGCCCGCGGAGGAACTTCACTTCGCCGACGGAGAACGGCGGGAAATTATAGTGCAGCATGAAGCGCTTGAACGTGTCGTCCTCGAAGAGCAGATCGAGGCGCTGCATGTCGTCCTTCGTCCCCAGCGTGGCCGTGGAGAGCGACTGCGTTTCGCCTCGGGTGAAGAGCGCCGAGCCGTGCACGCGCGGCAGAACGCCGGTTTCGCAGGTAATCTGGCGAATCTGCTCGAAGTTGCGCGCGTCAGGACGCCGCCGGCGGATCAGCATATCGTCGCGGAAAATGCGCTCGCGGAGCCGCTCGAAGGCGCGGTCGGCCAGCTTGCGCTTGTCTTCATTTTCTTCGGGGATCGCGTCGACGATTTCCTTGTGGATGCCGTCGACGAGGCCATAGCTCTCGAGCTTCGGATGCTTCGCGGTGTCGAGCGCGTCGCGCAAGCGATCTTCGTATTTCGATTTGATTTCCTTGTACAGCGCTTCGTCGAACGCGGGGGGCGCAACGGCAAGCTTCGGCACGTTGACGCGCGCTTGCAGGTCCTTGATGACCACGACGATTTTCTTGATTGCCGCGTGGCCGAACTCCAGGGCCTCAGCGACCGTGTCTTCGGAGACTTCGAGCGCGCCCGACTCGACCATCACGATGGCCTGGTCGGAGCCGGCGATGACGATATTCAGGAGGCTCGTCTTCTGCTCGGCGACCGTCGGATTCACGGTCAGCTTGCCGTCGATGAGGCCGACGCGCACGCAGGCAATCGGCGTGGTAAACGGAATTTTCGAGATTGCCAGCGCAGCGGACGATGCGGTCACGCCGATCACATCGGGATCATTTTCGCTGTCGGCGGACAGTACCATCGCGACGATCTGCGTCTCTGTGGCCCAGCCCTCCGGAAAGAGCGGGCGGAGCGGGCGGTCAATCAGCCGGGAAGTGAGAATTTCGCGCTCGGAGGGGCGACCCTCGCGCTTGAAGAAGCCGCCGGGTATTTTTCCCGCGGAATAGGTGTACTCGCGATAATCGACGGTGAGCGGCAAGAAATCCCTTTCCGTCGCCTTGTTGTCCATGCAAGCCGTGGCGAGCACGACCGTGTCGCCGTAACGCACGACGACTGCGCCGTGGGCCTGGCGGGCCATTTTGCCCGTCTCAAGCGTCAACTGCCGGCCGCCAACCTCAATACTCAATTGTTCAAACATCAGTAGAATCCTTTGGTCCCGTTGATGGGACGAACTGCAAGATTGCGTGCTCGGTTTGGAAGTCGAACTCCGCTTGTGTGTTGGAAGAGAAAAACCCAAGGTTTGCGGGCTGGCCCTGAAGCGGTGGCGGCCGCCGGAGGGATACGCGGCTACACTTGCGCGTCGCGTGTGCTTACCGGCACACGCAGACCACTCTTGCTCTCGTTGTTGCGAAAGGAAGCGCGGTCGGCGAGTAGGCCTGAAGGCCTCGCGCTACTTGCGTAAGCTAAGCCGTTCCACAATCTCGCGATACCGATCCGGGTCCCGGCGATTCAGATAGTCGAGCAAGCGGCGGCGCTTGTTGACCATCATAATCAGTCCCCGCCGTGAAGCGTGATCCTTGGCGTGAGCTTTCAGGTGCGTGGTGAGATAGTTGATGCGCTCGCTGAGCAGCGCAATCTGCACTTCCGGCGATCCCGTGTCCTTCGGATGCACCCGGAATTGCTCGATTACGCCCGCTTTCGCCGCCATCACTTCCATCTCGCCCTCCTGTCTGCTACCGAGCCCTTCTGCCCTTGTGTTCTCTCTTCTCTACACTAAAAATGCTAGCACACGGGGGGACGCACGCAAAGGAAATTCCTGTATTTCGCCTTAGGTGGGCGTGGTCGGGTAAGGGGAGCGCTTCATCTCATGGGCCTCGCTGAACACGCACAGGGTACTGCTTTGCAGCCTCCCGCTGCGCCTTGAATTTCGCTCCGCGATCTGGCGTGGCATGGACGCCTTGCTGAGTTTCGAGCTGTTGCGGAGAAAAGGTCGGTTACGGCGGAAGGAACGGAAGCCGAGAGCAATCGACGGAGAAGGGATCGCATTAACCCATTAACTACGCTGAAGCTGCGGGAACCCAAGGTCTGAACCTTTTCAAGCTAATGTAGATGTGTGGCTTTCCCTCTATTGCTTGCATTGTTGACGCCATTTTCCTGGCATGGTTTTTGGTCGCTCTGGCGGCAGAGCCTTATCGGCCTCTACGCGTGGCCGCCTGCGTTGTGGGTGACGCTTGTGCTGGCGGTGAATTTAGTGGCTGCGTTAGCGGTCAGGTGGCCGTTTCAGAACGAAAGGTGGCAGCAAGAGTATTGGCTGGCGTTCGCCAGCCTCGTGTTTATTCCGGCTACTATCGCGATCGGTGACATCGGATGGATTGATTCGACGATCAAGCCGCGGCCGAGCCCGAGCGCGATGCTGCTGTGGATCAACAACGGAATGCTGATCGCGTGTATCTTGCTGGGCATATTTTGGGTATACCGAATGAAGCGATTGCGATGGTTTGCGCTGGCGCTGATGATGGCGCAGGTCTGGTTGCTGGTCTGGGCGAGCTTGGCAGCGGGAGTGGCACTGACGGGCAACTGGGTCTAGGTCCTGAAACTCCGCTGAGGCTATCGGCCGCCGGAGCTTAATGTCGCGGTTCCCCACTTAGAACTTGCTACGCGGCTGGATCGCCGCTTTGGCTTTCCAATGGCGCCGCAGCGAGAAAACCACGAATCTGCTGATGCTCGTCTTGCGTCTTACGGTGGCCCGACGGATGCGGTCCGCTTGTTCAGTGGAACAGCGCAAGAGAATCTTCGTGCGCGGCTTCGGTGGCGGGATCAGGGCTTCAGCGTGAATTAAGCTTGTCAGTTCGCCGGGATACCTCTCCTCAAACAACAAGACGCGTTCAAGGATATTCAGAAGGCAACCACTGAGGGTGCGGTGCTCGGCGGCAGCCTGGCTGTGCAGAATCGCAGCTTCTTCCTGAGAGCAGCGAATCGTCAGAGTTGTCCGTCTGCGAGCCATAGCGCCATCACATGATGGCGGTATGGTGGCATTTGTGACGCAATTCGTCAATACTCAGAGAGCCGCGCCGGAAGTGCATTCGATGGATAGTCGCGTCAGTATTCTCACAGGGGAGCTGCAGACGCTCCAGAAGAATCTGAATTTCACGACAAGCCCCGAGGCACACACCGCCTTGCTGGCCGAAATCCGGTCAAAATTGAAGGAGTTGGATGAACTTGTGAAGCATCGCTTGGAAACAGTGTACGGACTAGGTGCGAATCCGAACAGCCACGATGCGCAACCGGATTCACACTACGACATTTTCGAGCAAATGCCCGACGGTGGGGTGCGTTGGCGAGGAATCGTGTCGAGAGCTGAAGACGCGGTAGAGAAGCTCAGAGAACTTGCGGAAGGCACGCCGAACGAATTGTTCGTGTGTAATTTGCGGACAAAAACGACCATCGCGAGAATGAATAGTCCAGCGAACGACGAACAACGGGCTTCGGAGTCCCGCAACGACAACCGCTAATATTGGTCGGCATACGTGATTTTCGTCTGGGACTCTCATCCAGCGCCGGCGGATCAATTGCTTTTCGTTTTGCAGCCTCCCACTGTGCCTGCCTGAGGCAGACAGGCTTCGAATTTAGGCCCGCGATCTGGCCTGGTCAAGTCACCTCGCTAGCCGTGTGTGTGTCACTTCCATTCAGGCCCGGGAACGCCCCCAATCCCGCGGACTTTCGCGCCACGAGAGCGCCCTCGCATGCGGAATTAAATCCTTTTGTTTTGCAGCCTCCCGCGGCGCTCTGATCTATGCCCTGTGAATTGGCATGGCGTGGCCGCCTTTCTATCTCTCACTCATCTGTAAGTGCCGACCTGACTGCCGATCAGACCTAAACTTTGCCGCCGCGAACGAGCGAGAGAAATTCGTCGCGCGTCTGCTTGTTCTCGCGGAATACGCGGGCGTGCCAGCCGTCTGCTCCATCACATATTTGGCTATTGCGGTTAACGGCGCCGCTCCTGTGTGCCGGTCGTCTTGGCGGAGATACGTTTTGCTTCAAAGTAGATGTTGCAAGCGGAGAATATGATGGTGTCTTTGTCTTTCAGGACGACGTCGTCGCCCGGAATCTCCACGGTTGCGCCCGTAATGTTCGCTGGAGGATGATGGATTGTAATTTCAACCGCTGCGCCTGCCTTGATGCCGAGTTGGTGAAAGGTTACCTGAGAGCTGTCGACCGCTCCGCCCGAATTATCGTCGTGGAATTGTTGCGCGGTGACTACTTTCGACGTTGCAACCGGGTGCTTCGTAACAACGTCTTTCCAACGGAAGACCTCTGGCAAATACTCGATCTCCGTATGAAGCAAAGTCTTGGGCTGTGCGTCGCCCCAGCATGAGATTGTGTCGGTTGGGAGTATGCGACGGACTACCCACTTCCCCCATATCTCGTGCGGAATCGTTTGTGCTCGCGCCGCATTTGCCGATGCCAATGAGATAAAGGCAGCAATCAGAACGAGAAGCAGTTTCATGCTGTCCGTGGGCGATCGGCTGAGGATTGTACGCACTTTTGTTGGGCGATGGCCGTTCAGACCTTGCCGCCGCGAACGAGCGAGAGAAATTCGTCGCGAGTTTGCTTGTTGTCGCGGAATACGCCTAGCATCGCGCTGGTACTGGCTGTCGAGTGCTGCTTTTCGACGCCGCGCATCACCATGCAAAGGTGGCGCGCCTCAACGATGACGCCGACGCCCTGCGGGGTCAGCTTGTCCTGAATCGCGTTCGCGATCTGGCTGGTCAACCGCTCCTGAATTTGGAGCCGGCGCGCATACATGTTCACCAGACGCGCGATTTTACTGAGCCCCACGACTTTGTTGTTCGGAATGTACGCCACATGCGCCCTTCCGAAAAACGGCAGCAGGTGATGCTCGCAAAGGCTGTACAGCTCGATGTCGCGTACGACGACCATCTCGTCGTAGCACACCTTGAACACCGCGCCATTCAGCAGTTTTTCAGGGTCCTGGCGATAGCCGCTGGTGAGAAAGCGGAGCGCCTTTTCGTAGCGCTCCGGCGTGCGACGCAGGCCATCGCGGTTGGGATCTTCGCCGATCTGAAGCAGCATCTGCCGGACAAGATCAGCGATCTTTCCTGTTTCCAACGCCTCGGGAACTTCGATTTCGGTTGTCTCGCTCATTCGCTTACCGCTCCTCATTCGGTTGTCCCTCGATTATCGCGTCACGCCGTTCAATCGCCCTTCCGGGGCTATTCGTTTCACTGAGATCGTCCCTGGCATTTCGCTGGCCAGCCTGCGGCTGGCAGACGCGCTCCATGCCGGGCTAAGTACAATCGCCACCCGCCACGGCGGGCAGGCTCCGCGGCTGAATGACAATAAAGCCAATTCACTCACCGCAATACTCGAAGCTATTGTTGCTCGTCTCTTGTATGCGGACACGCTCCAGCTTCGCTCCCGGAAAAGTTTCCAGCCGGCGAAAAATTTCGCGCGCCAGGTTCTCCGTTGTCGGCACCACATCTCGGAACGCAGGAATCTGTTCATTCAGATATTTGTGATCGAACGGCTCGATCACCTCGCGCTGGACGAACGGATCGAGATCGCCAAGATTCGCGATCATTCCGGTTTCCGGCGCAACAGGACCCGTAAAGGCAATTTCGAGAACGTAGTTATGACCGTGCCCATACGGGCTGTTGCACTTGCCATAGAGCTGACGGTTTTCCTCTGCGCTCCATTTCGCGTTATGCAGACGGTGCGAGGCCGCGAACGTGTAACGCCGTCCAAGCGAGGCCTTCACGCGCGCACTCCTGCAGCATTGCCGTTAGCGTCGTCCGCCGTGAATTCGGCAAACAGTTCAGGCGATTCGTACAGGCGAACCCGATCAAGCCGGCCTTGCTTGATCTTGGGCTGTAGGAGATTCCAGATGACGGTCGCGATGTTTTCGCACGTAGGAATCTGTCCGGCCAGTTCGGGAACCTCGTAATTCAGGTGTTTGTGGTCCATACGGTCGGCGACTTCGCGCTGGAGGATCTGCTTCAGCTCTTTCAGGTCGAGCACCATTCCGGTTTCCGGATCGGGCTCGCCGGCGACGGTCACTTCCAGGACGTAGTTGTGCCCGTGTCCGTGCGGATTGTTGCACTTGCCGAAGATTCGTCGATTCTCGTCCGCCGAAAAATTCGGATTGTGGTAAAAGTGCGCGGCCGAAAATTCTAGTTTTCGCGTGATTCGCATCATGAGCTTCTCGCCGTGTACGCTCTTCCCTTCCACGTCACCGCGCCGTGCGTGTTCTTCCACCAGGAAACGCCACGCATCACCATGAACAGCCAGCCGCCCAGGAACATATATCGGATGTAACTCAGAGGGAAATGATTCCGCCGTAGCTGGACGCCATACCACAAGTGTGCCGCCACTGTTGCAACTCCCAAGGTGCAGTAATAAGGCAGGATCGGATGCTCTCGCGCACCCTTCACGAATACGGTCACAGCGAACAGGAGCGCGGCGGCAGCAATGAATATCCGCTTTTCGCCTTTATCGGCGAAATCATCAGGGAACAGAAGATAGAGGTTTTTCGTCCAACCATCCCATATATCTCGGAAGCTGCGGTACATTCGCGCTCGAACAACGCCCGCCGGATTCGAAAAGAAAATCCGATTGCCTGCATTCTTGACGATTTCGGCGAGCGCAACGTCTTCTAGAACCTGCCGCGCCACCGCCGCGTGTCCGCCGATCTCGTTGTACACATCCCGGCGGATCAGCAGGAATTGACCGTTTGCCGCAGCGTCGGGCAAATCAGGATCGTTCACCCGCGCGTACGAGTATTTTTGCGCCAGCCGGCAATAGACGACCGGAATCAGGGCGCGCTCCCAAAATGTTTCCATCTCCTGCTCCGGCGAATAGGAAACCAGCACCGCGTCGTGTTCTTTTGCATCGCGAAGCGCATGCGCGGTCGAGCCGGGCAAATGAAACGTGTCGGCATCGGTGAACAGCAACCAGTCGCCGCGTGCTGCGGCGGCGCCGACCGAAACCGCGTAGTTCTTTCCCGTCCAGCCGGACGGCAGCGCTCCGGTTTCCAGCACTTTCAGCTTCGGAATTCGCGCAATCAGTGCAACCAGGATTTCGGCCGTTCGGTCGGTCGATTGGTCGTTGACGACGATCACTTCGCCGATCTCCGGCTGCGCCGCCACGGACTCCACCGCGCGGGCGATGGACCCCTCCTCGTTTCGCGCGGGAATAATGGCGGAAACCAGCATTTCGTCTCGAGATGCTCAGTGCTGCCAGACAGAAAGAGGGCCGGGACGGCGTTTCGTTACAACAACAACTTCGGTCTGCAGTAACCGCGGGCTCGCTGGCGTTCAGACGTGCCTGCTCGTATTATAGGAGTGCTTTGAGCGAACGGCTAAAACGGAATTTGAAGACCGGCCTGGCGCTGGCGTTCGTGGTAGCTTTCGTCGCGGCGTTCGCGCACCCCGACTATCGCCATGGCGAGCCAAGCCTCCGCGGCACGCCCGAACACGATTTTGCGCTGACGCTCAACGGCAAAGCCACGCGCCTTTCCGATTTGCGCGGCCGCGTCGTCCTGCTGAATTTCTGGGCGAGCTGGTGCCCGCCCTGTGTAGAAGAAACGCCGGCGCTGAACCAGCTTCAGAAACAAATTGAGCCGCGCGGCGGCACCATTCTTGGCGTGAGCATCGATGACGATCCGGCTGCGTACGACAAATTCCTGCAGCAATACAACGTCGATTTTCCAACCTTCCGCGATCCGTCGAAAGACATCCCGACGACTTACGGGACAACGATGTGGCCGGACACGTACGTGATTCGCCGCGACGGACGCATCGATCGCAAGTTCATCGGCGCGCAGGACTGGACCGGCCCCGCGATGCTCGCCTATCTCAATTCGCTTCTCGCCCAGAAGTAACCAGGTTTCTGCGGCCCTGCCTTTCAATCCGTCGCTTGAACCAAGGGGTGACCGTGTAATCTTCTGCGCTGCGTGCGCGTAATACACTTTGTGAAGGCTGAACGATCCAAAGGGTGGGACGTTTCTGAATGATGCGCGCGACGGAATTCGAATTTAAGCACCGGTTCTGGTTCATCGCCGGCATTTTCTGGCTGGGCTTCGCCTGTTACGGCTTCGACCACGAAAACGCGGCCGTTGGTCTCCTCTCACTGTTCCTCCCCAGCCATTTTGACTTTAATTCATCTGCAGCCATGGTCCCGCTGCACTTGATCTTCAGCTTTGCCGCACTGCTGACCGTTCTGGCAGCCATGCTTCGGACGTGGGCGGCCGCATACCTGCGGAGCGCAATCGTTCACGATCACGCGCTGCATTCCGAAGGCTTGGTGGCCGACGGTCCGTTTCGCTGGATGCGCAACCCGCTGTACGACGGCGGCGTTCTGCTCGGGGCCGGCACGGGACTCCTAGCCAGCCGGGTCGGCTGGTTCGTAATGACGATTGGATTGTTCCTGTTTTATTACCGGCTCGTTCTTCGCGAAGAAGCGGCGCTGAGGGAATCGCAAGGCGAGTCGTTTCGCGCTTACTGTGCTGCCGTTCCCCGTTTTTTGCCCGGCTTAAGTCCACGAGTTAAATCCAGCGGAGCGCCTCCTCGCTGGGGTCAGGCATTTAGCGGCGAAATCTTCATTTGGGGATTTGCTGCCTCAGTCGTCGCGTTTGCTATCACGTTGCAGCTGAAAATATTTTGGATCGTTTTGGGCGTCAGCCTTGCCGGCTATACGATCTATTGGATTTCGCGCGGGCGGACCGCCAGCCAAGAACCGCCTGCGAGTGCCCGATAAAAACCGCGGTTACACCTTCAGGAAGATCTTCTTTCGCCACAAAATCAGCATCACCAGCCAACACACCAGCACGAACGCGAGCGCGTATGCAAGAGACGTGTTCGGTGTCGACACGCCGCTGAACGCGAAGAGACGGTGGTAGATCAATTCCTGCATCGAAATTTCAGGGGACCTCGAGTTCAAAATCCAACTATCCAGTCCCGCCGCGAGCATCTCCGAGAGCGTGTAGGCGGCAATCGCGTTCATGCCGAACACGAGCACAGGCATCGCCCAACGGCCGCGAAGTTTGCGAACGTCGAGCAGCCAATAGCACAGCGCGAGAACCACCAGCGCGAATCCCGCCGTGAACAGCACGTAAGAACTGGTCCACAATTTCTTGTTGATCGGAAACCATATGTTGAAGAATTTTCCGGCCCCCAGGCCGATCACGCCGAAAATCAGCATCCAGAGAGCCTTCTTGGCGGAGCTGGCTTTCGAGCGCAACCAGTCGCCCGTCAGGACACCGAACAGGATCGTTCCGATCGCCGGGATCGTGCTGAGCAGACCCTCCGGGTCGCGCGTGCCTTCATACAAATGGCCCATCAGCAGCTTGCGGTCCAGCCAGGCCACCCAATTGCGATCGGGATCAAGCAGCGGAATGTTATGCGTCGGAACCCCAAAACCGGGCACAGGAACGCAGCGCATCAAAATCCAGTAGCCAATCAGGCAGACTCCGATGGCCACGATTTTCCCTTCGATGCCCGTCCAAAGCACAAACACGGCGGCGACCAGATAACAGATCGCGATTCGTTGCAGCACCCCGTAGATTCGGATATGCGCGGGATTGTAGTGGTCCGGGAAGCTGTTGACGACGAATACGCCGATGGCGAACAGAACCACCGCGCGGCGAAAAGCGTGCATCAGGATCGCGCTCTTCGAGTCTCCTCGCGCAAGCCGTGAACGGAACGAATAAACCATCGACACGCCCACGATAAATACGAAGAACGGGAAAACCAGATCCGTAGGCGTCCAGCCATTCCATTCCGAGTGAAGGAACGGCCAGTACGTATTGCGAAAATCACCGTTGTTATTGACCAGGATCATCAGCGCGATCGTCAATCCGCGGAAGACGTCGACCGACTGGATTCGCTCGGTGCGGAACGCACCCTTTACGTCGACGGCTGCTGCTGCGGTTTGCGAGCTTTGAACGGTAGCCATAAGTGACACACTCCCGGCTGGTTGCGGCGGATTATAGCAGCAAGTGCAAGCTCGTGCGTGAATGTGAACAGCTGGCCGTATGTTGCACTGTTGGACAGGCAGTTCCACAAAGAAATTCAGGCTACGATGGTTGTGTCAAAATCAGACGAAATAGCGCCCGCGCTGCCCTTTCGTAGCATTAAGTGTGAACGCCGGATTGCGAGTCGCGGTCCCCGCCCAGCCGGAACGCGATGGAATCGGCCGAGCAGCAGCAATTGGAGCAAGCCGAGGCGCGGCACCTCGCGTTACGGGACTGTCGTGCGGTCTACGGGGAGCGAACCCCGCAGATTACCGCCAGGACAGCCTGAAGTGGAGAGCGCGCTTCGTTGGGGGACAGGGCTAGGTGATCAGGTCCATATTCCAGTTTTCATCCGCTAAGGATACCGAACGGCCCGTTGCGCCTACGGCGAGTTCGAATGAGAGCGGCGACAAGGCCGCGGCAATCGCGGCGGTCGAGAACGAGGCCCGGCCGAGAAGCGTTGTAATTGAGACGGAGCGCATCCAGACGCCGGCGCCGCGCACCGGGCCCGACGGACTCATCCCCGCATCGCAACTCCCGTCTGCGGCTGATATTTTCGCCGACCTTTTCAGCAATGACCGGGCCGGCTCGCGTCCCCGCGAAGCGTACATGCTGTCGGTTCCAACTTCACCCGCGCTCCCGGATGTCGCCGCTCCGCGCGTGCCGATTGTCGCGCCAAAGTCGGAGCAGAAACCGGCGCCTCCACGCGAGCCCCGACCAGAACCTCCGGCGGAATCCATCGTTTCGCCTCCTCCAGATATTTCGCCGGTGGTGGAATCCGACCATGTCCTGTCCGAACACGCGCCAGCCAGCGAACCTGAGTTTCCGGAAGAGCTGGATCAGTCGATCGCGCCAGAAGCCTTGTTTTCCACTCTGGAATCTGTTCCCGAGGCTGATCTTCCGCCCGACGTTGCGTTGAGCATCGTAACGGCTGAGCTCGCCGTCGATGAAGCCGCCACTGAAGATTTGTCGGTCGCCTCTCCGATTGTTTCGGCACCGGGCCCGACTTCCTCTACTGAGCCGCGAACGCCGCCGGCTCCTGCTATTCCAGCAAGCGACTGGGCATTCGAGGAAAAACTCGCCGCGCACAAAGAATGGCTGGACTCGCACGGCACAGCGGGCAGAAAAGCCGACTTCGCGGAAGCTGATATCCCCAGTATCGACCTGATCAACGTGAATCTGCGTTACGCGGATTTGCAGGGCGCAAACCTGAAAGGCGCCGATCTGCTTCTCGCCGATCTGCGCGATTCGTGTCTCGTGCGCACGAATCTCGAGGACGCCGGCCTGGTCGGGGTAAATCTGGAAGGCGCGAACCTGGAAGGCGCAACGCTCGACGGCGCCATGGGACTTCTGCCGCAACAACTGGCCGGAGCAAATCTGCACGACGCGTCGGTGCCCGATCAGATCGCGCGATTCGAGGCGCGGACGGCGTTCGCCAAGGCTTCGAAGACGGCCATGCAATTCTTGACCGCTATGATCGCGATTAGCGCGGCTTCTGCGCTCATCATCTGGCGAACGAAGGATTTGCAACTGCTCACAGACTCGTCGATTTTTCCGTTCTTGCACGCGCGCACCGCCGCCGCCCTGCCGACGGCACAGGTGTACTTGATCGCGCCCGTCGCGCTGTTCATCGTGTATCTCGTTCTGCAATTTCATCTGCAGACGCTGTGGGATGCGGTGCTGCAACTGCCGGCCGTTTTCCCTGACGGCACTGAAATCGACCACGATTCGCCGCGCATTATTCGCGCGCTTCTTCGCGCACATTTCCGCTGGATGAACAAGGACGCGCCGTCGACTCGAATCATCGAACGCGCACTGGGACTTGTGCTCGCGTACTGGATGACGCCGGCGATTCTTCTGTTTTTCTGGGCGCGGTTCCTTACGCTGCAAGACCTGCATGGCACGGCGCTGCACGCGCTTCTCGTGGCCGTAGCTGTTGGGGTTGCGCTTTATTCCAGTACGAAAATCGGACGCCCGCAGGAACGCTGGGTGACCGACGCAAAGCGCGGGTGGCAGTGGACGTCAAAACTGCGCAACGTGAATCCGATGAAGGCGGCTGTGGCCGTGGCGCTGCTGCTTCTTTTCTTTTCAGCGGGAACCATCAAGGGCGTTCCGCACAGCCGGTCGCGCGCTCCTCAATTCTCCGACGCAAGCATTCGCCGCTGGGCACCGGACGTGTTCTGGTCTGTTGGTTACGACCCGTACGCCAATTTGACCGAAGCCGCGATCTCGACCGCGCCGGCGAACTGGAATGGCGCCGATTCCCAGGTTTCACATGTGAAAGGCGCGAACCTGAACGACACCAGCCTTCGTTACGCGCAGGCCTACGGCGTTTTTCTGGCGCACGCGCATCTGTGGCACAGCAACTGGGAAGGCGCGTTTCTTTCGGACGCCGACTTCCGTGGAGCCGACCTTGGCCAGTCCGCTTTGCGCTACGCGGTGATGGACCGCGCGCGCTTTTACAACGCGAATCTCGATCGCGCCGATTTGAATGGCGCCAACCTCAATCGCGCCGATTTCCGGCAGGCCAACCTTTCGTATTCGTCGCTCGAGAACGCGGTTCTGATCGACGCTCAGTTTCAGGATTCATCGTTGTATGGCGCGAAGCTGACAGGCGCGTCGATGGAGCGCGCGAATTTCGAACGTGCGGATTTGCGCTCCTCCTTTATGGGCGGAGCCAATCTTGAACACGCCGACCTGCGCAACGCGTACTTGTGGTCCGCAAAGCTTCCCGGCGCAGACCTGAAGAACGCGCAACTTGGCTCGACGATCCTGATCGACTCCGATTTGCGGAACGTAGATCTTCGCGGCGCTCAGTTTTCGGGCACGGTGATGACTGGCGCGAATCTGTCGGGCGCGATGATCGACGGCACGGACATGCGCGGCGCTCTTCTGCTCAACGCATCGCAAATCTGTTCCACCAAGTCGCGCGCTGGAACTATTCTCACCGACTTGCTCGCGTCGGCCGTTCGCGATGCCTGCGGAGGGCCGCTCCTCGTCGCCCCAGCGCCGCCTTCTACGATCAGCCAGCCAGCCGAGGCTAAATCACCAGCGCGCGCCTCGCGTAAAGAGACCAAGTAGACCTTTCGCCCTGGCCACCAGCCTGTTTATAGGGTTTGACAAGCGGTTCTCACTATGAGAACCTAACTCTTGCATGCGCATTATAAAGCGCGGCGCTCTCGTCGATTTCTGGCAGAAGCACCCGGACGCGAAGCCTAGCCTGGAGTCGTGGTATGCGGTCGTGCGAAAAGCATTATGGAAGACACCGGCGGAAATGAAATCTGTCTACCCGAACGCCGATTTGGTTGGCAGGAGAACCGTCTTTAATATTGCCGGAAACAAATACCGGCTGATCGCCCGTGTGAACTGTTACACGCAGCGCGTCTTCGTCCTGTTCATCCTAACGCACGCTGAGTATGACAGAGAGGATTGGAAGAAATGAGCACTACAACCGTCGATCTCGACGAGAAATCTTACGGGCAGCTTTTGCGGCGAACGCTTCCGCACGTAATTCGCACCGAAGATGAGTATTCGCGGTTGGCGAGCGAATTGCTTTCCCTCGACGAACGGGAACACCCAACACCGGAGGAGCACGAACTCGGTGAACTGCTGACCATGCTCATCGACGACTACGAGGAACGGCGATTCCCGATTCGCAGAGCGAGTCCGCGCCAGAATCTGCTCCATTTAATGGCAGCCCGAAGTTTGAGCCAAAAGGATCTCTGGAAGGTCCTCGGATCCAAAGGAGTCACTTCTGAAATCGTCCACGGCAAGCGTTCCATCAGCAAGGCCCAGGCGAAGCGCCTCGCAGTGTTCTTCCACGTCAGCGCTGACCTGTTCATTTAGAAACCGAACGCTAGTACTGCGCCGCGTTCTGCTACACTGTCGGTACTGGGACACGCGATGGCGAGTGCAATCACAAAGGATCCGAACATCCTCGGTGGCGAACCGGTGTTTCGTGGCACTCGCGTGCCCTTCCGAGTACTCATCGAGTATCTCGAAGGCGGCGATACCCTGGACCAATTTCTGGAGCAGTATCCGACCGTTTCCCGCCAACTCGCTGTTGCGGCGATCGAAGAAGCACGCACGAGTCTGATTTCACAGCTCCTATGAAGGTGCTCATCGACGAGTGCGCCCCGAGAGCACTGAAGGTTTTCCTTTCACAACACGGACACGATTGCCTGACGGTTCAGGAAGCAGGCTGGGCTGGAAAACAGAACGGCGAACTCCTCGCGCTGGCCGAACGCACGTTTGAAGCATTCGTCACTCTGGATACAAATCTCGCTTATCAGCAAAATCTGACAGGCAGAAAACTTGTCATACTAATATTGTCCGCGCGATTGAATCGCTTGGTTGACATCGAGCCACTATTCCCGCGCTGCATCGACGCATTGGCCAAAGCCCATATCGGAGACATTATCCGGGTCGGCCTCCATCCGTAATGGCGGTTCACAATTGGCGGCGGCCCGCCGCTACTGCTGGGCCGGTTTTTCCGCGGGCTTCTCGAAGCGGCTGTCGTCGACCGGCACATTCGCCTGAATGGAATCCCACTTGTAGACGGTCGGCCCCTGTACCTGCGTGACCGTAACCGAGAACGGCAGCTTCACGCCGTCAACGTCGCGGTAATCGGAATAATCCGTGTTCTGCGGCAGCGCGCCGAGCGGGCTCTCGATGCGCTCAGAAATGCGCAGCAGCAATCCCGACTGCTCATCGAAATCGAAGAGCACGCGCCCGCCGCCCTTGCGCACCGCCATGACACGATAGGCTGTGGCGTCGCCGATTTTGTCTGTACCGACGACCTGCTCTCTCGCGAAGTCCTGCTTGATGTTCAGACCGGGAATGAATGTCGCCCACTGTTTTGCGCGCACAAGGTCGTCCCAGGTTAGTTCTTCCGCGCCACGGCCGGGAAAGGCCTCCCAGGCAACCGTGCCATTGCAGCCGCGCTGCACCTGCTTTCCGTTTGGCAGATTCAAGATCAAGAGCGCCTTGTCGGGGGCCTTGCGCGCCTCTTCAACTTGCATTTGCATGCCGCCACGCGCCGGCATCGTCGCCGTGCCTCTCTCTTCGAGCGATGTGATCTTGCCGAGAGCCGCTGTGCCGCCAATCGCGTCCGTGTATTTCGCGAGGATCGCGTCGACACTTACTGCCGGGGCAGCCGGCGCATTCGACCCGTTCGCGCCGGGCGCGGACCCGTTCTGCGGGCCCGTTCCCATGCCATTTCGGCCGCCTGCCATTCCGTTCATCGGGGATGCGTTCGCCATTTCGCCGAGCACCGGCACGCCTTCGGGATGCGCAGCACCACGGTGACATGTGTAGCAGGTCACTTCGCGCCGCCCGTTGAAATTGTCCTTATCGATCGCGAACATCATGGTCATCATCTTGCGCGCTGTAAGTTTATGGGGCTTGTCGTCGCTGTCGAAATGATTCGGGACGTGGCAGTAGTCGCATTCCACACCCAGCGCGGCGGTGATGTAACGCATCGCCGGTATCAGCTGATCGGCGGGAATATCCTTCAGCACCTGAATGTTCATGTACTTCTGCCCTGCGGTTTGCTGTGCGCCTGACTGAGCAGCTTGTGCGTCGGCCTGTCCTGCGCGTGCCGGATCGCTAGCGTGCGAAGTGCGCGCTCCAGGGAGCGCTGTCCGAGCGATCAGCTGCGCAGGCCTTCCCGCCAGGATCATGGCTACGATGACTACTCCCATCACTGCGAAGGAAAATCCCATCAACGACCGATTATCTCTTTTCATCGCGCCAGTTCTCCCTGGATCAGCCTTTCCATCCGCAGCATGCACCGTTGCTCTGACTTTCAGCCCTGAGATCATACGCAAATTGCGTCGTTTGTGATGATAAAATTCCACAGAACGCGGGGCGAAGACACGAGGAAACCGGTGTGCGCGGCCGTGTCGTTTCTCCCCTCATGGAGACCCGTTGATCGAAGGCAAGCGAGTCGCGGTCGTCATGCCCGCCTACAACGCGGCAAAGACCCTTCGTGCGACCGTCGCTGATCTCCCCGCCATCGTCGACACGAAAATCCTGGTCGACGACCATAGCGGCGACGAAACGGTTCGCATCGGCCGCGAGCTCGGACTCACTGTCATTGTCCACCAGAAAAACTACGGTTACGGCGCCAATCAGAAGACCTGCTATCGCGCCGCTCTCGATACCGGCGCCGATATCATCGTCATGGTGCATCCCGATTACCAGTACAAACCAACACTTGTCGCAGCCATGGGGGGAATGATTTCTTCCGGCGTATATGACGTGGTGCTCGGCTCGCGGATTCTTGGCGGAGGCGCGCTGCGCGGTGGCATGCCGCGTTACAAATACCTTTTCAACCGCCTGCTCACTGCGTTTGAAAATCTTCTGCTCGGCGCGAAACTTTCCGAATACCACACCGGCTTTCGCGGATTCAGCCGCGCTGTGCTGGAAAAGCTCCCGCTCGCCGAAAATTCCGACGATTTCGTGTTCGACAACGAAATGATCGTGCAGATGATCTATTTTGGTTTCCGCGTCGGCGAAATTTCCTGCCCGACGAAGTATTTCGAAGAAGCCTCGTCGATCCGGTTCTTCAGCAGCGTCCGCTACGGCCTCGGGGTTCTGGGAGCAACGCTCAAATGCGTGCTCCAGCGGCTCGGTTTGGCGCATTTTCGTATCCTGGATCCCAACGGCCGCAAGCTGACCGACGCAAGCGCCGAAATGCCCGTTTCGACCACGCTGGCCGAGCAAACCACCGGACGAACGTGAACCACACCGAACTCTGATCTGCTCACGACACACTTTATCCTGCTATTATCTAGGGCATGACGACCGACCGGATTGAGATCAATCCAGCAATCATGATGGGCAAACCGGTAATCCGCGGAACGCGAATCACCGTCGAGCTAATCCTTCACAAACTCTGCGAAGGATCTTCCGAGAGTGAACTCCTGCAAGATTATCCCCACCTTACGACTGAGGACGTCGGACCTGCCATGGCGTACGGCGCGGCCAGTGTGGCTCACGAAGAAGCAGTGCTGTTGCCCGGCACCCCAAGCGCCGGCAAGCCCTGAGTATGAAGTTTCTGGCGCACGAAAGCTGCGCCAAGTCCATCATCCTCGCGCCTCGGGTCGCCGAGCACGATGTGCTCTCCATTGCTGCAACGATGCAGGGAATCACTGACGAGCAGGTCTTGGCGCGCGCTGCGAGCGAGAATCGCATACTTATCACCGAAGGCCGCGATTTTGGTGAGTCGGTGTACGCCCAATCGCGCTCGTCAGTCGGCGTCATTCTGGTTAGGATCGAGGATCGGGCTCGCAACGTGAAACCGCCGGCCGTGATCGAGGCCGTTAACAGGTTTGGAAGCCGGCTGGCGAGGGCGTTTACGGTCGTGCAGGCAGGCCGCATTCGGATCAGCGATAGGCCATGAACACTTCGCGAAAAACTTTCCACGACATCACTCTGCTTACTCTGCTGACCTGCGGCGCGATTCTAGTCCACGGCTACCACCCGTTTGCCGAAGACGCTGGAATATACGTTCCGCAAATCAGAAAACTGCTGCATCCGGGGCTGTATCCCTTCGACGCGCAATTCTTTGAATCGCATGCGCACATGACGCTGTTTCCCAACTTCGTCGCGTCGCTCGTGCGCATCACCCATCTGCGTCTCTCCGTCGTGCTGTTCCTCTGCCAGTTCTTCTCGATTTTTCTGCTGTTGCTCGTCTGCAGAAGAATCGCTGTGAAATGCTTCCCGGCCGAAACTTCGCGCTGGGCCGCTGTCGCGTTGATCGCCGCTCTGCTGACGATTCCGGCCACGGGTACCGCGCTCTATCTGATGGATCAGTATTTCAATCCACGCTCGATTTCGACGTTTTCGATTCTGTTCGCCATCGACGCCGCGCTCGAACGGAAATTCCTGCGCTCCACTCTGTGGCTCGTCTTTACTGCTCTGATCCATCCGCTGATGGTCGTTTTCGGCGCATTCTACATTGCCGTTCTCGCGACCACGGATAAGGTGCTCGCGAAAAAGACCTCGCCGTCGCTGGCATCTGCGGCTGTAACAGCTGTCGCAGTTCCGTCGCTTTTGCATCCATCGTCCGCCTTTTTCCAAACGCTCAACGATCATCACTACTATTTTGTCCTTCGCTGGCATTGGTACGAGTGGATGGGCATCTTCGCGCCGCTCGTGCTGCTATGGTGGTTCAGCCGGATCGGCGAAAGGAAACACCGCCCAGCTTTGAAGATCATCGGGCTGTCGCTGATTGCCTTTGGCGTCGCCTGCGTCGTCGGTGCGTTGATCGTCTCGATCCCCGGCCTGCAGGTTCTTGCGATTGGTCAGCCGATGCGCGGGTTTCAACTGCTCTATCTCCTGATGTTTCTGATCGCGGGTGGATTGATCGGCGAAACATTCCTGAAAAAACGAGTCCTCTTGTGGATTGCCTTCTTCGCGCCGATTTGCGCGGGCATGGCCTTCGCGCAGTTCCAGGTTTTCCCTTCGGACCGGCACATTGAATGGCCCGGCGCCGCATCGACGAATCCGTGGGTGCAGGCGTTCACGTGGATTCACGCGAACACTCCCTCCGACGCCATCTTTGCGTTGAATCCGAGTTACATGGCTTTGCCAGGCGAGGACAATCAGGGCTTCCGCGCGATTGCCGCGCGCAGCAGCCTGGCCGACGCGGTAAAGGACTGGAGCGCCTCCGCAATGTTTCCGGCTTCGCCGCTTGCAACCGAGTGCCTCGAACAAGTCCGCGCGGTTCAAGGTTGGCAAAATTTTCAGGCAGCCGACTTCGAGCGCCTGAAGCAAATTTACGGAGTCAACTGGGTCGTGCTGGATCATCGGCCTGCGGCGAATCTTCTCTGCCCGTATCAGGAGGGCAAGCTCTCGGTTTGCGAAATACACTGACTTGGTTCAGTGGGCTCATCGGGCAACGAACCTGAGAGCGCAAGTTTCCAACCAGAGTGCGGCGTGCTTTATACTTTCAACCTTCGACGCCTGAGTGGGCACGCGTCGACGGAACGCCACACCAGAAATGCCTGACAATTCCTCGGATAATTCGGCTGTCGGCGTCTCTCTGCCGCCAACGCCGCCAGAGACGAGGGGGTTGCGCGCTGCTGCGCTCATCGGCATCCTGATCGTCACTTGGTTTCTGATCTACATCCCCTCTCTCTCGAAGCCAGGGCTTCTCGATGATGCCGATTCGATCCACGCCGAAGCCGCGCGAGAGATGCTGCTCAATCACAACTGGGTCACGCTCTACATCAACGGCATCCGCTATCTCGAAAAATCGCCGTTCATGTACTGGAGCGTCGCGATCAGCTACAAA